>Ga0310697_10007731_pt1 | contig 10094 bp, 9 predicted proteins | sample 172DNAGHGlowgp2_FD_203883 | JGI IMG/M metagenome (GOLD analysis project Ga0310697, IMG submission 203883) | Sheep rumen microbial communities from Palmerston North, Manawatu-Wanganui, New Zealand - 1728 DNA GHGlow gp2 (v2) (version 2) | ecosystem: Host-associated > Mammals > Digestive system >...
CTTGCTTACGGCGTGATCATCCTCATGGCGCTTGCGCTTCTGTACTTCCTCCTGGCGTCGCTGCATCTCTTTGACAGCAAACCGATGCAGGAGGATCGGCTTCTGAAGGTGACCGTGCCGGAATCGCTGGAATATGCCGATATGTTCGAGAAACCGTTTGCGCGGTATCTGAAAAGCGTCGAACGCCTCGGCGTCAAAACGACCGGCATGGGTTCGATGTTCCGCCTGTCGTTTTTGATCCGCATGAAGGATCCGAAGGAGGAGAAGGCGTTTATCGACGAGCTTCGCACAAGGAACGGTAACCTTGAGATCGCGCTGCTTCCGTACAGTGAGCAGCAGGCGCAGTTATAAAACGGTTGTCAAACGGAATCACAACCTGTACAATGTCAACAGAAAGGAAACAAGAGAAATGAAACGCTTATTTGCATGTATCATCCTTTTTGCGCTTCTATGCATCGCATGCGGAGGAACGGCGCAGACCAATGCTGTCGTGTCGTCGGAAGCGACGGAGATCACTCCGGTGAACAGCACGGCTGCTCCGATAACGGCACGGGAGACTGCCGCGCCGACCGCCAGTGAAACGCTGACGGATCCGACCGATGATGCGAAGACAACGACGGACGATTTCACGATCACGTCCGATACCGGCGCGGTCTCACAGAACGGCTCGGTTTATACGATCGGGACGGCGGGCGAGTATACGCTGTCCGGACTACTTTCGGACGGGCAGATCGCGGTGGACGTCGGCGACGATGACGAAGTGAAGCTGATCCTTGACAACGCCTCGATCTCCTGCTCGACCGGAGCGCCGATCCTTGTGAAGAACGCGGCGGAAGTCACCGTGAAAGCGGAAAAGGGCACCTACAACACCGTGACCGATCTTCGGACCGGCAGTGCGGACGGCGTGGAGGAGGACGCCGCGATCTACGCGGCATGCGACCTGAAGCTCTCGGGCAGCGGCACGCTGATCGTCGAGAGCGCGTTCGACAACGGCGTGAAATCGAAGGACGATCTCTCCGTCAAGAACGTGACGCTGAAGGTGACAGCCGCGGGCAACGCCCTGAAGGGCAACGATTCGGTCGAAATCAAATCCGGGAATCTCATTCTGATTTCCACGGCGAGCGACGGCGTCAAGACCGAGAATGCGGATGTCTCGTCGAAGGGCAAGCAGCGCGGGACCGTATCGATCACCGGCGGACAGGTCGATATCTATGCGGCCTGCGACGGTATTTCCGCGGCGTACAACGTCGAGATTTCCGAAGACGAGACCTGCACGGTCAATATCTATACCGCGTCGTATGCGAATGCCGGGGCGGAAACTGCAGGCGCGGAAACGTATCTGATCGTTCCGGCTTCGCTGTACAGCGAGAGCTGCGACTACTATGCGTATCTCTATAACGACGACGATACTGCAGGCGTCTTTGTACAGTGCGTCTATGAAACGATGGTTTACAGCGGACGCACCGCGTATTACGGGCTTGCGTTTCGTATACCGGACGGATACCGGAACATTCTGTTCCATATCGTAACGCAGGGTCAGACACCGGACGGCGTGAATTACAAGGCGAGCACGACGGGCGAGACGATCAACGCGGCGATGAACGGGTATCTGCTGTCCAATGTCTCCGGCGACACGGCATACGGCGACTGGGTACAGATCACAAACGGCGAAAACGCTTCGAAAACGACGTATTCCTCCAAGGGGATCAAGGCGGAGAATGAGATCCTCGTCAACGCCGGAACGATCACGATCTATGCGGGCGATGACGGTCTGCACGCAAACGGCGGCGCCGCATTGGAAAACGGTGAGACCGGACTCGGGAACATCACGATCAACGACGGCTCTGTCACGGTAACGTCGGCGGACGACGGCATGCACGCGGACAATGCGCTGACCGTCAACGACGGTTCGGTTCGGATCGTCGAATCCCACGAGGGGCTCGAGGCGAACGTGATCACGCTGAACGGCGGCACGGCGTACGTCTATGCGGACGACGACGGGCTGAACGCCTGCAAGGGCAATGCGACGCCGATGGTCTGCATCAACGGCGGATATGCCGAGATCCGCACGCCTTCCGGCGATACGGACGCGATCGACTCGAACGGCAGCGTTCAGATGACCGGCGGCACGGTGCTGGTGCTCGGCGGCGCGCAGATGGGCGGCATGGCGGGCTCGGTGGATGCGGACGGCACGGTCACCGTGACCGGCGGAACGATCGTTGCGCTGGGCGGCATCTGCAAAATCCCGTCCGATGGCTCGGTCAACACCTACATCTCGAACGGAACAGGCTTCTCCGCGGGAGAGTACCGCATCACGGACGCAAACGGCGGCACGATCTTCTCGTTCACGCTTTCCGATTCCTACAGCTCCTGCTGGATCGCTTCCGAATCGTTCGTTCTGAACGGATCCTATGCGGTCGAAAAGGACGGAACGACCTTCCTTTCCTGGACGCAGAGTTCCGCGACGGAAGGCGCGACCGGCGGCTACGGCTTCGGCGGTCACGGAGGCGGACACGGCAGACGATAATCGGCAGACAGAAAAACAGCTCCGGCAGCTCCGGAGCTGTTTTATTGTTCGTTTTATTCCGTAAATGTCGCTTCCACAGTCAGAGATTCACCGTTCGAGGCCGCATGGATTTTGCCCTTGTGCGATTCGACGACCGCTTTCGCGATCGCAAGCCCAAGCCCGAACCCGCCGGTCTCCGAACTGCGCGAGGCGTCGGCACGGTAGAACCGGTCGAACAGGCGATCCTGACTGCCCTTTTCAAGATTGATCGCCGTGTTCGTCACGGAAAGCAGCGTTTGTTTGCCTGTTTTCTTCAGGGAGAGAGCGATGCTTCCGTTCTCCGGCGAATACTTCATGGCGTTGTCCAGAAGGATCGAAACGAGTTTGCGGATCGATTTCTCATCGCCGTGCATGGAAAGCATCGGCTGAACGTCCACGGTAAACGTCTTGTTCTGCTTCACAGCGATCGACTGGAACGGCCGTGCCGTATCCGAAACGACGTCGGAAAGCGGAAAGTCCAGCATCTGCGGCTTTGCATCCGCTTCCTCCATGCGCGAGAGATAAATGAGATCGTTGGTCAGAGCGGAAAGCCGATCCGTCTGCCTGCGGATATCCGCGATCCATTCGCTGCCAGGGAGGTCTTCTTCAAGAACGTCCGTGTCCGCGCGGATGATCGTGATGGGCGTCTTGAGCTCGTGTCCCGCGTCGGTGATAAACTGCTTCTGCTTTTCATAGCTCTGCGCGATCGGACGCACGATCCGTGCGGACAGGAGCATCAGCAGCAGAAAGACCATCAAAAAGCCCGCCGCGGAAATGCCGACGCTTGTCCAAAGGAACGTGCGGAAGGTCGACAGCTCGGGCTCGCGGTTCAAGAAGATCCATCGCGTTCCCGTGTCCTCGCTGACGCCGAGATAGCGGTAATCGCCGGAAAAGCCCTTCGCGCGCCCCTTCTTCGCGGCGGTTTTCGCCATTTCCAGGGCGGTCTGCTCGTCCACGGTCACGACATTCCGGAGATCGGACGCCAGTACGTCGCCGGATTCCGATAAGGTCACCGAAAAGTAGCGCGACTGATACGGGCGTTCGCCGGAGAACTCGCGATGCGGTCCGCGTCCGTCTTCATCGCGTCCATCCGGCGTTTCTCTGCCGCCGAACATGAAAGCGCCGGGGGCGGCGCCGCCGAACTCCGCAAGCATGGAGAGCGTATCGTCCGCTTCCCGCACGAGCGTACGGTAGTTCAGCACGTTGATCAGCCCGATCAGCAGACCGAGCACGAGCAGCAACGAAAGCATCGCCGCCAGTACAAACTTGCGCTGGAGTTTTCTGATCATTCTTCCACCTCCAGATAATAGCCGACGCCGCGCTGCGCCTTGATTTTCACGTTTGCGCCGACGGCTTCCAGCTTTTTGCGCAGATAGGAGACATAGACCCAGACGACGTTCAGCTCCGCTTCGCTGTCATAGCCCCAGATGCGATCCATGAACTGCTCGGCGGAGATCAGGCGCTTCGGGTTCCGCATCAGCATCTCAAGCATCTGAAATTCTTTCCCCGCAAGCTTGAAGCGTCCGTCCGGACCGACGAGATCATAGGTCGCAACGTCGAGCGTGAGGTTGCCGACGGCGAGCTTCGAATCGGTCTGCACCGCGGTCTGCCGCGTCATGACGCGGATGCGGGCGAGAAGCTCCTTCGTGTCGAACGGCTTTGTGAGGTAGTCGTTCGCGCCGGAATCGAGACCGAAGACCTTGTCGTCGATCTCGGAACGTGCGGTCAGCATCAGAACCGGCGTTCTGTTTCCGGCTTCGCGCATGCGCTTCAATACCGTGAACCCGTCGACCTTGGGCATCATCACGTCGAGGATCACGCCGTCGTAATTCTCGGTCGCGAGGTAATCCAACGCGTCCGCGCCGTTATAGACCGCGTCGACAGAATAGTTGTTCTTTTTGAGGATCGCGCATACCGCGCGCGACAGCGATCGCTCGTCCTCCGCAAATAACAGACGCATGCATAACCTCCCGACTGCTTTTTTTAATCATATCATATAGTTCCGGAAAAAGCATCAAAAACTTTGCGGCGATTTAGGTTCGTTTAGGGTTGACGATGTACGATAAAGACAAGAAAAAGAGAGGTGAAGAACATGAAGATACCCAGGTACGGCTTTGCGGTCCTGTTTGCGCTTGCGCTCCTGCTGTTCACCGGCTATCTGCTTGCGGATACCTTTTTGATCAAGCGCGTTTACGCGACGGTCGCAGCGGAACCCGCAGAAGCAGAACAGACCGCGCCGGAGACGGAGACGATCGCGATCGTAACGGCGGAACCGGAGGATTCCGAAGCCGGACAGACGATCGAACCGGTCGCGACCGATACGACCTACTCGGATGAGAATATCTCCGTTCAGCTTTCGACATTTCGCCTGCTCGAAACGACGATTTATGTCGCAGACGTGCAGCTGAGCTCGGCGGACTATCTGAAGACCGCGCTTGCCGAAAACAGCTACGGACGCAACATCACCGCAAAGACCTCGTCGATCGCGGCATCGGTCGACGCGATCCTGGCGATCAACGGCGACTATTACGGCGCGCAGCGCAGCGGATATGTGATCCGGAACGGCGTCCTGTACCGGAACACATCGGGCGGCGGCGAGGATCTGGTGATCTATGCGGACGGCAGCTTCGGCATCGTCAGCGAGGATGATATCACGGCGGAGGAGCTGCTTGCGTCCGGCGCGTGGAACGTGCTGAGCTTCGGACCCGCGCTCGTGGAGAACGGGGAGGTCGCCGTATCGGAGAACGATGAGGTCGGCAGGGCGATGGCGAGCAATCCGCGCACGGCGATCGGCATGATCGACGATCTGCATTATGTGTTCGTCGTGGCGGACGGCCGCACGAGCGACAGCGACGGGCTGTCCCTCTATGAGCTTGCGGCGTTTCTGAAGTCGCTCGGCGTAAAGACCGCCTATAACCTCGACGGAGGAGGATCTTCCTCGATGGTGTTTATGGGCAACTTGATCAACAACCCCGCAAACGGCAGAAAATCCAGTGAAAGGAGCGTGAGCGACATTGTCTACATCGGTTACGGCGCGTAAGCCGGACGCCCGGCAGAAGCTGATCCTCATTGACCTTGCTGCATCCCTGTTCTGCGCCTTGTTCGGCGCGGTCTACGAACTGTTCAGCCACGGTGTGTATTCCTACGGCATGATCTACGCGTTTGCGTTTCCGCTCGTGCTCGGCGTACTTCCGCTGCTGCTCATCCCGATGCTGCGCGCGCCGTATCCGAACCGCTTTGCCCGCAGCGTTTACCATGCGGGGATCGCAACGCTGACCGTCGGCAGCCTTGTCTCCGGCGCGCTCGAGATCTACGGCACGACGAACCCGCTGACGCTCGTCTACTGGATCGCCGGCGGCGCGTTGACGGCGGCAGGCGCTGCGGCATATCTTGTATCCCTGTTTCACCGAACAGACAGGGCGGATGGATGACGCCGCCCGTCCGGATCGTGCCTGCTTCGGCGGGAGCAGTCCGCTTTTCGATCGCCGCGGAAGATGCTCATAAACGACCCGGAAATACGAAACCGGACGCTTGAGAAACGGAAAAACGCCTTCTTGTGAAAAAGTTCGTAATTTTGTAACATAGATTTCGATTTTTTGTTGCAAATCTGCGTTATACTGTTCAGAATAAAAGGGATGATCCGGATCATTCCATAAGGATAAAAGGAGGCAGAACTATGCATGTAGCACTTGGTATTATCATGATTCTGATGGGGTTGGCTTTGGGCTTTTTCGGCTACATGATCGCAATGCGCGGAAAGTATGCGTTGATCACCAACTACGTGATGGAAAAGCACGCCGGGAAGGTGGACAGCCGCTATGCGCAGCGCGTCGGATGGATCGAGATCTTTGCGGCGGTGTACTTCTTCCTGTTCGGCATTCTGGCACTGTTTCTCTCGAATCCGTTTGCGTGGACGGTGTTTATCATCGGGATCGTGCTGCTTGTCGCTGCCGCGCTCCTGAATCTGTTCCTCGGCAAACGTCTCTGATCTGTTATAACCGCGAGGCGCGATCCGCGCCTCTTTTTTTATTCGCGGACGCCGTAAAATATATGCGGAAATCTCTTGCATTTTGCGGGATTCGATGATACAATACCCGAGAAAAATAAATAGCCTTATCAAGAGTGACGGAGGGACGGGCCCTGTGAAGTCCGGCAACCTGCATTTGCAAGGTGCCAATTCCCGCAGCTTTAGCTGAAAGATGAGATGATCGGAAGCTCATCTCGGTGAGCTTTTTTGTTTGTCGGTAAGGCGGAAAGAGGAGAACATGAGAAAATCGTTATTTACCAGTGAATCGGTCACGATCGGGCACCCCGACAAGATCTGCGATCAGATCAGCGACGCCGTGCTCGACGCGATCCTTGAACAGGATCCGAACGCGCGCGTCGCGTGCGAAACGTCCTGCACGACCGGGCTTGTGCTCGTCATGGGCGAGATTACCACGGAATGCTACGTGGACATTCAGAGCATCGTGCGGAAGACTGTGTGCGACATCGGCTACAACCGCGCGAAGTTCGGCTTCGACGGCAGCACCTGCGGCGTGATCGTCGCTCTGGACGCGCAGTCGGACGACATCGCTTTGGGCGTCGATCGCTCGCTCGAAAGCAAGCAGGGCGTCGATGCGGATCCGATGGACACCGGCGCGGGCGATCAGGGCATGATGTTCGGCTATGCCTGCGACGAGACGCCGATTTTGATGCCGCTGCCGATCGACCTTGCGCACGCGCTGACCAGAAAGCTTACCAAGGTGCGGCAGAACGGCACGCTGACCTATCTGCGTCCGGACGGCAAGGCGCAGGTCACCGTGGAATACGACGGCGACAAGCCCGTGCACATCGACACGGTCGTTCTGTCTACGCAGCACGACGAGCACGTTACGCACGAACAGCTCGAACGAGATATGATCGAGTACGTCATCCGCCCGGCGCTGCCTGCCGCGCTGTTCGACGAAAAAACGCGCGTGCTCGTGAACCCGACCGGACGTTTCGTCATCGGCGGACCGCAGGGCGATTCGGGCCTGACCGGACGCAAGATCATCGTCGATACCTACGGCGGCTATGCCCGTCACGGCGGAGGCGCGTTCTCCGGCAAGGATCCGACGAAGGTCGACCGCAGCGCAAGCTACATGGCGCGCTACATTGCGAAGAACATCGTCGCGGCAAAGCTCGCCCGCCGCTGTGAGCTGCAGGTGGCGTACGCGATCGGCGTCGCAAAGCCGGTCTCCGTGCGTGTGGATACCTTCGGGACCGGGACGGTTCCGGACGAGCTGCTTGAAAAAGCGGTGGCAGAGGTCTTCGATCTGCGTCCGAAAGCGATCATCGAAACGCTGAACCTTCGCCGCCCGATCTATCTGCAGACGGCGAAGAACGGACATTTCGGCAATCCCGACTTCCCGTGGGAAAAGACTGACCGCGTGGACGCGCTGCTTGCGGCAGTCAAGCGGCTGAGATAACAATCATAAGGATCCATGAATCGGAGAATCCTGCAGCGGTCTCCGATTTTTTATATTTCATGCAATCTTTTGGCTCTTTAGCGCGTCATATATGCAGAAACGCGTTTCAAGAAAGGGAATTGAACATGCAAGAACGGAATGAACCCGACATCATCTCCCGCGAAGGCTTTGCGGCAGCGGCGGCGTCGCTGGAACGGCTTCTGCTGACCGCGAGCTACGGTGTGCTCCATAACTGGGACGCAGCGTCAGATGCGGTGCAGTCGGCGCTTCTGAAGGCGTGGCGCGGTCGGCACAGCGTGAAGGACGCTGCCAAATTCAAACCATGGCTGGTGAAGATCGCCGTAAATGAGAGCAAAAGCATCGCCCGCAGAGGATTTACGGCGGAGCTTACGGAACCCGCTGCCGAGCAGTCCGCTGATCCGGATGTCAGACTGGATGTGCAGCAGGCGGTCGACAACCTGCCCGAACGGTACCGATTGCCGGTGATGCTGTTCTATTATGAAGACATGACGGTAGCCGACATTGCGGCGGCGCTGGATCTGCCGCGCGGCACAGTGGTGTCTCTACTCCACAGAGGACGGGAACAATTGCGAAAGGAGCTGAAAAATTATGGAGTATAAAATGAATGCACAGGAACAGGAGAACGAACTGCGCGCCGATTCTTTGGCTGCGCTGCTGCAGGAAAGCAGACCTGAGCCGACGCGGGAAAGCAGGGTGCGTGTACGCCGGACGCTGGACCGGATCAAGACTTCCCCTTGGGAACGTCTTGCGGGTTCCCGCAAAGATAAGAGAGAAAATACCCGGAGCATGACACGGCTGCCGAAACGGATCCTGATCCCGTTGGTGGCGGCGGCGCTGCTGCTCATTACGGGTACGGCTGTGGCAGCGGGCGTGCTGCTGCGGGATAACTATTCTCCGACCGACTATCTGAGCGAGACCAAGGCGGAGCGTGAGCAGAAGGGCGAAGCCATCCCGGACGTGGAAGCCGCCATTGCCTCCGCGGCGCCCGAAACCAAGGCGTACAGTATCACCATGCTGCCGGACCTGCCCGAAGCCGAGCTTCTGAACGAGCAGCGGCAGGCGCAGGGACAGCCCGCGTATTCGGAAGCGGACTGGGGCTGGATGCGAAACATCAAACCGGAGATCCGTGAGGTGCTCTATGACGGGCGCAACTGCACGTTTACCGTGCGACTGCATACGGACCACGGCATGCGCTTTGACTGGCCGCGCGAGGACGCAGGGCAGTGGGTGGAAGCGCTGATGGACGAAGCGCGGTTCCGCAGGGAAGGAGAGGATGCGGCAAGCAAGCTGCTTGTGTCCGGCGGAATCCAATCCTTTGACGAAACCGGCGTCACCCTGGAAGGGGAGATCAAACAGTATGAAACGCCGCTCCCGGACGAGGGACGCGTGGAGATCACCGTCGACGTGGGTCTGCGCGACGCGAAGGTGGAGGATATGAATCCGATCGGCGACGTGGCGGTTTTGAGCTTTACGTTCACCTTTGACGTCGGCGCGGCGCAGGAGGCGTCAAAGCCTGTGGTGACGCTGCGCCCGCTCTCCGGCAGCGTGGTGCTGACCGTGGACGACTGGAGCGATCCCAACAATCCTCCCGTCTACTATAACAAGCGGGTCAGCCTCGACGGCGTGGTACTTCGCGAGGAGGCGGTCTACCGCCAGACCGGCGTCTATGTGACCTACACCGTGGAAAGCACGCCGGAGGGCTGGACGGAGCAGTATACGAATGCGCTGCTGTATCCCAACCGTTACGGGGAATCGATCGGCTTGACGGTGAAATACCGGATCGGCAGGGACGGCGAATGGGCGCTCCCGGGTTACGAAAACCACAGTCCGTTCGGCAAGTTCACATGCATCGTGCCGATCTTCCCCTCGGACTACGAAACGGTGAAGCAGCAGGGCGTGACGCTGTCGCTTACGAACAGCTTCTGCACGGCGTTCAACGGCACGCCCGTGGGCGAGGACTGGCGCTATGACGTCCCGTGGGGGTCCTCTGAGATGCGGATGGATCCGCTATCGCAGCCGATTGCCGAGTTCCCGCTGCCGCTGCCGTAAGCGGAACGGCGAAACGCTTCCCTGCGCTC
>Ga0310697_10007732_pt1 | contig 10094 bp, 11 predicted proteins | sample 172DNAGHGlowgp2_FD_203883 | JGI IMG/M metagenome (GOLD analysis project Ga0310697, IMG submission 203883) | Sheep rumen microbial communities from Palmerston North, Manawatu-Wanganui, New Zealand - 1728 DNA GHGlow gp2 (v2) (version 2) | ecosystem: Host-associated > Mammals > Digestive system >...
CCGTTGCGGACGAAGGCGTCCTCACGCGCGGATTCGCCGGTCATGGCCTGGAGCTGGGGAGATAGCGCGGCCGTCCGGCATCGCTGCCGAGGTCGATGCCCAGCCGTTCGAGCCTGATCTTCAGGGCGTTGGTGTTCCGGTGGCACTTGTCGGAGAGTTCGTCCCATCGGATCCTGCCATCCTGCGTCCTCGATTTATCGAACTCCTCCAGCAGCCAGGCATCCTCTTCGGGCGACCACTTCTGGAACGCCCGCGGATAGCGGGCCCGGAAATCCTCGCGACGCAGCCTGTCCAGGTCCATGAATTCCTGCAGCAGGCGGGTCTTGGATCCGTCCGCTCCGGAAGCCAGCCATTCGCTGAGGTCTTCCTGTTCGAAATGCTGGCGGATCCGGGTCAGGGTGGCGGAGGACAATCCGCAGAAGTACTTCCCGGCGGGAAGCTGGGGCTGGGGAGAGCCTTCTTCGCCGGTCAGGATGCAGCCGATCTCCAGGAAGGCATCGTGCATGAGGTCTTCGACGGCCTCGAAAGCCATCGAACGGTGCGAGCCGAGCAGCTCGCGCAAGCGGGTCTCCCAGGCGGGAGGGGCAGGGGGGATGTTGTCAGTCGGTCCCATGTTGAAATTTTAAATAGTTTGACTTCAGGCCTCACTCGGATACAAGGATACGGATTTCCTGCGAAAAAAGGAAATCCGTATCCTGAAAAAAACTTTCCATCCATGAAAATGCCTTGATTCATGGATGGAAGAGGTTTTGCGGATGCAAAGGGGATTGCCGCCGCCGGGCCTATTCGCCGCCGAGGTCGGGGATGTAGTCGTCGCTGCCCGAGCCGGCGATCGCGTCGATCTCCACGAGCGCGCCCATCGGCAGCGCGGCCACTTGGTAGCACATGCGTGCGGGCTTGTCGGTGGGGAAGAACTCCGCGTAGACGGCGTTCATCGCGCCGAAATCAGCGATGTCCTTGAGGAGGACCGTCGTCTTGGCGATATCGGAATACTCCAGGCCGGCGGCCGTCAGGATGGCGCCGATGTTCTTGAGCGACTGGCGGGTCTGCGCCTCGACGCCTTCGGGCATCTGTCCTTTGGCCGGGTCGACGGGGAGTTGTCCGGACACGTAGAGCGTGCCATTGAGTTCAATGGCCTGGGAATAGGGGCCGACGGCTTTGGGTGCGGCGGGTGTGGCAATGATTCGTTTCATCTCGTTTTCTGTTTTCAACACGCGAAGATACGAAAAACCCGGCTATTCCGTTGGACGGAAAGCCGGAAAAATGCATCTTTATTCCGTGAAAGCATTCCGCATCTTCTTCCTGGGGCTCTTCCTGTGCCTGTCCGGCCTGTCGGTGACGGCCGGGGAGCCGTATTTCTGCATGCAGCAGGGGAAGACGCTTTATTACGAACGGTATGACGCCGGCACGGGCCGCCTGCGCCGGACCACCACCATGACCATCGAAGAGGTCCGGCAGGCCGGCGACGGCCGCCGGGTCGGGTATTCTTTCGTCCTGGGCCGTCCTTCCGGTGCCGCAATGTACGGCGGTCCCGCCCCGATGGAAGTATCCGTCGACGCGGACGGCACGGTCCGGATGGACCTGGGCGCCTCGCTGAAGGCGGTCCTGGGGAATTATCTTTCGCAGTCGGGCCTGACTTCGTCGGGGACGCAGGCGCTGCTGCCGCAGGACATGCGTCCGGGCGACGACCTTCCCGAGGCGCATTGCGTCGTCGACGCGCTCGGGATGAAATACCGGATCGACGTGACCGACCGCAAGGTGCTGCGCGCCGAGCGGCTGACCGTGCCGGCCGGGACGTTCGACTGCCTGGTCGTGCGCGAACACAAGGTCGAACGGGGCCCGGGGCGGCACCGGGACACCATCTCCGACAGCTGGTATGTGCCCGGGGTCGGCTACGTCCGCCACGACACCTACGACAGGAATCTCCGGCTGGAGACGACGGAAGTCCTGAAAAAGTTCTAACTTTGCAGGCCAAAGCGATATGCCCATGAAAACCAGACTGACTCCGTTCCTCGTCCCGGCGCTGATGCTGACCTGCCTTGCTGCGGGAGCGCAATCCCTGACCCGTGCCGACAGCACGGCGCGGCGCCTTGCCGATGCAGGGTTCGCCAACGTCCGGGTGGCCGAGACGCCGGAGTTCACGGTCTTTACGGTCGAGAACGATTACTATAAGATTCCCGCGGAAGGCTTTGCCCGCGCCGTGCAGATCCTGGAGGGGGCCGGCCTGGACTGGACCAAGCCCGTCAAGCTGATCGGTACGTCCTACAAGGTGCCGGAGGTGACCATCACGTATGAACCTGCTTCCGGCCGGTGGAATACCACCAAGCGCCTGGATGCCTCGTGGGATGCGGTCCGGAAGGCTCCCAAATTGAACGATTCGTTCGGGAAGGTGGACCTGACGCTCTATCCGGCACTTTCGCTCAAGAACCTGATCATCAACCAGGTATACCAGACGCTCTGGGAGATCAAGCCGACCCTCGAAGTGTCGCTGTGGCCCGGTTCGCGTCTGTCCTACCAGCTGATCGTGCCCGTCTATACGGACTTCTTCGAGACGGCCGTCAAGAAGGTCCACCCCGGATTCATCACCTTGTCCCAGCGCTTCCGCGATCCCTGGCACCTCAATATCCTCGGCAAACTGTCCGTCGGGTATTTCAGCGGCGACCGCTACGGCGTCGCGCTCGAAGCCGCGCATTGGTTCCGCAACGAGCGGTTCTGGGTCGATACCCAGCTGGGCATCCTGCGGCCTGCCCAGTGGAACGGCTTCAGATTCAGGGATTATTACCAGGAGCGTACCTTCTTTGCCTGGAACTTTGCCGGGAACTACTACAATCCCTCCCTCCAGACCCAGTTCACGCTCCGCGCGCAGCGCTTCCTGGCCTATGACTACGGCCTCAAGTTCGAGATGATCCGCCATTTCCGCCGTTGTTCGATCGGCTTTTATGCCGAGAAGGGCGTGGTGGTCTACGACGGCGTGGTCTACAATTCTCCACACACCAACGGCGGGTTCCGCGTCCAGGTCGCCCTGCCGCCGTACCGCATGAAGCGCCATGGCTATATCCCCCGTGTGACGACCTCCGGCCAGATGGGGATCGGGTACAATGCCAACAACGAACAGCAGTATTACAGGGAGTTCCGGACGGAGTCTTCGGACAACATCATGAGCAAGAACTACTACAACCCCTATTATATTAATAGACAGCTGGGGAAGTAGGCGATAAAATTATTAAAATATTTGTTTTTTATATTTTTCTGTCCTAACTTTGTCGACTGTAAAGTAGATTGCCGTAGAAGGGGTATACGGCAAAATAGGTAAGAAAGAAAGTTTAATGTTTAATATTTATTTTAAAGAAATGAAAAAGTTTTTTTCGCTCTTTGCGTTAGTAGCTGTGTTCGCCGCCTGCCAGCCTGAGAAGGTTCAGACTGCCTTTACGGTTGCCGGTGCTACCGCAACCATCAATGTCCAGGTGTTCAACGTGAACACCGGTGCCGCTTATGACGGACAGTACAATCTGGCCGCCTCTGAGGGTTCTGTCAGTGGCAACACCGTTGCCATTGAGTCTCCGTCCAGCACGGGTATCTCCAAGCACGATGTGACCCTTACGGTCACCGGCCCGAAGCTTGCGAAGTCCTACACTTATACTGCAACTATCCCTGATGTCCTTGCCGGTGGTCACGCCGATGTCAATGCCATCATCGTTGTCGGTGAAGATGGTGATACCTATGATTATGAGTTCAAACCGACCAGCACTGAGACTGTCAAGGTGGTTCCCATGGTCAACACCCATTATCCGACGCATTCCCATGCAGATGCCGACTGGTATTACAACAATTCCGAGTTCCTGCTTGACTGCGACGTTACCTACGATGTGCTTACCGGTTCGAAGTTCGTCGAGGGTTCCGAGAATTTCTATCTCGGTTTCGACGAGCAGGTTCTTGACAACATCAAGAAGGTTTACAATACTTACAAGAAGACCGAAGGCTCTCTTTCCGTCACTGTGTCTGCTTATGCCATGTGGAGGGCTTGGGCTACCTATACCATCAAGGATATCAACTATGAGGTTATCGCCAAGAACCGTCAGACTGATGCCACTCTCAAGGCCGGTACCTTCAGCGTCAAGGACTACACCACCGTCGCCGAATTCAAGGAGATGGCTTATCCTGGTGCTGACGGCCATTATGAGGAGGGCCACGGCCACGATGCTCACGGCTCCCAGGCTAACGCCGGTGGTGGTATCATCTACTCCGAGTAATCCGCCCTTGATTGTCTAACGAAATTAAAAGAATTACGATATGAAACTCAAAGCACTTGCTCTGTCTATCGCTCTTGCAGCCGGCATGTTCGCTGCAAATGCCCAGACTGCTTATAAGGGTAATGACACCTTCATCGGCATCGGTGGCGGTATCATCTCCACCTACAACGGCGGTTTCAATACCCCTGCTCCCTACGCCAACATCATGGTTGGCCGTTACATCACTCCGGTTTGGGGTGTCCGCGGTGTCATCGGCGGTCCTTTCCAGACCCTCGATGCGAAAGTTAAGGGCAACGGTTTCGACATGACCGCTGACAACGCCCGTGGCTACAACAAGCAGCTCTTCGGTGAGATCGCCCTCGACGGTATGGTCAACTTCTCCAACATCTTCGCTGACGACCTCGCCCGCTTCGATGTCTATGGTTTCGTCGGTCCGACCGTGAACCTTTCCAAGGAGAACACTGTCTTTGACAATGTCGCCAAGTACCAGAACGTCCTTCCTGTCAAGGAGAGCGATGACCTGAAGGTCCGCTTCGGCGCCAGCGCCGGTCTCGGTCTCGGCTACAACTTCACCAACGCTTTCGAGCTTGCTCTCGAGGGCCGTTACGGCATCGCTCCGTCCATCTTCGGTGACGCCAGCCAGTTCCGTAAGGCTGAGGGCACCGGCCGCGTGACCCTCAACGCCATCTGGACCATCGGTGGCAAGCATGGCAAGTTCGCCCGTGCCGCCGCTGCCGCTGCTGCTGCCGGTTACCTCTCCAAGGAGGCTGCTGACGCTCTCGCCCGCGAGTACGCCAACAAGCACCCGAAGGTGGTCGAGAAGGTGGTCGAGAAGGAAGTCATCAAGGAGGTCGAGAAGTACATCAACAACGAGATCCCTGCTTCTACCGCCGTGTTCTTCGACATCAACAAGGCTACCCTCACCCAGAAGGACAAGGCCCGCCTGCAGGTCTACGCCGAGAGCATGAAGAATGCTGACGCTACCTTCACCGTGGCTGGCTACGCCGACAAGGCTACCGGTACCCCGAAGATCAACCAGACTCTGTCCGAGAAGCGTGCCAAGGCTGTCTATGACTACCTCATCAGCCTCGGTATCCCGGCCAGCAAGATGACGACCCAGGCCAATGGCGGTGTCGATCCGATCTTCTTCAACAACGATGTGCTCAGCCGCACCGTGATTATCAAGGGAGAGCCCAACCGCAAATAATTCTCTTTAGATAAATATTATTCTTCGGGGAACCCGCGAGCGATCGCGGGTTCCCTTTTTTTCAGTTCTCCCATTCTTTTCCTATCTTTGCAGCATGAATTGTACAAGCAGGTTCGAATCGATCTACCATCGTTCTCCCCAGGCAGTTGCTTTCTGCCCGTATCGGGTATGTCCTGTGGGCGCCCATGTCGACCACCAGTATGGCAAGGTGACCGGTTTCGCGATCGACCGCGGGATCCATATCGCATATAGTACCAAGTTGAACGGCATCGTCGAGTTGGCGTCGCTGCAGTTCCCGAAACGTGCCCAATGGCATATCCGGGACGTCTTCGAGACCCGTCGCGGTGACTGGGCGGACTACTTGCGTGGTGCGACCATCGAGCTGGCCAACCGGTATCCGCTGCGCAATGGCATCAGCGGCGTGATCGAGGGGACGCTTCCGATCGGCGGACTCTCGTCTTCGGCGGCGGTTACGATCGCTTTCCTGACCGCTTTGTGCCGGGTCAACGAACTTCATCCCTCGCAGCTGGAACTTATCGACATGGCCCTGCGTGCAGAGATCAATTACGTCGGCGTTTCTGTCGGCAAGCTGGACCAGAGCTGCGAGATCTACTCGCGTGCGGGCCACATGCTCTACCTGGACACGCAGGACGATTCGTTCGAGCTGATCCCTGCGTCGGAATCCATGAAACCCTGGAAGATCGGGATCTTCTTCTCCGGCCTGGAGCGCAACCTGGCAGGCAGCAAGTTCAACATGCGTGTGGACGAAGTCCGCAGCGCCGCCTATGCCTTGAAGGCCTATGCCGGGATGGAATACGGCAAGTTCCGCGAAACCCATCTCCGGGAGGTGCCGCGCGAGGTCTATGAGCGCTACAAGGACCGCCTTCCGGCGACCTGGCAGCGCCGCGCCGAGCACTTCTATTCCGAATACGACCGCGTGGAGCGTGCCGTGGAGGCCTGGCGTGCCGGAGATATCGAGGCTTACGGCCGGATCTCGACGGAGAGCTGGCAGTCTTCCGTGCATAATTGGGAGACGGGTTCCCTGGAGCTGAATACCCTCTGCGAGATCATCCTCCGCCAGGACGGCGTCTACGGCGGTCGTTTCAGCGGAGCGGGTTTCAAGGGCTGCTGCATGGCCCTGATAGACCCTGCCTACGAGGAGTCCATCGCTGCGGCGGTCCGCGCGGCCTATCTTGAGAAGTTCCCCGCCTTGGCGGATAAATATCTGTATTGCGGATGCCATTCCGCAGATGGTGTGAGCCTATGAAATGCCTGATCCTTGCCGCCGGCTATGCCACGCGGCTTTATCCTCTGACAGAGAATTTCCCCAAACCCCTGCTCAAGGTAGGGGACAAGACCATCCTGGACTGGCTGATCGACGACATCCGCACTTCCGGACTCGTGGATGGCTTCGTGGTCATCTCCAACCACAGATTCGCGCCGGTTTTCGAACAATGGGCGCCGTCCGGCGTGACGGTCGTGGATGACGGTACTTCGACCAACGAGACCCGCCTGGGAGCCGTGTGCGACATCCAGTATGCCATCGATGCGCTGGCCCTGGACGACGACCTCCTGGTCATCGCCGGGGACAATGTCCTGGATTTCAGCCTCTGCCGTTTCGTCCGCTATGCGCGGGCCAAGGGGACATCCTGCATCATGCGCTATTACGAGCCGGAGGAGGCCCGCCTGCACAAGAGCGGTATCGTGGAGGTGGATGCGCAGGACCGCATCCTCTCGATGGAGGAGAAGCCGGCCGCGCCCCGGAGCCACTGGTGCTGCCCGCCGTTCTACTACTATACGCGCGAAGACGCGCGGAAGGTGCGGGAAGGCATCGCCGCAGGCTGTGGGACGGATGCTCCTGGATCGTTCATGGCCTGGCTGTCCGCCCGGGTTCCCGTCCATGCGATGGAAATGCCCGGCAGGCGCTACGACATCGGCAACCTGGAGAGCTACAAAGCCGTCTGCGAGACGTACAAAGGCATCACGGAGATTTGACAATCTCCGTTTTTTTATTATATTTGCATATTGTACATTAGGTAACAACTATGCTGGAGGATATCAAGTCTAACATTGCCAAGCTGGTCGCGCAGTACGAAGCCGAGCGGCAGCGTGCCGACAACCTGGCGGAGAGACTGGCCCAGAGCGAGGAGAAGTGCCTGAAGTACAAGGAGCAGATTACCGATTTGAACCAACAGATAGACAATCTTGAGCTCATGCGCGCGTTCCAGGCTGCCGGGGATCCCGCAGAATCCCGGGAGCGGATCGCGAAGCTGATCCGCGAGATTGACAAATGCATCAAGTTGCTGGAGAATTGACATGGCACAGGACATCACTCTGAAAGTTGCCGGCAAGCCCTACCGCCTCAGCGCCTCCACCCCCGAGATGGAGCAGCTCATGCGTCTGGCCGCCGCCGACGTTTCGGCCATGATGACCAAGTTCGATGCCCGGTTCCCCGAGAGCAGCCCCGAGGACAAGCTGACGTTCGTGGCCATCCAGGAAGCCGCCGGCAAGCTCTCGGCCCAGAAGAAAATGTCCCGCCTGGTGGAGGAAGTCCAAGCCCTGGAGGGAGATGTCGCCGCCTATCTGGAAGGAATGAAAAAGTGATAAGCCGTCAGGCCCAACTTCTGAAAACAACAAGTTCTTCGGAACCGGGTCTACTCGTCCTGAGGAAGGCAAGCCCGCTTCGACGGGAAGCCCGATACGGGGCGGAGCCCAAAACATGATCAGAGGCTTTCTGAAAGCTCGGCTGACGGCTTTTTTCTTTTTCGCCAAGGGTATCTGCTTGACAACAGAGTAGATACTTTTTTATTTATATATATTTATGTTTTTGTACTATATCCTAGCTGCAGTTGCAGGCGCCGCCCTGGCCCTTGCAATTTATATACTGGCCAGCCGCGCCGCATCGAAGGGCCGCGCTGACGCCATCATCGAGAAAGCCAATCTCGAGGCCGAGAGCATCAAGCAACAGAAGATCCTCCAGGCCAAAGAGAAGTTCCTCCAGCTCAAGGGCGAACACGAGAACTTCGTGAACAAGAAGAACGGAGAGCTCCGCGACCGCGAGAACAACCTCAAGTCCCGTGAAGTCCAGCTCAAGGAGCAGGCGAACGAGCTGAACCGCCGCCAGCACGACCTGGATTCCCAGAAGGGCCAGGTCAACGCCCTCAAGACCAAGTTGGACGCCAAGCTCGAAGAGTGCGAGCGCGTGACGGCGCAGGTCAACAAGGAACTGGAGAATATCGCCGGCATGACGGCCGAGGAGGCCCGCAAGATGCTGGTCGAGAACATGAAGGCGGAGGCTCGTACCGAGGCCCAGGCCTATATCAACGACACGATGGACGAGGCCCGGCTCAATGCCGCCAAGGAGGCCAAGCGCATCGTGATCAACACCATCCAGCGCACGGCCACGGAGACGGCCATCGAGAATGCCGTCACCACCTTCCCGATCGAGAACGACGAAGTCAAGGGCCGCATCATCGGCCGTGAAGGCCGCAACATCCGCGCCCTGGAGGCCGCTACCGGCGTCGAGATCGTCGTCGACGACACCCCGGACGCCATCCTGCTGTCCGCCTTCGACCCGGTCCGCCGCGAGGTGGCCCGCCTGTCGCTCCACCAGCTGGTGATCGATGGCCGCATCCATCCCGCCCGCATCGAGGAGGTCGTGGCCAAGGTGAGCAAGCAGCTTGAGGACGAGATCCTCGAGACGGGCAAGCGCACCTGCATCGACATGGGGATCCATGGGCTCAACCTGGAGCTCGTCAAGCTGATCGGCCGCATGAAATACCGTTCCTCCTATGGCCAGAACCTGTTGCAGCACTCCCGTGAAGTCGCCAACATCTGCGCGATCATGGCGTCCGAGCTGGGCCTGAACCCCAAGATCGCCCGCCGCGCCGGCCTGCTGCACGATATCGGCAAGGTCAGCGATGTGGATCCGGAGCTCCCGCACGCCATCCTCGGTGCCAAGCTCGCCGAGCAGTACAAGGAGCGTCCGGAGATCTGCAATGCCGTCGGCGCGCACCACGAGGAGATGGAGATGACCTCCATCTACGCTCCGCTGGTGCTGGTCGGCGACGCCATCTCCGGTGCCCGTCCGGGTGCCCGCCGCGAGGTGATCGAGTCCTACATCAAGCGCCTCAAGGGGATGGAGGACCTGGCTGCTTCCTATCCGGGCGTGACCAAGTCCTATGCCATCCAGGCCGGCCGCGAACTTCGCGTGATCGTCGGCGCGGAGGAGGTGTCCGACGAGCAGGCCGCCCGCCTGTCGACCGACATCGCCCAGCGCATCCAGGACGAGATGACCTATCCCGGACAGGTGAAGATTACCGTGATCCGCGAGACCCGTTCCGTGGCCATCGCCAAATAACAGAAGCCTATGTTCCGCATCCTTCTCCTGGTCCTGGCCCTGCAGGCCAGCCCGCAGATTCACTGGAAGTCCGAGGTCCGGCAGACCCCGGACGGCACCAACCAGCTGGTCCTGACCGGCGACCTGGATGAAGGGATCGACCATGTCACCGGGACCGTTACCTACATGCCTTGCCTCGGCGAGGCTTGCTACCTCCCGGTCGACTGGGACTTTGAAGCGTATTTTACTGTGCAGCGGAGCGGAGGAGGCAGGGGTCTGGGAAACTTCCCGCTGCGCG
>Ga0310697_10007734_pt1 | contig 10093 bp, 6 predicted proteins | sample 172DNAGHGlowgp2_FD_203883 | JGI IMG/M metagenome (GOLD analysis project Ga0310697, IMG submission 203883) | Sheep rumen microbial communities from Palmerston North, Manawatu-Wanganui, New Zealand - 1728 DNA GHGlow gp2 (v2) (version 2) | ecosystem: Host-associated > Mammals > Digestive system >...
ACTCAAGATCGTTGGCACGAAGAAGACCCTGACCATCGGCAAGGAACTCGAGATACGTCGTGCCCTCAGCGAGACTCACCTTTACAGTTCTGCCTTCGACGTAGAGCGGCAAGGCGACCGTTTCATCCTTCACGGCAAGGGCTGGGGCCACGGTGTCGGCCTCTGTCAGATAGGTGCTGCCGTGATGGGCGAACAGGGCAAGACCTACGACGAGATATTACTTTTCTATTATCGCAATGCACAAATCAAACGACTCTATGAATAAAAAATCTCGCTGGGCCTGGGTGCCCACCCTCTATTTCGCAGAAGGTCTGCCCTATGTGGCTGTGATGACCATCTCGCTCATTATGTATAAACGTCTGGGCCTCAGCAACACAGACATTACGCTTTATACCTCGTGGCTCTATCTGCCGTGGGTTATCAAGCCGCTGTGGAGCCCGTTCATCGACATCATCATGACCAAGCGCTGGTGGATAGTAGCCATGCAGTTGCTGATAGGTGCTGCCCTCGGTGGCGTAGCCTTCACCATTCCTGCCCCCTACTGGTTGCAGGGCTCGCTGGCTTTCTTCTGGCTGATGGCCTTTGCCAGTGCTACCCACGACATCGCCGCCGACGGCTTCTATATGCTCGGACTCGAAGAGCACGCTCAGGCTTACTTCGTGGGCATCCGTTCTACGTTCTATCGTATTGCCACCATCGTGGGCCAAGGTCTGCTCGTGATGCTGGCAGGTAATCTGGAGGTCATCACGCGTAATGTGAAGTACTCCTGGAGCCTGATGTTCTACGGAATGGCCGGACTGTTTATCGCTTTCTGGCTGTGGCACCATTATATTCTGCCCCGTCCTTCAGAAGACAAGGGTATCTCGAAGATGAACGGCCGACAGATCATGCTGGAATTCTGGCAAACGTTGAAGACCTTCTTCCAGAAGCCTCAAGTGTGGGCAGGCATCTGCTTCATGCTCTTCTACCGCATGCCCGAGGGACTATTGGCCAAGGTGAGTGCCCTCTTCCTGATCGATGCTACCTCGAAAGGCGGCCTCGGCCTGTCGCCCGCTGAATATGGACTCGTTCAGGGTACCGTTGGCGTCATCGGACTGACGTTGGGCGGTATTCTTGGAGGCATCGTTGCCAGTCGTGATGGTCTGAAGCGCTGGCTCTGGCCGATGGTATTGGCCATCACCCTGCCCGACCTCGTATATGTCTATCTCTCTTATGCCCTGCCCGACAATCTGCTCATCGTGAACGTCTGCGTGTTTATCGAGCAGTTCGGCTACGGCTTCGGTTTCTCAGCCTATATGCTCTACCTTATTTATTATAGCCAGGGAGAGCACAAAACCGCTCACTACGCCCTCTGTACTGCCTTCATGGCCCTATCGATGATGATTCCGGGTCTCTTTGCCGGAGCCCTGCAGGAAGCAGTGGGTTATCCCGCATTCTTCCTGATCGTCGTAGCCGCCTGTACGATGACCTACGTTGTGACCGCCCTGCTGAAGATCGACCCCGAATTCGGCAAGAAAAAGCAAGAATAGGGAAACCCCTATCAATGAATAGGAGAAATCTCTTGTCTGGCAGGAGATTTCTTCTTATTTTTGCAACGTGAAACCAATTAAAATGTTACGATTATGAAGAAGTTATACCTCTACCTCCTGCTGATGCTGCCAGTCTTTGCACTGACAAGCTGTGATACTGATGAGCGGATTGCCAACTATCTGATCAACGGCAACTGGAAGGGTAACCTGCAGACCTATTACGTTGACCATTGGGGCGATGCTTTCCAGGACGGCGAATACTATACAGTATGGCGTTTCGACGGTGCCGGCTACGACCGTTATGGCTATGTGACCAGCGGCTACGGCTACGAGGCCGATTACAATGTCTATGACGACCGTGAGTTCGCCTATAGCCCTTTCCGTTGGGAAGTGAGAAACGGACACATCTACATCTACTATGACGACCGTACGTGGAACGATGTACGCATCGACTGGACCGACTACACACTCAATTCCAGATACTTCCGCGGAACGATGTACGACCTGGACAACCGTGCTTACAAATTCGACCTTGAGAATGTAGGTAGCTGGGACTGGAAGCGCTATCGCACGAGAGCCCTCACACGCGCAGAAACAGACAACGACAGCGTCTATATCAGCGACAACGGCGCGAGTGTAGCCACAGGCCGATTTGCCGAAATCCTCAAGAAGAGAGCTGCAGGCAAGTAAGCCTCCTCAGAAACAGTGATATACAGTCCGCATATAGTCAGGAAACAACGGCTATATGCGGATTATTTATGCCCTTTCCAATACAGGAAACGACAGAATCCGGCACCATTTAACGGATTTGACGCATGAGACACGACCTGTCACAACAAACTGGGAATTCTATCAGCAGAATATTTGTTCTAATCGGAAAACCGCCATACCTTTGCACCCGATATTAATCAACGATAGATTAAAAAATGGTAAATTGCTTAGAAAATACCCGCAGATGACTATTTCTTTCAGAGGAAATGAGTATATTTGCACACAAGAGAGTAAACTTGCGATAAGGTATAGAAATTAGCGCCGTCATTAAAAAATTTAGTTATTATGTCACTATTAAAGAAACTACAAATCGGGAATAACGAAATTGGCAAGTACACGCAAGAGTATTTGTTGCTGGATTACCAGTGCCACACCTGCAGGCAGCATAATGACTTCAGGCCAGAAGCAGATAAGTTCTGCGAGCGGATAGACATGACTGTCGTTGCTCCAGGACGTGAGAATGTGCATATTTATCAGTGGTTTATTTCTCAGACATCTGAGTCTGGGAGAATTCTGATTGAACTGCCGCCAAACGCTAATAAAGATGGTGAGAAGAAAGATGTGCGCTTTGAGAATGCCATCATCTACTCACTCGAAGAGGAGTTTCATTTTAATAAAGACAGAGTCCGCAAACTGAAATTATCCATCGTAGCCGAACAGGTAATCATCGACGGAGTAACATTTAATCGTATCTGATCATGAACAAGAATCCACAGAATCTGAAGACCGTGCTCTATGCGGATAATTTCTTCGAGATGCCCAATAATGTCCTCAGGACAAACAGTTTTAACGTGATTGATTACAAATATCGTTGCTATCGTGAGCGCGATGAGTTTAACAACCCTTACGGTTCGTTCCTGACTGAGAACATGCTCTTTACCGTGAAGGCTTCCTCGCTCAACGACTGTATGGCATTCTACCGCTTCATGGAGGATAACAGAAGCCATCCCTTCTCAATCATCTTCGACCCCGTATTCAACAGCTTTGGCCGTATGACGAGCTTTAAGGACGGCATCGTGGCCAATGGCTATGTGGTCGATGTACTGGAATCATGCGCAAACAACGATCTATCGGGCAACGAACAGTTGACGGTGAAGATCTCCCTGATTCTGAACAAGGTATCGTACCTTGGTATGGAGAGTTTGCACGAACTTAATATCACAAACGATTAAAAAGGAAAAATTATGTCATACACTAATTTTGAGAACGCTTCAGAGTTTATCTACAAACTCTTTTTCCATGAGAATATTGAAGAGCCGAGTAAGAGTGTACCCGACCTGACACTGATTCAGCGCACCAAGACGACGCTGAAGAAGAACGATGTGATGTACGATATCAATCTCGACGATCTGTCGTTTGAGAGAAAAGTCTATCAGCCGGGGTGTATCACTGCAAATATCCAGCTCAGTTTCCAGAACAACAATGTGACCGACTCTTCAGCCATCTTGTCACAGGACGAGTTGAAGAACCTGCTGCTGCAGCGCAGAGTAACGCTCTCAGTAGAGCCAGTAAACAACCCCGATGCAGCCATCCCCATCGCTGAGAGTTACTATGTACATGAGATCATCCCTCAGATGGTCAGAGATTCCAAGAAGAACATGCTCTTCGTGAAGCTGAACATGTACAGTACAGATAAGTTGATGACGCTCAACAAATACAGCAAGGCTTATGTTACGAAACGGTTGGGAGCAGACATCCTGACATCCGAAAGCAAGATCTTCGGATTCAAGAGTCAGCTCGTGAAGGTGAACACCAACAATATGCAGAGCCTGATCTATTCGAATCCTACCACACCTGGTTCCAGCAATGAGTTCATACAGCCGTACCTCGTACAGTACAACGAATCGTTTTACGACTTCATGGTACGCGTGGCCAACCGTTGCGGTGAGTTCCTGATGTTCGAGAACGGCCAGCTGATATTAGGCTTGCCCAAGAGCGAGAAGACGGAGATGATCAAGAACTACGCCTCTATATCATATCAGAACATGTCGGCTGCCCCACTCACTATCAAGGCTTTCACGCGCGACAGTGTGAAGAGCGATAAGAAAGGCGAGTTCAACGACAGTCCTGTTGATAAAGACTCAACAGGCTATCCTCAAGGTACCTTTGGCACAGACTACACCTACAATTCAGAGCTGGCCCACGACGACTACATCTTCCCGATGTTCAAAGACAGTTTCTCAAGCTTTGGAAGAGTCATCGGTATGTACGACGCTACCAGTGCCATCCGTAAGCTCTCCCTCGACCTGTTTGCACAGATCGTCTCTAATCACGACGATGCCACAGAGGGTGCCAAGGCGATTGCCGCCAACCTGGGATGGGCCTATACATCAAACCTTCTCGATGCCAAAGGTAAAGCTTCATCAGCAAATACGGCAGGTAACAAGCAATGGATCGATGCCTATTTGACCAAGACCCAGCAGTGCGATGGCACCATGACCGTACCTTTCGCTACAGCCCAGAAAGACGGTTGGGTGAAACTGGCCTATTACTCTCAGATCCGTAAAGACGAGGAAGAGCAGCAGAAGAAGATTGTGCACGTCGATATGGGTGCCCGTCTCATCCCTATCAAGCTTGGCGACATGGTAACCATCGAGAAGCTCCCTGGCAAGTATATCGTCATTCGCATCCAGCAACGGTCGAGCAATATCAGTGCACCTAAGAACGGTCCACAGACCCCGGGCTCATCCGACTTGAAGGTTCAGCAGGCTCAGCAGATCGACCTGATCCCCGTGATCGAAGAGAGTATCAATAGCAAAGAGCGCGCTATGCCACCACTGATCGACCAGCCCGTCATCAGAAAGTCTGGCCCGCAGACTGCCTTTATCGTCGATAACGGCGACCCCAAGAAGCAGGGCCGTGTACGTATTGCCTTCCCTTGGCAGGCTATCGGCGATCCGCAGCAGAAGCAGGAGCTCGATCAGGCGAATGCCGACCTGAAGCAGAAGAAAGACACTACCGAAAAGGCAAAAGCCAAGCAGGCTCAGGTGGCTAATCTGCTCAAGCTGCTGAATGCTCAGAACAAGGAGATGGCTAAGATGCAGGGCGAACTCGAGAAGGAGCCTGATGCCCAGAAGCAGAAAGAGCTCTTTGCGCAGAAGCGTGATGCCATCAAGACCAAGATGGATACCAATGCTGCCCGCATGAAGGAGATCACCACTAATCTGACAGATGAGAATAATCCCAAGTCGGTGGCAGGCAAGCTCAAGGCAGTTAACGAAGATATGAAGATGCACTGGTACGACTACATCAATCTGCCAGCCAAAGGCGCAGCGTTGGGTATCTTGAAGCTGAAGGAGTCTAGTCTGCAAAGCGAGAAAGCCAAACTGGAGGAGGAGCGCAAGAAACTGAGCTCAGATAACGATATGCTCAAGAATACGGGCGAGACCCTGAAGGGCTTCGAGACCAGCGGTGCAGCCTCGCCTGTGGATTTCCTCAAGCAGAAGCAGGAGGCTATCAAGAATCAGGATATCGCTAACGCAAAGAATGAGCTGCAGGGCTGCAATAAAGAAGTTGCAAAGGCTACGAAGGCTCAAAGCGACTCTCAGGCTATAGTCGATAAGCTGACCAAGAAGTGGAAAGTACAGCTCTCTGAGGTGGCCTCACCCTGGGTGCGCATGGCTATGCCGATGGCAACAGAGGAGGGCGGCGTGTTCTTCAGACCTAATCCTGGCGATGAGGTGATGGTCAACTTCGATAGCAACAATGTGGAGCGCCCTTACGTCACTGGAAGCCTCTACTCTAAGGAGCACGTTGATCCCGATGAGAATATGGTCATCAAGTCGCCCAGCGGTCAGAAGATGAGCTTCAAAGTGGCTAAGACCGACAAAGACTTCATGGAGTCGCTCACCCCGATGCTCACCAAGGTTGGCAGTTACATCCCAGTGCTTGGCGGCAAGCTGACCTTCGGAAAAGATGCCCGCAAGCTCTGTGGTGGCATCACCCTGACTGATGAGTTCGGTATGTTCTCTGTGGATATGTCTTCCACCAAACGTAGCGTCAGCATCAATTCACCTTTTGGTAAAGTCAGTGTCAACGCCTTTACAGGCATCAGCATCGAGGCACCTAACGGCGACATCTCTATCAAGGGAAAGAACGTGTCTATCGAGGCTGGTAACAACCTGAAGCTGCTTTCCGGTACCAATGTAACTGATGCCAACAGCAAGCCTGAGGCCGAAGGCACAGGTGCAGGAAGCAGTGGTTACAAACGTAAGCAGAAGGGCAGTGCGGTTGGCCGCTGGGCTAAGGCTGGTGCCGCATTTGGCGGCAACTGGTTATTAGGCAAAGCCGATGAGAAGACCAGAGAATATCTCGGCAAATATACCGCCAGCTTCAAGGTCGTGGATATGCAGCTGTTACGCTGTCTCAGCGATGTGTTCCTCCGTCCGATCGAAGGTACCCTGATGGTGAAGTCGAAAAACTACCTGATGTTCGAAGCCGGCAAGGGTAAGGCCGAAGTGGGCATCGAGCAGTACAGCAATGAGTGGCAGAAGTTCCTTGGTATCGAAAAGGATGCCGACAAGGCACGGTTCTACGCCAAGACCACAGCCTATATCAAGCGTATCGACCAGAAGGTCGGACAGTTCTGCGACGATTATAAGAATCTGATGGAGGATGCCTTCAAGGCACAGGAGAGCTACGAACTCTACATCAAGTCTATCTATAAGAAGGACAGCCTGCAGAATGCGCCCAAGTGCCTGGCCGATGGCTTCAAGAAAGCCGACAAGGAGTTCAAGAAGAACGACGACGACTTCAAGGGCGGCACCATCGACATGTCGTGCATTGCCTACAAAGACTTCAAGGGTCAGGAGAAGGGCCGCAACTTTATCACTGGTCTGGACGGTGAGATCCTGACAAGCGTCAAGGAGGTGAAGGCCTATCTGAAACCCGCTATCGAAGACTACGGCAAGGCTGCATGGGCCGTCCACCGTCAGATACTCGCTTTCAAGACTCTGTTCTCTGATAATACCATCAGGGCCGTCAACCAGGCCACTCTGGGCGCGACATCCCACAAAGAGACCCAGTGGATCGATGATGCGTTCAAGAAGGCCATCTACGATGGAGACAAAAGCGAACTGGAGTTCTTCCCCAAGAAATGGCACGACCACTACGGAACACTCGAGAGCGGGCCAAAGGATTGCTATATCAATCACGACACGCCGAACTACGAAGACCTCTTCATGGATCCTATCCTCATCAAGCGCAAGCTGGTGGCTAAGTTCCTGTTGGAGCTCTACAAGAGCGATGGCAACCTCATCCCGCCAGAAATCGGTGTAGGTCCCAAGAAGCCGGGCAAGTTCTTCAAAATCAGCTACAAAGAGATCAACTTCGACCTGCTCATGTTCAACTGGTCGGATGTAGCAGCCCTTGGTTCAAAGAATAATCCTGGTTTCTTCAAGAAACTGCTCGCATTCGTTGCCGACTGGACAGGTGCCAAGAAGGCTTGGAACCCCGTGCTCAACCCCGACAAGCCAAAGATGGGCTGGGAGCGCAGAGTGTGGAACGGCAAGGGTGGCAAGATCATCTTCTCCGACCAGAAGAATGTCACCTACCATATCAACGGTGAGAATATCGAGACCTGGAAGCATGCCGATCTGGGCAACGAGTCGAACCTGAAGAAGGCTATTTCCAATATTAAGTAATCACTATATTAAAATAAGGAGCAATTATGGCAGATTCAGTATATAAGCAGTTTGATGAGAAAATCGATAAGCTCTCTGAGGGTGAATTCAAGGAAGGTGTCCTCAAGGCCATCCGCAAACTGAAGGACGAGGTCTATAACCTGAAAGTCGAGAACTTCAACCAGTCGATGGGCAGAGTGATCCGCGATGACAAGCGTATCGTGCTCTCTGCACCCGAGATTATCATCGGCGATGTCAACCTCGGAGGTTTCCTCAATCCGGGCAGCGAGTCGAAGGTGGTTATCAGGGGCACTGATGTCAGTCTGCAGGGCGCAGGCGATGTAGGCCGCATCGGCGTACAGGCGCCTATCATCGAGCAGGTGGCCGAGAATCCTGGCATCGACGGCAACGAGCACGTCGTAGGCGAGGTTTCCAAGATTGTCAGTCAGGCAGCCAACATCACGATCCAGAGCGATAAGGTACAGAGTGGCGAAGCCTTCCCCACGGTCAGCGATATGAGCGAGGCTGGTATCCGCCTCAAGTCCGACCGTCAGGTAGATATCCTCTCTTCTGCCAGCCGCGAGAATCGCCTCCTCCAGATCGACAAGCGTCTCAAGGCGCTCAAGATAGCGAAGAAAACCATCGACGACGATCTGAAGAAAGCCAAGGAGGAGTTCAAGAAGCAGCGTAAGGAGATTGAAGACCTGCTCGAGAAGAAGAGCAAACTGGCGAAGAAAGAAGAGGATGTGCGTACCGACTATCACGACATGGACGAGCTGAATGTGCGTATCGAGGAACTCTCAATGTCGCTCACTGAGGCCGTCTTCAGATACTCCGAGATGCTGTCGATGTCGGGTGAGAATGCCCGTCTGACGAAGTTCTTCAGCAACCAGAAAGACCAGTTATCAAAGGTTACTGCCGACGACTTCAAGAAGAAGTCCACACGCACTGCCATCAATGTGATCAGCGAGACCGTCAACCTCTCTTCGATGGATGCCGACGGCAACGTCCGCACCAACCCCGAGGCAGGTTTCAACGTGCTCACCAACGCGATGTCGGTAAGAGGCGATCACGACGACAAGGGTTCGCTGCTCGAGAGCAACAAGCTGCTCGTCAACATGCGTCGCGTGGATATCACGACCGCAGGCTCTGCCAGCAAGGAGGCCGACGACAAGGATGTGCTCACGAAGGCACAATACCAGAACGAGGGAGATGTCGTCATCCGCTCTAAGAACATCACGCTCGAGAGCGTCGATTACGAGATAGCAGAGAAGAAATACAAGGAGAAAGGCCTCACTGCCGACGGTAAGATCCTGCTCCGCTCCAAGACCATCGAGGCATCAACCGTCAATTCGAAGGATGTCGATGTCGATGACAAGGGCAAGCTGACGAAGGCAACCTATACCTCTGAAGGCGATGTCATCATCAACTCTAAGACTGTCTCTGTGAAGGCTATCGACACGCAACTCGATGGTGGCAAGACCAAAGAGACGGCACTCACCAAGGGCGGCAGCTTCGCAGTGCGCATCGAGAAGTCGCAGTTCTCTGCCACTGATACTGAAGGCAAGGCTACTGGCAGCATGAGCATTAACGCCAAGGCTATCGATGTGAAGTCGATGGATGTAGAGAAGGAGAAGCGCACAGACAGCAAACTGGCTCAGGGCGGTACCATCAAGACCGTTGCAGAGAAGATGTATGTTGGTGCCTTCTCGAAAGACCTCAAGAGCAAGAAGATACAGGCTCAGAGCGAGGAGATCGGACTCTTTGCCGACAAGACACTCGAAGCCCAGCAGGGCGAGGCCAAGGCCGTCGTTCAGCTCTCCGACGGAAAGACAGCCGTCAGCGGCAGCGAGACCAACATCTACGGCAAGACCACGATCAATGCCCAGACGGAGATCAAGGTCGATCTCAAGGTGCCCAAGGCAACCATCGACAACCTCGAAGTCAAGACGTCGCTTAAGACGCCAAACATTTCCGACGGTATCGCTGTGGGTGCCCCAGGCGCAGCTGGAAACCTCAGTGCCAAACTGAAGACGGAGGATGCTCCCAAAGAATAGTCACATGTCTCACCCATCAAAATAATAATATCAGATTATGAACAATTTCACTATATCAGAGATCAAGGAGGTCGAAAAGAAATTCGGTAGTTATCAGTACCTGCTTAACTTCCGT
>Ga0310697_10007736_pt1 | contig 10091 bp, 11 predicted proteins | sample 172DNAGHGlowgp2_FD_203883 | JGI IMG/M metagenome (GOLD analysis project Ga0310697, IMG submission 203883) | Sheep rumen microbial communities from Palmerston North, Manawatu-Wanganui, New Zealand - 1728 DNA GHGlow gp2 (v2) (version 2) | ecosystem: Host-associated > Mammals > Digestive system >...
ATCAACTTTTTATTAAGGGATCCGGGAAAACGGACTTAGGCTTTCTTGGCGTACAATCAATCCCCAGTAACATATGTGTTATATATGTGGATAATAATGAATTACGGGTAGGCTTTACGGAGTCAATATCTGCTACAAATCTAATAGTTGAGGCTTATTACACCAAAACCACAGACACGCCTGTATAAGAAAGGAGGAAAATCAAAATGGCTTTAGATCCAGAACAAATAACTGCTAAAAACTTCAAGGAATTTTACGAAAGAATCCTCCCGTACCTTAATGGTGCCGGAGGGAATGACTACTCTACGGATGAAAAAGTTATTGGGAGTTGGATTGATGGGAAACCGCTGTATCAGAAGACGTTTACGGGATTGAACATTCCTACTGGATGGGATAACAGCAACGCCGTTATTACTCCGTTAACGCATGATCTTCAATCGGATTTTCCGGGCGTTGATATGTCAAAGGTCATTAGCGTGAAATTAGAGGTTTACAACGATGATCAAGGTCATTATATAACGCATAGTGCGCCTGCGACGGTTAGCTTTTTTGGGGGGAGTTCTACGTATTACGGATTTGTATTTGTGAGCTATGGGTTCTCTGCGAATGCTCATATTACTGCTGCCACGCTTCAATATTTTAAATAACAAGGAGTCGTTATGGACAAATTGCAGACGCTCCATGCTTTCTGGAGCGGGTTCGGGTTAAAGGCATATGACGAGAATTCGGTCCCGGACGGCGTGGAATTGCCTTATATCACTTACGAGGCGTCGAGCTCTGATTTCGGCAATTCTATATTGCAGAACGCCAGCCTTTGGTATCGTTCCAGCGGCTGGGCGGCGATCACGGCGAAAGCGGAAGAGATTGCAGACTTCATCACGCGGGGCGGGCGCATGCTGAGATACGATGGCGGGGCGCTGTGGATCCAAAGGCAGAATCCATGGGCGCAGCGCATGAGCGAGCCGTCCGATGATATGATAAGGCGCATAGTGTTGAGTTATTCAGTTGAATTTTTGGATTAGGAGGGAAAAATGCAATATACAAAGATTCCTGCAACGACTTTTGAGGAAATACAGTTAAATGCGGGCATACTCGTGGATGATTTCGATCCATCTGACGGCACGATCGGGAACCTGCTGGGCGCGACCACGGGCGGCGTGCAGTTCCATGATAAGGTCTCTTATACGGATTTCGGGGAGGACATCGATAATTGCCCCAAGAACATGATGGAGCTGAAACGGCTCGATTCGCATGAGGTCAGCATGAGCGGGACGTTCGTCACCGTATCGGCGGCGACCGCTAAAAAGCTCATCGGCGTGGCGGACGTGGATTCTTCCGATGCGACGCATATCGTGCCGAGGAACGATGTCTTGATGGCTGATTTTACCAGTGTTTGGTGGGTCGGGGACTATTCGGACAAGAATACGGGGACGACCGCCGGGTTCATCGCCATCCATCTTTTCAATGCCTTGAACACGGGCGGCTTTCAGATTCAGTCCTCTGACAAGGGAAAGGGGAATTTTGAGTTTGAGTTCATGGGGCATTATTCCATGGCCGCTCAGGACACGGTTCCTTATGAGCTGTATGTGAAGCAGGGAACTTGATGAGGGGGAGGGATAATGAAAAGATTATCGGATTACAAGGGCGAGGAGGCTATTGATCTTTGGGCTGATTTGCTGGACCCGCTCTCTGAGATATGCACGAATAAGGAAATAAAAAAAGCAGTCGAGTCAGGGGAGTCGAGGATAAGCGTTGCGAGGACAGTCCTGCAAGAGTGCCGGTCCGAGGCCGTGCGGCTATTGGAACGGATAGACCCTGAGCCATTGAATGGGCTGAATATCATCACAAGGCTTGTGGGAGTGCTGTCTGAAATTGGGCAAAATGAGGACGTGCGTTCTTTTTTCGGCTATGCGTCTCAGACCGGGACGGACGACGGATTTTCTGGCTCTGTTATGGGGAATATAGGGGGAAAAGAGAACTAAGGCTTTTTTTGCGGTATGTCGAGGCACGCATTGAGTCATTAATGCGTGACGAGGCATACCGTGCTTATATGGCAAAAAGTTTGCAATTAATCCCACAGAATAAATACATAACGACATCTTATTTTGATTTGTTTGATAAAAAGCAAGACAAGAAACCTGAATTATCTGGGGATGAGATCGTAGAGGATATAATGGCGCGTGCCGGGCTGCATTTTAGGTGACTGTTATGAGCATGACTGCTTTTGAAATATTCGGCGTATTGAAGCTGGATAGCCAACAATTTGATAAGGGGCTCAATGCCGCGAAATCAGCACTGGGCGGGGGGATTGCGACCGCGGCAAAAGTGGGCGCGGCGGCCGTCGCGGCGGCGACCACGGCTGTCGTGGGATTCGGCGCGCAGTCCGTGAAGGTCGGGCAGACATTCGATGCGTCCATGTCCAAAGTTGCCGCACTGTCTGGAGCAACAGGGCGTGATTTTGATGCCTTGCGTGATAAGGCAAAAGACCTTGGCGCATCCACGCAATTTTCAGCCTCGCAGGTGGCTGATGCCATGGGATACATGGGCATGTCCGGCTGGAAGACCGAGGATATGCTTGCGGGCGTGGACGGTGTGCTTAATCTTGCGGCGGCTTCCGGAGAGGATTTGGCCACTACTTCCGATATCGTGACGGATGCGTTGACGGCGTTCGGAATGACGGCGAAGGATTCCGCCGAATTTGCGGACACCCTCGCGGCGGCGGCGACGAATGCAAACACGAATGTGGGCATGATGGGCGAGACGTTCAAATACTTTGCGCCGCTTGCCGGGACGTTCGGATACAATGCCAAAGACACGGCCCTCGCAATCGGGCTAATGGCGAACAGTGGAATTAAGGCCTCTCAGGCGGGTACGTCGCTTCGTGGCGCGTTCTCCCGGCTGGTAAAACCGCCGAAACAGGCCGCGATGGCTCTTTCAGAACTGGGCTTGATGGTAGATGGGAACAATTTGCTACTGCAAAAAGAAGATGGCTCTCTCCGATCATTGAGTGAAGTCATGGGCGTTTTGCGTTCCACGGTGGGGAAACTGGATCAGGCTGAAAAAGCGCGTATTGCCACACAGCTTTTCGGGCAGGAGGCCATGTCCGGTATGCTTGCCATTGTGAATGCCTCGGAAGACGATTATATCAAGCTACAGCAAGCCATTGAAAACAGTGATGGTGCGGCGGCCAACATGGCGAAGAACATGAACGACAACCTTCAAGGGGCCATGTTTACCCTTACTTCTGCCATTGAGGCGGCTCACATTGCCGTGTCCGACAAGCTGACACCAACCGTGACGGAGTTCGTGAAATTCGGCGCGGAGGCAATTCAAGAATTTGCAAAGGCATTTGACAAGGGCGGCTTGTCGGCGGCGATGGACACTTTTGGGGTGTACCTCTCAAAGCTCGTGACGATGGCTTCTAAATACATACCTCAAATAGTCCGGGCGGGGGCAAAGCTCCTGGGGGCGTTTGTAAAAGGAATCGCCGATAATTCGGGCCTGCTGGTCAAGGTGGCCGGAGAAATCGGCGGAATACTCATCGACGAGCTGACGCGGGCGTTAAAGGATATCCCAAGAAAGCTCGCCGGCATTGATTGGAAAGGCGCATCCGAGCAAATGCTCGAAAACTTAAAGGGGGCGATTGGGGCATTATCAGGCGAGGAGGGCCTGATAAATATTGCTTCTGATATCATCCTTGCGCTCATGCGGGGGCTGACGGAGGCCGCTCCTGCGCTCGTGGAATCTGCCGCGTTCATCCTTGACACGCTTTTGACCGGGATCTCAAATGCGGCCCCTGATTATTTTCTCGTTGCGTCCGATCAAATCGGCAAATTCGCCGAATCCATCGGAGCGGCGGCCACGGAACTGATCCCTCATGCCGTGGAAACGCTTATCGATGTCTTTATCGCCGCAATGGAAAATATAGACACACTGATCGAGGCGGGCGAGGCATTGATAAATGGCTTATGGAACGGGATTCTCGCAAGCCTTCCTATTTTGAAGGAAAGAGCTCCGGAAATATTGGATTCCTTGACAACTGCGATCATGGAACATCCTGAAGCTTTTGCCGTGCTGACACTTTGGCTTACGGGCGCATTCAAAAAAGCGGTTGATTTGGCGTTGAGCCCATTGCGAACGTTAGGAAGCGTCCTTAACTCCGCGTTATCAAACGCAATAAGCCGAGGATTCACGGCTTTGCGGACCGTTATCGGAAACGCCTTGGCCCCCATAAGGACACAGATTGCGACGATTGTCAGCAGCTGGGGATCCGCTCTCTCATCGGGATTGAGCGCGCTGAGGACGGCTTTATCCTCTGCTTTGAGCTCAGCTGCCGCTTTTGCGACGGCAGACATGGGCGCAGTCTTGGCTGGGGGAGGCGTGGCCGCCGTGGGAATGATGGTGGCGGCAATCGTTGGCTCTATCGCGGCGGCATTCGGCGGCGCGGAGATCGGAAAGAAAATCGGCGCGGCTATATTCCCGGACGATGCCGAGTTATACGAGCATTATTCCGGCATAAGCGGGACGCTTGAAATGCTGAAAGACACCGTGATCGGGGCTTGGGACTTAATAACGATTGGTGCCGAGGGATTGAGGGATAAGATTGTCGCCAAATGGGAAGAAATAAAGGTCTCCACAACAACCACATGGGGGGACGTGAGCGTTGCCACGCAGACCGCATGGGATGCCGTTAAAAACAAAATAGGAACGGCCGTTGAAGAGGCGTGGGCGAAAGCCGTTGAGAAATGGAATGCGATAAAATCAAGCACAGAAGAGGCCTGGAACAAGGTAAAGGAAACAACGGAGCGCATATGGGGCAATATATCGAAGTTTCTTAAAGAGAACATCTTCACGAAACTCGCTAAAGCCGCATTTGATTGGGGCAAAGACATGATCGGAAATTTCGTGGACGGCATAAAAAAGAAATGGGGCGAACTAAAGAAAGGATTGGGCGATTTGGCTGAAAAAGTCTCCGATTACATAGGTTTCTCCGAGCCGAAAGAGGGCCCCTTGTCAAACTTCCATACTTATGCGCCCGATATGATCGACCTATTTTCCGAGGGTATCAAGGGCAATTCGGGCAGGCTGCTCGATTCGGTGCGGGACGCGTTCGACTTCGAGGACGCGGTCGCCGCGCCCACAATGCCCGATTTGAATAATTTTGTTCCGATTACGGCGGGGCGGAACGTGGACGGGGAGTTTTCCCGAGACCTGACCGTGATTCTTGAATTGGACAGGACACAGTTGGCAAAAGCAGTCTATAAGCTGAATAACGATGAGACGCAGCGAATCGGCACAAGGCTTGCAAGGGGGTTTGCATGAGTTTTACGGTGGATGGAGTCACGTGGAATATGCCTTGCAAAATCGAGCGCGAGGCCAAAATGACCGCGAGCGAAATTTCGGGCATGATGTTGGATAAGAACTATTTCAACGATGTCTTAGGAACGTTCATGGTCTATGACGTGACCATTGTCGTTCCGGCGGGTCACGAGACGGAGTATTCTGCTCTTTATGAGGTCTTGACGGATCCCGTGGACGCGCACATGTTTGTATTGCCGTATAATCAAGGGGTCATAACCTTGATGGCGAGGGTCAATACCGTGAGCGACGAGCTGTGGCGGCAAATCCGCGGCGTCAATGTATGGCGCAAGATAAAGTTTACCGTGACGGCAAATCATCCGTCAAAGGAACACAGCTTTGATGAGGCGATTCGGCGGGGGGTGTCCCCAATGCCCGATATGGAGTACGAACCGCAAATCGGGGAAGTGTACCGTCGGACGGCGGACGGCTGGGAAAAGCTGGAATTGGTTAATGGGGATGACGTGGCGTATTGATGAGAATCATAATTGGCATAAAAACATATACAAAGATCAAGTCGCTCTCATTCAGCCCTGAGACGGACGTGACAAACAGCGAGTTAGCCGTTAATGAGCTTTCCGCGGACATATTCACGGACGACCTCCCGATGCCGGGCTGTTACGTGGCTCTTTATGATGAGCGGGAGGTCATGTGGGCGCACTATTGGCTTTTCGAGTCCGTGCGCATTGATCGGGGCGTGCTCAGAATAAGGGCACAATCCGAAATGCTGGTGCTTGAGCGCAAGACGATGGGGGCGATTATGTATAATGACGCGCCTGTGTCGAATATCGTGAGCGATATATTTGCGAATGTGACACTGTATTCGCTCGATTCCAGCCTATCCTCAATGACCATCAGTGGCTTTTGCCCGGAGCAGACGGCAAGGGATCGGCTTCAATGGGTTTGCCTGTGCGTGGGTGGGTACGTAAAGACCTATTTTAATGACAGGCCGGAAATAAAGCCAATTGAAACTGAGCAGGCCTTGATTCCCTTGTCGCAGACATTCTGGAAACCGTCGCTTACTTATGGGGACGACGTCACCGCGGTCGTCGTCAAGGCGTTTTCCTATACGGAAGGGACACCCTCGACCACTGATAAGTGGGTCACGGACGGAACCCGCAATTATATCCAAACCGAGCAAGTTTTCACGTTATCAAACCCCGATGCCTCACCTCTGGCCGCCGAGCACGCCTATAAGGTCGAGGACGTGACAATCATAAACACAGGGAACGTCTCCGCGATACTGACCCGTCTATCCACTTATTTTTTCAAGCGGATGGAAGTAAGCCTTGATGTCATAGACAATGGCGAGTATATACCCGGACAAAAAGTGGCGGCATATATGGACGAGCGCGAGATCGTAGGCGGGTTCGTAAAATCCTGCGACTTCTCCTTTGGGCTGCAGGCGAGGGCGAGGCTGCGCCTTGTGCAGACGGATTCCGTTCCGAGCGGAGGGCTGCTCATCCATTATATGTTCGGAGACACTCAGATAGGGCTGGCGCGCTACTGGTTCCCGGTCGGCTATGCCTATGACTTTGAGAATCCGTACATAGACCGCACCGATTCCGCCGTCAGATTCATTTATCGGCCGCTGACGGAGAACGCTTCGGGGACGGTTACGAGCGAAACTGAAAACATCTATGAATATTACGAGATAGCCCTGCGGCACAGCGACAATATCCTGCTCATATTATCCGTGGATGAACTGTCGCAGAACGAGGGCATAGTGAGGATATCGTAATGAGTCAAGTGTTAGTATCTGAAGGCTATTTATCCGGCATAGCCGACGCAATAAGAGAAAAATTGGAGACAACGGACGCTTACAAACCATCACAAATGGCGGCGGCAATACGGAGCATAGCGGGCGAGGGATTCACTAAAATAAAGATGGAATCCATCGTTGGCTGTTATTTATATGGCGGGGGGAATCGCGGATGGGCTGTTTATCCGGGTACTTCTGAAGCGCAGAATGGTGAGACCTTTTATGCAGATATCCCGACAGCGTTTCAGAATGGGGGTTTGCTCCTATTGACCACCAGCCGTCCCGCAGGTGCGACTTTTGAGTTCACGCGGAACCGCATTGGATTCACGGACGGCACGGAAGACGTGGAAAACCTACCGGATGGGATAACTGAGGGACGGACAACGCCGCCGGATTATTACTTGAATAGTTTGTCAAGCGACAGGACAAAAGAATTCACTTTCGTGAAGGTTCCCGCTGGAAAGAACCGTATTTATTGGACGAATACACAAAGTAGCTATCGAGTCGCGGGGCAGTCAAGTCATATGTGGCTCATTGAGGACGATGATTTGGCAGATGCGCTCAATATCAACTGGACGTATTCTATCGCCATTACATCGTGAATCAAGGCACAAACGAGGGGACTTATACTATTACAAGGAATGGATCATGAGCAAGAACATAATCATAAAAGAGGACGGCACGGCGCGGAGCTTCTCCAACGTCGAAAAACTCCAGACGAACTTAATCGAGGGCGGGACGCAGAACTGGGTTCCCGAAGACGAGGCGGCCGCTTATGTCGATTTGGGTGAAAAAAACATAACCGAAAACGGAACTTATAAGGCGGCCGATGATGGCCATGATGGCTATTCCGAAGTGAAGGTGAACGTGGTTCCCAACCTTGGGACGCTCTCCGTGACGAAGAACGGCACCTATGAGGCCGAGGACGAGGATTACGACGGCTATTCCAAAGTCACCGTCAAGGTAAAGGATGGCGGCGGCGGGGGAGGCGGCGGGGACGCCGAGCTGATAACGAAGACCATCACGGAGAACGGGACTTATGATGCAACGGATGACGGCGCGGACGGGTATTCAAGCGTTACTGTGGACGTGCCGATGATAAGTTTCGGGCGGAAAATCAATGTAACGGCTTCGGGGAACCTCGCGGCGGGGGATTCAATTTATTTGATTAGTGCTGAAAGTGGAAGCTTCATAAAAAGAGATGATATAGTTTTTGGCAATGCTTCTGACGACGGGAATCTTTGCTCAAATAATGGGCATTATGCTTATTATTTGAGACCATCGTCAAATAGATATTATATAATTCAACATGATTTAATAAACAATACGGAAAAAACAATGAAGTTTATTTTGTCCGATAATTCCGAAATTACCCCTAATGTATACAGGAGTGGCTATCTTAATAAGTATTGGACAGTGATCGGAGATAATATTTTATGCAAAGATATAGACAGCGGACGATCCCTTTTTTTTAATATGTCATCCGGGGAATTGATCCATGCTGATACGTGGGGCACTCGTTGTTGTAATAAATTTTGGGTTGTTGTGGGTGAATACGGGTATTGCAAAGACGGATCTGTTGCCATGAAGATGAAGATTCCAACGGGTGAAACGCAAACTATTAGCAATTCTGCTTATGGTGGAGGAGTTCTTATTGGCATTATTGACAATATTCCAATAATAAATGTTGCAACATACGGATCAAATTACTTTTTTGGTCTTTTAAATTCTTCTTTCAGCCTTTCTTCAGGTGCTTCGCTTCCAGATAATGCGTATATTTTTTCTAATGGAGAGATTGCTCTGGTTAAAATACCAAATACTACATCAGGTGATTATAGTGGAAAATGGTTTCAAATACCATTAGCGGATGTTGTTAATGGCTCATTCACAACAGATTCTTATGACAGATATTTAATAGCTGATCCTTTCGCAGAAATAGGGAATATTTCAAGGATGGGTTCGCATGAAATGATCCCAAATAGGGATGCGAGCGGGAATTTATCGTTATTGATTGTATATAATGAGACAACATCCCAAAGTGAAAGATATTATTATCGTTGGGACACCCATGAGGTCGTAAAATTTCCTTCCACTACCTCTGTATATGATACAATGGTATCCTTGACGAATAAATGGATTGTAGCGGATGGCGTCGTGGTGGAGATACAGGGCGGCGGGACTATCGCGCGGGCGGCCAGCGGGAAGATTCACGGCACTTCTCCTCTGGGCTACGTCCCATCGGCCATATCGGACGGCCAGACCGGCGAGGCGATGATTCTTTTTGATTAAAAAAATCCTCAAAACCCCTTGACGAGACACAGCCTCCTATGATATAATGGCGCGGAATAGAAATGAGAGGGGGGTGAGCGGGCATGGATGCGATTTCTTTTACGCCGGGCGACATCGTCGCTCTGTGCAATTTCATACTTGTGATCGCGGCCGTGGGCGCGCTCGCGCTCAATGCGGCGAAAAGGGTGAACAGGCCGAACGAGATACAGGACGAGAAAATCGAGGAAATAAGGAACAGGATGACCGACCACGACAAGCAGTTCAATGACATACGGATCAAGCTGGATCACGACAAGAAACGGCTGGACGAGATTGAGAGCGTGAGCCGCGTCACTAACCGCGTAATAATACAGACGCTTCAGGTACTCGTTCGCCATGGCATAGATGGCAATAATAAAGAAGAGCTGGTTGAGGCGGATAAGGAGCTTAATAAGTATCTTCTCAATGAAAGATGGGGGCACGATGCCCTCGAAAGGTCGGATAGCAAATGAATGAAATAAAGTTCAACGTATTGAATGCCATAATAAGCGCGTGCGTGTTCCTTGTGACGGCATTCGTGATTCCTTATTTGAGGTCGCTCACTGAGAACGAGAAACTCGCGGGATTGGAGAATGCAGTGGAGACGGCCGTGATGGCGGTCGAGCAGACCAATGGGAAAGGCGGCGGCGGGGCAAAGAAGGCG
>Ga0310697_10007737_pt1 | contig 10089 bp, 12 predicted proteins | sample 172DNAGHGlowgp2_FD_203883 | JGI IMG/M metagenome (GOLD analysis project Ga0310697, IMG submission 203883) | Sheep rumen microbial communities from Palmerston North, Manawatu-Wanganui, New Zealand - 1728 DNA GHGlow gp2 (v2) (version 2) | ecosystem: Host-associated > Mammals > Digestive system >...
AAGCTTATAGTAAGGAACATCTTTCTGCACGTGAGGCGCAGGCCAAGGCCGAATGGATTGCGTGGGGTCCCATCGTGTTTCAGGTGAGCCGCTTGATGAAGAAGTTCGGCATCTTTGAGATGCTGCGCAACAGCGACAACGGCATGACCGAAGCCGAGGTGGCTGAGAAAGCCGGCATCAGCGGCTATGCCGCCAAGGTGATGCTTGAAGCGAGCCTGTGCATCGGCACGGTACTCATCGACCCCGAAACCGACCACTATACGTTGAGCAAGACAGGATGGTGCTTCATCACCGACCCCGCCACTGGGGTGAATACCGAGTTCAACCACGACGTGAACTACGAAGGTTGGTTCCATCTGGAGGAAAGCCTGAAAGAAGGTCGCCCTGCTGGTCTTGAACATTTCGGGCCATGGCCTACGTTGTATGAAGCACTTTCGGAGTTGCCGCCACAAGTGCAGAAAAGCTGGTTCGGTTTCGACCATTTCTACAGCGATAGCTCGTTCCAACAAGCCTTGGAGATTGTATTTGCCAACCACCCCAAAACGCTGCTTGACGTGGGTGGCAACACAGGTCGCTGGGCCATGCAATGCGTCAGTTACAATAAAGATGTCCAAGTGACGATCGTCGACCTCCCTCAACAGTTAGAAATGATGCGCCATGCCACTACTGGCAAGCTGGGTTCCGACCGCATCGATGGTTATGCCATGAATCTGTTGGATGCTTCGCAAAGTTTTCCGACCGACAAGCGTTACGACATCATCTGGATGAGCCAGTTCTTGGATTGTTTTGGTGAGGATGAGATAGTGAGCATTTTGAGCCGTGCAGCCAGAATCATGGACGGCAATAGCCGTTTGTATATCATGGAGACTTTGTGGGACCGTCAGCGCTTTGAGCCGGCAGCTTTTTGTCTTACGATGACGAGCCTTTATTTCACCGCGATGGCTAATGGAAACAGCAAAATGTACCATAGCGACGATTTGACCCGTTTGATTGAAAAGGCAGGATTGTTAGTGGAGACGATACACGACGACTTGGGCCAAGGTCATAGCATTATGGTTTGTAAGAAATGAGGAATGTGGAATAAGGAATTTTGAAATCATGAAATTTTGAAATAACAAATATGAACAGACAAGAAATAGAAGCAAAAGTCAAGGAATTTCTCATTGAGGACCTTGAGATTGACGAAGAAAAAATCAAACCCGAAGCCCGATTGAAGGAAGACATCGGCATTGACAGCCTCGATTTCGTTGACATCGTGGTCATCGTTGAAAAGAAGTTCGGTTTCAAGATAAAGACCGAAGAGATGGCCAAGGTAAAGACCTTCAACGATTTCTGCGACTACATCGAAAAGAAGATTGCGTAACATAGCGCATGGCCGACACTTTTCAACATAACGAATGGTCGGGCAAGACCGACGGACAGCCTTGGATGCAACGCTCGCTCATCGCGATGTTCCGAGTGTTACCTTTATGGCTGCTCTACGGCATCATGGCTTTGGTGGTACCTTTCTATATGATTTTCAACAGGAAAGGTTACCAAGCCATGTATTGTTTCTTCCGCGAAAGGATGAATTACGGCCCGTTGAAGTCGTTTTGTAACGTGTATTTCAACCATTTTCGCTTCGGGCAAGTCATCTTGGATCGTTTCGGGGCGTATGCAGGCAAGAAATACCATTTTGTGTCGGACGAACAGCAGGTGTTCGATGAGAAGGAAACTCAAGAAAAGGGCTTTGTCATGGTGAGCAGTCATGTGGGCAGCTATGAAATGGCAGGCTATTCATTGAAGCCTAAGCACAAGAGATACAATGCTTTGGTATTTGGTGGAGAAACAGAAACAGTGATGGAAAACCGTCAACGGGTATGGTCGCAAAACAATGTCAGGATGGTACCTGTAAAGGAAGACCTGTCGCATTTGTTTTTGCTGAACACGGCTTTGGACGACGGTGAGATTGTGAGTATGCCCGCCGACCGCATCTTTGGCTCGCAAAAGTCGGTAGAATGTCGGTTTTTCGGTCAAACGGCGCATTTTCCCTTGGGGGCTTTCGCGATGGTGGTACAAAAGGACGTGGATGTGGTATCGGTGTTTGTGATGAAGGAAGGATTGCGAAATTATCATATCTATCTACGTGAGCTTCAATATGATAAGAGTTTGAGTAAGCGTGAACAGATGGGACAGTTGGCACAGAACTTCGCCAGCGAACTTGAGACCATCGTGCGCCGTTATCCCACGCAGTGGTTCAACTATTTTGACTTTTGGAAGCAATGAAAACGATAGAGAATGTTTCGGTGATGGAACTGTTACCACAAAGGACTCCCTTTGTGATGATCGACTGTCTGTTGTCGTGCGAAGAGACTATCACTACAACCCTGTTGGAAGTGCGTGAAGAGAATGTTTTTGTCGTAGAAAACCATTTTTCGGCTGAAGGTCTGGTGGAAAACATCGCCCAAACTTGTGCCGCACGAATCGGCTATCTTAATGATAGCGTGAAACTTGGCGTCATAGGAGCCGTCAGCAACTTTGAAGTTTTCCGTACGCCTCGGGTTGGCGACCAGATAATGACCACCATCAATGTGTTAGAGGAGATGTTCAACATCACCTTGGTGAAAGCGGTTGTTAAGTGCGGCGACGAAATACTGGCGCAATCCAACATGAAAATCGCCTTGATGGATAAAGAGATACAAGCGTGAAAATGACAGAAAGGAACAACATATTATCGGTAACCAAACCCTTTGAAATCCGCTTCAGCGAAGTGGACTCGATGGGTGTGGTGTGGCATGGCCATTATGTCAAGTATTTCGAAGATGCCCGCGAGGCCTTTGGTGCGAAATACGGCTTGGAATACTTGATGATGTATGACAAGGGTTTTATGGAACCCATCGTCGATTTGACTGTCAAATATAAACGCCCCATAGCCTATGGGATGAAGCCAGAGATAGAAATTGTTTATCATCCCACAGAGGCGGCCAAACTCATCTTTGACTATGAAATCCGCGATGCGGAAACAAAAGAAGTCTTCGTCACAGGTCATACCGTGCAGGTATTTGTGGACAGGTACTCGCATCAACTGGTGCTCAATAATCCCGATTTCTATGAGGAATGGAAACAAAAATGGGAGGTAAACGGATGATAGTCAGCGTGGCACATAATATCATTTCGCCCTTGGGCTTTTCGACGGCCGAGAACTATAAGGCAGTGAAGGCGGGTCGTTCCATGCTGAAGCGTTACGATGGCTTGTGGAACTTGCCCGAGTCTTTTGTGGCCTCGCTCATGGACAGGGATAAGGTGGAGGAAGCCTTCGCAGCTCTCTCCAACGGTGCGAAATACACCTTCTTCGAGAAGATGATTATCCTCTCGGCATCGAATGCCATTGCTGATGCTGGCATTGATGCAACTTCCAACAGGGTGTTGTTCATCCTTTCCACCACCAAAGGTAATGTGTTCCTTTTGGACAAGAACATTAAAGGCTTCCCACAAAAAAGGGTTCTTTTAGGTTGTGCCGCCAAACAAATGACAGATTTTTTCCATAATCCCAATACGCCTATCGTTGTTTCCAATGCTTGCATCTCTGGTGTGTGTGCCCAAATCGAAGCGATGCGCAATCTGGAAAGCGGTAGCTTCGACTATGTCGTGGTCGTGGGTTGCGATGTGCAATCGGCCTTCATTGTGTCGGGTTTCCAGTCGTTCAAGGCATTGTCAGCGGAACCTTGCAAGCCCTTCGATGCGAACCGAACTGGTCTTAATCTTGGCGATGCCGCTGCAACCATCATCTACACTAGAAAAGACAAAGTAACCGATAACGACTGGGTAGCCTGTCGTGGCGCCATCCGCAACGATGCCAACCACATCAGCGGGCCGTCGCGCACTGGCGAAGGTAGCTACAGGGCTTTGAAAGTCGCGCTTGGCGAGGTCAAACCTGAGCAAATCGCCTTCATCAATGCGCATGGAACGGCTACCTTATATAATGACGAAATGGAGTCGGTGGCTATCGAAAGAGCTGGGCTTTCGCAAGTGCCTGTCAACGGGTTGAAAGGTTACTACGGTCACACAATGGGTGCGGCAGGCGTACTTGAGACCATCCTGTCGATGTGTGCTGTCGACGACCATAACATATTGGCTACCAATGGCTACGAGACTATGGGTGTCACGCATCCTTTGGTGCTTTCCAACCAAAACCAAGCCACCGAAAAGCGGGCTTTCGTCAAGCTGCTTTCAGGTTTTGGCGGCTGCAATGCAGCCTTGCTGATGGCGAAAGGAGGTGAGCCATGCTAAAGGTTTATATCAATCCTGAAATGGTAATGCTCAACGGCAAAGCATTGGAACACAAGGAAAAAGGCACTGCTTTGCTGACCGAACTCTATCGTGCTCACGTTGGCGACTACCCCAAGTTTTTCAAGATGGACACCTTGAGCAAGTTAGGCTTTGTGGCTTCGGAATTGCTGTTGCAGGCTGAGAGCAAACCACGTTTTGAGCCTTGCGAAGACCGTGCCATCGTGCTCTTCAACTGCTGTGCCTCGTTGCAGGCCGATACGGCATATCAAGCCACCATACAAGACCCCGAGAGTTTCTTCCCGAGTCCGGCGGCCTTTGTTTATACCTTGCCCAACATTGTGACAGGCGAAATTGCCATTCGCAACAAGTATTACGGCGAGACTTCTTTCATCGTCTTGCCCGAACGCGACCCGCAAATCATGGCACAACAATTGCAGAATGCCTTCCTTGACCCGATGACCACCAGCATCATCGGTGGCTGGCTCGATTGCACCGACGAAAACCACTTTGAAGCAGAATTATATCTTTTGACCAAATCATAGAATCTTTAAATATTAAATCTTTGAATTTTAAATCTTTAAATACAAAATCATGGACGAACTGATCTATACCCTGAAACTACAAATCATCGAGGCCCTGAATCTTGAAGACATGACCCCCGAAGACATCGACGAGAACGCCTCCTTGTTTGGCGAAGGCCTCGGCCTCGACTCTATCGACGCCTTGGAGCTCATCGTGCTGATGGAGAAGAACTACGGCATTAAGCTGAAAGACCCGTCGCAGGGCAAGGAAATCTTCAAGTCGGTGGCCGTGATGGCTGATTATATCTCGAAGAACCGCACGAAGTAAGTGATGGAGCCGATTCTGATAACAGGCATGGGCGTCGTTTCAGCGATTGGCCTTGGCAAGGCGCAGACCTTGGAGGCTTTGCTGAGCAACCGCTCGGGTGTGGGTATGCTCAAATACCTGAAGACGGAACACAAAGAGTTTCCCGTCGGCGAGGTGAAGCTGACCGATGCCGAGATGCGTGAGCGTTTGGGCATCGCGCAAGATGCCGCCACCACGCGCACTGCGTTGATGGGCATGCTGGCCTTGGGTGAGGCTTTGGAAGAAGCCCAGTTGACTCAGGAGATACTGCCCAAGGTAGGTTTCATTTCGGGTACCACGGTGGGCGGCATGGATATGAGCGAGCAGTTTTATCTCGATTACATCCATAGCGAAGCCCATAAGGAATATATCAAGGTGCACGACTGCGGCAGCTGTTCCGAGATGACCGCCAACCACTTCGGCAAGTTCGCCTTCGCGACGACCCTGTCGACCGCCTGTTCTTCAGCGGCAAATGCCATCATATTGGGTGCCAACATGATACGATGCGGTGAAGCCGACATCGTGGTGGTGGGGGGCAGTGAATGCATCACCAAGTTCCACCTCAACGGCTTTAACTCGCTGATGATTCTCGACACCGAGTCTTGCCGTCCCTTCGACGCCACGCGTCACGGCTTAAATCTAGGCGAGGGTGCCGCCTATCTTGTATTGGAATCGGCGGAAAGCGCCAAACGTCGAGGCGTGAAGCCCCAAGCCCTATTGTCAGGCTATGGCAACGCCTGTGATGCTTTCCATCAAACCGCCTCATCGCCCGATGGAGAAGGGGCTTATCTTGCAATGAGCGAGGCGTTGGCGTTGGCTGGGTTGCAGCCTTCCGACATCGACTACATCAATGCGCATGGCACGGGCACGCCCAACAACGATGCCAGCGAGAGCCACGCCATGATGCGGCTCTTCGGCGAAAACGTGCCGCCAGTGTCGTCGACCAAGCCTTTCACGGGGCATACAACGAGTGCCTCGGGTTCCATCGAGGCGGTGTTCTGCATCTTGGCTTTGCAAAATGGCTTCCTGCCTGTCAACCTCAACTGGTCGCAGGCCATGGAAGACGGCATCGTACCCGTTTCGCAGCCTGCAAAGAAGGCACTGAAGCATGTGTTGTGCAACGCCTTCGGCTTCGGCGGAAACGACTCGTCGCTGCTGATTTCCGCGACTGCGGGACTGCGGGACTGCGAGACACGAGACGAGAATGATTCCCAAGCGTATGGGAGATTGCGGGTCAAGCCCGCAATGACGTTCTTTGATGACGTTTTTCCTAAGGGTGTCATTGCGGGCAAGGACCCGCAATCTCCTGAGCATAACGGCGTCTTTATCCTCTCCGCCAAGCAAATCTCCCTTCAGCAGCCTTTGACTGAGGCGTGGATGCAGGAACCCATAGCGTACGATGTTCCCTTCGCCCGCTCCATCGATCCGAGTTTCAAGGAATATGTGTCGCCCATCGAGGCGCGGCGCATGGGCAAGATCTTGAAACGTGCCTTGGCCACGTCGAAAGAGGCCTTAAAAGAGGCTGGTTTGGCGACGGTGGATGCCATCATCACGGGGACGGGCTATGGCTGCGTCGAAAACACCGAGTTTTTCCTGGATGCCCTCTCCAAGGACGGTGAGCAGATGCTGAAGCCTACCTATTTCATGCAGTCGACGCACAACACCATCAGCTCGTTGGTGGCCATACAGACCAAGAATCATGGCTATAACGTCACCTACGCCCACAAAGGCATCTCGTTCGACAGCGCCTTGCAGGATGCCTGGTGGCAGTTCCAGCTCGGCAAAATCAATACCGCTTTGGTGGGCGGTCACGACGAGATGACGGAAACCTTCTATCACATCCTGAAAAAAGGTGGAGTGATGGGCCACGACGACGAAATGTGTGGCGAAAGCGCTGTCTCGATTGTGTTTTCGCGAGAGCCGTTATCTCAGCCTTTATGCCAACTCACGGGCTTCCAACTGCTCCATCAGCCCACGATGAACACCTTGCAAGACGACCTTGCAAGGATGCTTCAAAACGCAGGCAAAACCCTTGCTGACGTGGATTACATCCTCACTGGCATCAGCGGCAATCACGACAACGACAAGGCCTATCTTGAAGAAACAAAATTGCTCTTCGGCGACACGCCCTTGCTGAAATACAAACACCTCTTTGGCGAGAGCTTCACGGCATCGGGATTGGGATTCTATGTGGCTGCACAATGCTTGAAGGCAGGTCGTGTGCCGTCGTCGTTGTTGGTGAACAAGGAGCTAGTCTGCGACAAGCAGCCGAAATGTCTTTTGTTGTATAACCGCACTGACGGAAATAATGTAACTTTAACCTTATTGGAGGATTGATTATGTGGAAGTTAATGGGATTGGTGGCTTTGCAGACGCTCTTCCTCTCGGGAGGACAGGTGCTGCTTAAATTGGCTTTGCAGCAACTCGGCAAGTTTGAGTGGAGTTGGGCTTATTTCAAAAGCGTGCTCACCGACTGGTGGCTCTTGGCCTGCGGCATCAGTTTCGGTGTTGCCACAGTGCTGTGGCTGTATATCTTGAAGAAATTCCCATTCAGCCAAGCCTATCCTCTAACTAGCCTTTCCTTTGTTTTCGGCATGATTGCCGCCTGGCTCGTCTTCGGCGAGACCATCCCCTTCTCGCGGTGGATTGGCCTGATTCTTGTAGTATTGGGGTGTTTCCTAATCATGAAATGAGATGAAAAGAGTTCTTTTTTCCATCATACTAGCCGTTTTCGGCATAACGTCTTTTGCTCAGACGCAACTCTCTGAAAGCCAAACACAAGAAGTAATCCGTCAGCTAACGCAGGTGGCCTCTACGATGCAGTCGATGCAATGCCGTTTTGTACAGGAGAAGACATCGACGATGCTGGCTGAGCCATCGGTGGCCCAGGGCACGATGCATTATGCCGCGCCCGACAGGATGCGTTGGGAATACACGGCGCCTTATGCTTTTGCCTTGGTCGTCAATGGCGAGCGTATGGTGAAAGTGACAGATGGCAAGGCCGAGGTTTTGGAAGGCAATGCGGGTCGCATGTACCAAGGCATGGTGAACCTCATCATGGGCAGCGCCTCCGGCAAGAAGCTCTTCGACACCACGGTTTTCGACATCGTTTTTTACGACGACAATGGTTTTTGGCGTGCCGACATGACCCCCAAGCGCCGCGACATGAAGCGCATGTTCAGCCAGCTGGTGTTTCGTTTCGACAAGAAGACCAACGGCATCAGCCGCGTAGAGTTTGTCAGCGCAAATGGTGACGTAACCTCGATTCGGTTTAAAGAGATCAAGGTGAATGAGTCGATAGGGGACGAGGTGTTTGCGGAATAAGTTTGCAAATCCATAAAAAGGTTTTATCTTTACTCCTTAATTTTACTTTTAAGCAAAGGTGAGATGAATTTTTTAGATAACCTATTCATACTAGAATCCATCACCGATACTGAAACCGGCTTCAAGGCAAAGTTGCGTTGCAACCCCGCACATCCTGTGTATCAAGCGCATTTTCCGGGCAATCCCATCACGCCTGGAGCTTGTCTGCTGAAGACCGCGGGCGACATGCTGCAACAGAAATTGGGTCGACCGCTTTATCTTAAGGCGTCAAAAAACATCAAATACCTCAGTGTCTTGGTTCCCGAAGAGGGCAAAGAGGTGCGCTACGATTTCATGCGTCTCGTTGTAGACGAAACCGAATGTAAAGCCCAAGTCGTCATCGCTGACGATACCACCGTTTACACCAAAATGTCGTTGACTTTCAGTTATGAACCCCTCTGATGCCATAGCGATACCAACCAAGATGCGGCAGCTGAAAGTCTGTACTGTGATGCCGACTTACAACAACGGCGGCACGCTGCGCGATGTGGTGGAACGGGTGCTGAACTTTTGCTCCGATGTCATCGTGGTCAACGACGGCTGCACCGATGACTCGGCCGAGATTTTGGCTTCGTTTGGTGACCGCATCACCGTGGTCGACTACGGCCGCAACCGTGGCAAAGGCTATGCCCTCAAACAAGGCTTCGAGAAAGCCAAGGCCATGGGCTTCGACTACGCCCTCACCATCGACAGCGACGGACAGCACTTCCCCGAGGACATCCCGCTGTTTGTGGAGGCCTTGGAGCAACACCCCAGCGCCTTGATTGTGGGCAGCCGCAACCTGAAACAAGCCAACATGCCTGGCAAGAACACCTTCGCCAATAAGTTTTCCAACTTCTGGTTCAGGGTGCAAACCGGCATCGACCTGCCCGACACGCAGACGGGCTATCGGCTGTATCCTTTGAACAACATGCCTTGTCTCGCCCTGCTTACCTATCGCTACGAGGCCGAGTTGGAGCTGCTCGTCTTCTCCGCCTGGCGTGGCACCGACTTGGTGCCCATCAAGGTCAACGTGATTTATCCCGAAGACCGCGTCACGCACTTCAGGCCGTTTTGGGACTTCTTCCGCATCACCGTGCTGAACACCATACTTTGCCTTGTGGCGATTGTCTATGGCTGGCCCTCACGACTGATTAGAAAAGCAAGGAGGCAGCATGAATAAGTTCTTCCTCAACATCTACGACCGCCTGTCGCGCAACAAGCCCCTGTCCATCTTCTTGATGGCCTTTGTCTTAGGCTTGTGCGTGCTCTCAGCTTTGCGTCTGGACTACAAGGAAAACATCGCTGACTTCCTGCCCACCGACCCTGAGAAGGAACGCTACACCTCGGTTTACAACGACATGAGCGACCAAGGTCGGGTGACCATCATCTTCGCTGCCGACACCACACAACTCGCTGGCGACGAGGCCCTCGACGCCTTGATGGACGCCATGGATGCCTTTGAACAGCGGTGGCAAGAATGCGACACCGCACAGCTGGTCAGCGACTTGCGCTGCAAAGTCGACGGCAGCCAGGTGTTCGACGCCATGGACTTCATCCGCGAGAACCAGCCGCTGTTTCTTACCGAGAGCGACTACCGCCGCATGGATT
>Ga0310697_10007739_pt1 | contig 10088 bp, 4 predicted proteins | sample 172DNAGHGlowgp2_FD_203883 | JGI IMG/M metagenome (GOLD analysis project Ga0310697, IMG submission 203883) | Sheep rumen microbial communities from Palmerston North, Manawatu-Wanganui, New Zealand - 1728 DNA GHGlow gp2 (v2) (version 2) | ecosystem: Host-associated > Mammals > Digestive system >...
GACGCCGTCCGGCTGCCGAAAAACGGGAAGCCCCTTCTGTTCTCGGTTGACTTGGTGAACCTGAATAGAACCGTCGTCCCGCCGCAGCGTTTGGCTTCCCCTCGGGGGAAGCTGTCAGCCGCCGCCTCCCGCAAGGCGGCTGACTGATGAGGGGCAATGATTGCCAGGTTTATCAAAAGAGGCGAATGAGCCTGACAGCTCATTGTTTGCTTCCGCAAACGCCCCTCATCCGACGCTTCGCGCTACCTTCCCCCAGGGGAAGGCAGAGATGCGGTTCATCAATCTTCCGATGTCATGTACCATCAACACAAATGGGGACAGGAACGGCGGAAATCCCCTTTGACTTCACCGGGGATACCCGGTATAATCAAGGTTAAGATTGTGTGTCGGCTGAGACACGACCAAACTGCATGAAAGGAGCGTGCTGCTATGTATACGTTCAGACCCTATACCGAGCGCGTAGCCAGGCTGCGGGACGCGGTCCGGGACCGGCTTATCGTATCGGATGCGGAGAAGGCGCGGATCCAGCTGGAAGCGAAGAAAAAGTACATCAAGTATCCGCCCATGCTGCAGAAGCCCTATATCTCCCTCTACGTGCTGGAACGGATGCCCCTGAACCTCCACGAGGACGAGTACTTCTTCGGCGGGCTGGGAAACAAGGGCTGGGGCGGTGCCGGCGGCTCCGGATGGCTGATGGTGGATATCGAAAACACCTGGCCCATCGGACCGGACGGACTGCACCACTGCCCGGATGAGGACCCCCTCTATTCCCACCAGAAGCTGGCCATCGCCCCGGAGGACGTGAAGAAGCTGCGGGAGATCTCCAAGGAGCGGATGCAGCTGGAGGGCGGCTTCGGCGCCCAGGACTGGCTGCCCGACGGGGTGCAGGAGCTCTTCGTCCTGCAGGCGAACCCCTCCGGAAAGATCGGCGGTTGGCCCATCTATCTCCCCCCAGGACATCTGACCCCCGGCTACCAGAACATCCTGCGCCAGGGCTACGGCGCCATCCGGAAGAAGGCCCAGGACTGGCTGGATGAGCACGAAGGCAACATCATGGGCAACGATATCGGCAAGTATATGTTCTACAAGGCCGCCACCGTTGCCTGCGACGGCGCCATCACCCTCACCCGCCGGTACGCGGACCTCTCCCGTCAGCTGGCGGCGGAGGCCACGGATCCCGCCAAGAAGGCGGAGTTCGAAAGCCGGGCCCAGAGCCTGGACTGGATCGCCACCGAGACCCCCAGGACCTTCTGGGAGGCCTGCCAGATGGCCCTGATGTACGACGTGTTCCTGAAGTCGGACAACGACCCCGGCGTTATCAGCCTGGGCCGCTTCGACCAGTATACCTGGCCCTACCTGAAGAAGGAACTGGAGGAGGGCACCATCACCCTGGACGAAGCCCAGGAGCTGGTGGACGGCTTCTTCCTGAAGATCAACACCTTCTACGGCGGCAGCTTCGGCAAGACCGCCCAGACCGCCGGAATCGGCGTATCCTTCCAGCATACCACCATCGGCGGCACCGATCCCAAGACCGGGGAGGACGCGGTGAACCCGGTATCCTATATGGTGCTGGAGACCCTGGCCAGGCTGGACCTGCACGACCCCACCATCTCCCTCCGGGTCACCAAGAACACCCCCAAGGAGATGTGGGACTGCGCCATGGCCGCCTCCTGCCGCGTGGGCGGACTGCCCCTGCTGCAGAACGACGACGTGATTATCCCCGCCCTCATGAAGGAAGTGGGCTTCTCCCTGGAGGACGCCCGGAACTTTGCCTTCATCGGCTGCCAGGAGATCACCGGCTTCGGCAACGACTATCCCGCCCCCAACGGCTCCGCCATGGGCCATAACGGCATCTTCTGGGCCATCGCCCTGGTGATGGCCATCAACAACGGCATCAACCCCATCAACGGCGCCCAGTGCCCGGAAAAGGTCCGCTCCGGCTACCTGTACGACATGGAGACCATGGACGACGTGAAGGCCGCCTTCGAGAAGATCTGCAGATGGATGCTCACCTGGTCCGCCACCCTGAACAACCTGACGGAGCACGAGTATCCCCGCCTGTTCCCCTTCCCCAACCTCTCCATCTCCACGGAGGGCTGCATGGAGTCCGGCAGGGACGTATCCGAGGGCGGCGCGAAGTACAACAGCTACGGCGGCACCGCCACGGGCCTTGCCACCACGGCGGACAGCCTCACCGCGCTGAAGTACATCGTCTACGATAAGAAGATCGCCACCCGGGAGGAATTCCTCCAGGCGATCCTGGATAACTGGGAGGGCCACGAGGAGCTTCGCCAGCGGGTCCTGCACCAGGTCCCCCACTACGGCAACAACGACCCCTACGCGGATATGGAGATGAAGTACGTGATGGATCTGTACTACAACATCACCCGCGCCTTCTCCACCTGCCGCTGCACCACCTACAAATGCGGCACCTTCGGCGCCTCCGACCACGTGGTGCAGGGGGAGATCACCTGGGCCACGCCGGACGGCCGCAAGACCGGCGAGCCCATCGCGGACGCCTGCAGCCCCGGCCAGGGCAGAGACGTGTGCGGCCCCACCGGCGTGTTCAACTCCGCCGTGAACTTTGAGCACGGCCACTACCTGGACGGCATGGCCCTGAATCTGAAGATCCACCCCACCTCCCTGCGGGCGGACGACGGCGTCACGAAGCTGGAGGACATGACCCGGACCTACTTCAATAACGGCGGCATGGAGATCCAGTACAACGTGGTGGACGCGGAGACCCTGCGGAAGGCCCAGGCGCATCCGGAGGACTACCACAACCTGGTGGTCCGCATCGCTGGCTTCTCCGCCTACTTCGTGGACATGACCGAAGCCATGCAGAACGACATTATCTCCCGGGCGGAGCACAAGGTATAAGCCGCCGCAGCACAAAAGGAAACAGAAAGCTCCCGCGGGCTCATCCGGCCCGCGGGAGCTTTGTCTGCGGAAAAGGAAAGCTCCGCGCCCATGGACGCGAGGGAAGCGCCTCAGCCCTCCGCCCGGAGATCGGCGGCCCGCAGCAGAAGCGTGGCCAGCGTACCCCGGGTCACGGAGGCCTGGGGGCTCAGCCTGCCGTCCCCGGTTCCGTTTATCAGACCGACGCGCACCGCCCAGCCCATGGCGGTATACGCCCAGGAGGAGATGTCCGCGCTGTCCTCATAGCCCGCGAGGCCCATGGCGCCCCCCTGGTCATCCTTCGCCAGGGCGCGGAAGAGCATCACCGCCAGCTGTTCCCGGGTGAGCGTTCCCTGGGGGTCGAAGGCGTTGCGGTCGTCCCCCCGGATGATGCCCGCCTCCCGGCTCCACAGCACGGCCCTGGCATAGGGCGCGTCGGCGCCCACGTCCACGAAGCCCGCCGCGCCTTCCGACGGCTCCGGCCTTCCGGCGGCGCGCCAGAGAGCCTCCACGATCTGCGCCCGGGTGGCCGCTTCATCGGGGCGGAAATCCCCGCCGTCGAAGGGATCCATCAATCCCTTTTCCAGGCACCAGTCCACCCCCTCCTGATACCAGGCGGGAGCGGGGGCGGCAGGGGCGGGGAAGAAGGGGCTTTCCTCCCCCTCCGGGAGATAGGTCCAGGGGATGTGGATATGGTTCACCGCCTCCAGCCAGGTCTTGCCGCTGCCCCGCTTGATGTTCAGGTCATTGATCTGCACGGTGCGGGACCGCTGACGGCCGCCGGTATAGGGGCTCATCATGCTGCTGACGGTGCTCATGCAGAAGTATTTCCCGTCCACCTTGCCCAGGTACATCATCTGGTGGCCGGGGAAGTCCAGCAGGGTGCCCAGGGGCAGCTTGTCCAGCAGGGCTTCCTTCTCCGCCAGGGACAGCTCCTCCACATCCGCCTTGGGCATGGCAAGGGGCCACTGCCAGTTGCCGTTCCGGGGCAGGTCCAGGCCGAAGCAGGAGAAGATATTCCGGTTCAGACTGGTGCAGTCCTCGTTGTTCAGGGTGGCGCCCCAGCCGTAGGCATCCCCCAGGGAGGCCAGGGCGACCTTGGCCAGATTCGCCCCGGTGAGGGGAAGATAATCCTCGCTGAGCTTCTCCCGGGCATTCAGCAGGGCCGGGGTCTTGCCGTAGCTGCCGTCCGCATTCCGCACCGGCAGATACACGGCGTAGTTATGTACGGGCAGGCGGTTGATCACCAGGGCGTCCGGATCCGTCACCTCGATGCGCTCCAACACCGTGCCCATGGTGATGAGGCGGCCGGAGGTTTCCGGCGCGCTGCGGGAGTAGTCCGTATAGAGCTTGTCCCCCCAGAACACCAGCCGCTTTTCCCCGGGAATATCCCAGGCCGAGAGCCATTCCTCCCGGCTGGAACAGAAGGCGATATCCTCCGCCCGCACCCAGCCGGAGCAGCAGGAGGTGTAAACGTGGCAGTACTTGCCGTCTGCGGAGGTGGTGAAGGCGGCGACGGGTTCATTCATCCGGATGCCCACCAGGCCCATATAGTCAAAATCCGGGTCGGAAGGATCGTCCAGAATCTGCCCGTCATCCGGGAAAACCATCAGCAGAGTGCGGTTCACTGCCACACCCAGGCGGACCGGCATGCGCGCCGACGCATGGGGATCGGCGCAGTTGGCAAAGATGGGCTCGAAATCCTCCGGGGTGAGCTTCTTCCCGGTCTCGTCGTAAGTCCAGCCCAGGAAGTAGTCCGCGTCCTCCGCGGCGCCCTTTGCCACTGCCTCGTTATGGGCATTGCCGTCGAAGTAGGAGGGAAGGTTCCGCAGGTCGTGCATGTTGGAGCCCTCGGTCTTCAGCGCCGCGGCGTTGATCCGGGCGATCTCCTCCGGGGTGCTGAGGAGCGCCTCCGGATCGGCCATCCGTTCCGCCCAGAAGGCGGGATCCGTCATCTCCTCCGTCACGCCGGGAAGATAGGAGACACCGGCGGAGACGGGCAGAGCGGCGGAAAGCAGGGAGACGGCGATGAACAGGGCCAGGAGACGGGAGAAGAGTCTTCGTTTCATGATGGATCCTCATTTCTGATCAGATTCTGTGTTTGGTCGGATGGCGATTATCCCAGGTATACCCGGGGGACCCGGGGGGAGACGGCGCAGCACAGTTCATAGGTGATGGTTCCCGCCAGGGCGGCGGCCTCTTCGACGGGGCGGCCGTCCCCGAAAACCGTGACCTCGTCCCCCGTCCGGACGTCCGGCAGGTCCGTGACGTCCACCATGCACAGGTCCATGCAGATACGCCCCAGTTGGGGAGCCAGTCTGCCCCGGATCAGGACCCGGAGCCGGCCTGACAGCGCCCTGTGCAGACCGTCGGCATAGCCGATGGGGAGAACCGCCAGACGGGTGGGACGGGTGAGGGTAAAGGTGCGGCCGTAGCCCACCGTGTCCCCGGCGGCATGCTCCGTAATGGCTGCCACCCGGGTCTTCAGGTTCATGGCGGGGAGGAGAGGAAGATCTCCCGTATCCTCCCCGGGATACATGCCGTACAGGGCGAGACCGGGACGGACCAGCTCATGGGCCAGGTCCCGGCGGGTGAGCACCGCGCCGGAGTTGGCGCAGTGGTGCAGGAGAAAGGTTTTCCCGGAGCCCGCCTCCGCCGCGGTATAGCAGGCGGTGAAGCGCCGGTGCTGCTCCTGGGTGAATTCCTCGCCTCCCCGCTCATCAGATACGGCGAAATGGGTGAAGGTCCCCTCGCAGACCAGGTTGGGCAGGGTCATGGCTTCCGCCAGGTCCTCCGGCCGGGACCAGGGGAAGCCGGTGCGGCTCATCCCCGTGTCGATCTTCAGATGGACCTTCAGGGGCCGGGTCAGGGCAGCGGAATAGACCCGGGCTTCCTCCAGACTCCCCAGGGCCTGGGTCAGGTCCAGGGAGGCCAGGGTATCTCCCCACCGGGCCGGGGTAGGCCCCAGGAGCAGAATGGGGGTCTTGATGCCCGCCTTCCGGAGCTTGACGCCTTCGTCCAGACAGGCCACGGCCAGGTAAGCGCAGCCCAGCTCCTCCAGCCGCCGGGCCACCGGGACGTCCCCGTGGCCGTAGGCGTCCGCCTTCACCACCCCCAGACAGCGGGAAGTCGGAGGAAGGGCGCCCTCCAGGGTGCGGAAGTTCTGTTCGATCCGGTCCAGCCGGATCTCCGCCCAGGTGCGGCGGGTGGGATCGGTGCGGATCAGCTCCTCCGGCGTCTGGCCCGGCAGAAGCTCCATGGGGATATCCGCCGCCAGGGCCCGGTTGGTGTACCGGGGATCCTCCGTCACCTCCCGGACGACCTGCACCCAATCCGGCAGGGCGAGGGAGGCGTCGGCATGGGGAAGCTCGATCTCCAGAAAAGCCCGGTCCGACCAGAAGGGGAAACAGTCCACCTCAAGGGTGAGCTCCCCCAGGGGGATGCAGTACCGGGTCTTTTCCACCACCCGGAGAGCGGGATCCGCCCGCTCCAGCAGGGAACGGTACTCCCGGGGAGAGACCGGTTCCTCCCGCTCCTCCCGGACCAGATCCGTGATCCGGCGTTTTACGGTATGGGTGTACTGCGCCTTTTCTCCGCAGCCCCGGAGCCGGACCCGCTCCGTCGTATCCGCCTCGGCGGGAAGCAGATAGGTCTGGCGGATATAATCCCGGCGGACCGCCAGACGGTCCAGCAGAGCCCGGTCAGGCATGCGGATCAGGTATTTCCGTTCGATCTCCAGAGGAACTTCATTCATATGGGTATTCGTCCTTTCGGAAATTCCTGCCGCTGCCCTTGCGCGGAGCCGCAGGTCGTAGTATAATGTGCGAATCTATGCAGAAATAAACAGAATCAGAATATGGAGTCATCGTCTATCATGGCTAAAGCGATCATTCAGGATCTCACCGTGGGCAGCGTGCCCAAAAAGCTCTTCCGTTTTGCCCTGCCCTTTATGTTCTCCACCCTGCTCCAGACGGCTTACAGCATGGTGGATATGATGGTGGTGGGACAGTTCGTGGGGAGCAAGGGGCTCAGCGCCGTCAGCATCGCCTCCCAGCTCATGTGGCTCACCACCGCGCTGTGCATGGGCTTCACCAATGCGGGACAGATCATCATTTCCCAGCTCATCGGCGCGGGACGGCGGCAGGATCTGAAAAAGACCATCGGCACCGTCGCCGCCACGATCATCCTGGCGGCGGCCTTCATCACGGTCCTGGGCCTGTGTCTCACCGGGCCTATCCTCCGGGCACTGAGCACGCCGGAGGAATCCTTCGGGGAGGCGTCAAGGTACCTTCGCATCGCCTTCCTGGGCACCGTCTTCACCTTCGGATACAATCTGGTTTCCGCCGTGCTCCGGGGAATGGGAGACTCCCGGCACCCCCTGATCTTCGTGGCCATCTCCGCCGGGGCGAACCTGATCCTGGACCTGATCGCCGTGGCGCTGCTCCACTGGGGCGCAGCCGGCGCGGCGCTGGCCACCGTCATGGGCCAGGGCATCAGCCTGGTGATCTCCCTGCGGTATCTCTACGGACGCCGGGAGGAGATCGGCTTCGACTTCAAGCTGGCCAGCCTGAAGCCGGACGGACCCACCCTGCGGAAGCTGATCCGCCTGGGCATTCCCTTCGCCCTCCAGCATGCGGCCATCTCCATCTCCATGCTCTTCGTCACCCGCTTCATCAACACCTATGGCCTTACCGCCTCCTCCACCTTCGGCACCGGTACGAAGATCGAGCAGATCCCCTGGATCGTGGTGAACGGCGTGATGGTGGCCTGCGCCACCATGGTGGGGCAGAATATGGGCGCGGGAAAGCAGGACCGGATGAAGCAGACGGTCCGGGTATCCGCCTTCATCTGCGCCGGTACGGCGGCGGTGTTCGTCGCCCTCTTCCTCCTGATCCCCAGGGAGCTCTACTCTCTCTTTACCTCGGATCCGGACGTGCTGGAAATGGCGCCGATGTTTATGCTGGCCCTGGCGCTGTCCACCCCGGCCACCACCATGATGTGTCCGTACCAGGCTTTCATCGAGGGCATCGGCAACGCGGCCCTCACCATGATCATCGCCCTGCTGGACGGCTTCGTGAGCCGGATCGCCATCAGCCTTTTCCTGGCTTACGTGTGCAACCTGGGCCTCATGGGCTGGTTCCTGGGTTACGGGCTGGCGGCTTACGTGAACACCATCCTGTCGATCGTCTACTACTACGGCGGCTTCTGGAAGAAGCGGGTGAGCCTGGCCTCAGTATAATCCCACAGGAGGCAAGACTCAAGAGCGGGAACAAATTCCCGTATCCGGCGTCAGAATAAAAGACCGAACGTCCGCCATATGCGGTGAAGGAGGAGAAATATGAACAAGCTGAAACGCTTCGCGGCGCTGTTCCTCGCCCTGGTCCTGGCCCTGGGGCTGCTGGGCTGCAGCAAGAAGGGCAACGAGGGGAACGATCCCGGCAAACAGACCGAGGCGCCGTCGGACCCCCAGGCAGAGCTGGAAAAGAAGCTGAAGGGCGTGGAAAAGGTGAAGCTGGACCACGTTTACAGCGTGGAATACCTGAAGACCGCCCTGGAAGGGGACGTGGATATTCAGGATATGAAGGAAGCGGCCGGGGCGATCTACCTCACCGCTAGCTTCGACCGGGAGATCCCCTCCGAGCAGAACCCCGGGCAGACGGAGTACATCTGGGGGATCGAGCTGTACCGCATGGCGGAGGACGGCACCCTGACGAAGCTCCTGACCTTCAACCAGGAATCCGAGTACGATGAGGAAAATTCCCGCAGCTGGGAAAGCTACGTGAACAACATCAGCATCGCTCCGGACGGGACCATCTGGTATCTGAAGGAGCAGTATCTGAACGACTGGTCCGATCCGGAGAACTACGTCTGGGAACAGAAGAGCAGCCTGATCCACGCGGACATCAGCGGGAACGAGCTCCTGAGCATCCCCCTGGATACGCTCCGGGATCCCGCCAACCAGGACGAATACCTCTACATCTCGCGGCTGCTCTTTGCCGAAAACGGCAATATCCTCGGAGTGACCGGGGACGGCTTTATCGGCCTGGACCCCACCGGCAAGGTGCTTTTCCGGAACTATGGGGAAAACAGCAACATGTACGTGCAGAACATCTGCGTCACAGGCAGCGGCCGGATCATTGCCAACGTATATAAGTATAATCCCAACGATTATTCCGGCAGCCTGAGCCTGATGGAGGTGGACCCCGGGAGCGGAAACCTTACGGAGATCGCGGATCTGGGCATGGAGATGAACAACATCGGCAATATCTACGGCGGCCCGGGGGATACCCTCATCCTGGGGAAGTCCACGGGGATCGACAGCTATGACCTGACTTCCCATACCCGCACCGAGATCCTGAACTGGCTGAACTGTGACATGAACGCCAATTACGTGCAGAGCGTGGTGCCCCTTGCCGACGGCCGCTTCCTCATTTCGGAGCGGAACTGGCGGGGGAACGAAGGCATGAAGCTGGCCTACATGAACCCCATGGGGGAGAGCGTGGAGAAGTACATCATCCACTTTGCCGCCCTGTACCTGGACGACAATCTGACCAACTCCATCATCAGCTACAACAAGCAGAACGATCTGTTCCGCATCGTCTTCGACGATTACTCCCAGTACAATACGGAGGACGATTACCAGGCCGGACTCAAGCAGCTGAACCAGGAGATCATCTCCGGCAAGATCCCGGATATCTTCTCCATGGAAGGCCTGCCCTACGACGTGTATGCCAGCAAGGGCCTGCTCCTGGACCTGAAGTCCAGACTGGAAAAGGATCCGGACTTCCATATGGAGGACTTCCTGGAGAACGTGTTCAAGGCCGTGGAGCGGGACGGAAAGGTTTACAGCATCATTCCCGCGTTTACCATTCAGACCCTGGCTGCCAAGGAAAGCCTGGTGGGCAGGGACCTGGGCTGGACCATGGAGGATCTGCAGAAGGTCATCCGAGCCCATCCCGAAATGACGGTCTTCTCCGACACCACCCGGGAAAGCGCCCTCCGGATCCTGCTGGAGGACAACATGGACGCCTTCATCGATCCCGAGACGGGGGCCTGCACCTTCAACAGCCCCGAATTCATCCAGCTCCTGGAGCTGGTGAAGACCTTCCCGGAGACCATCGACTGGGAGAAGCTCGCCAACGACGATCCCACCTACTGGGAACGGCAGGAGGGCCAGTACCGGGAAGGAC
>Ga0310697_10007740_pt1 | contig 10088 bp, 6 predicted proteins | sample 172DNAGHGlowgp2_FD_203883 | JGI IMG/M metagenome (GOLD analysis project Ga0310697, IMG submission 203883) | Sheep rumen microbial communities from Palmerston North, Manawatu-Wanganui, New Zealand - 1728 DNA GHGlow gp2 (v2) (version 2) | ecosystem: Host-associated > Mammals > Digestive system >...
TGCCATTTGTACAGAAAAAACATTTATACAAAAACAACGTAGAATCTCCCCCACAAACATTCTACTCCTCCCATTTTAGGGAGGCGGGGGAGGGGTCTGAATGAGCGAATATAACGACGAGACTATTGAAGAGCCTTTTGAGGATGAGGCTTTGGACGCTTCTCCTCCTGCTTCAGGTCAGCCACCCAAGAGTGACTATGACCCAACCGTGATGAAAGACAGCATCACGCACCATCTGAGCGGCATGTACCAGAACTGGTTCTTGGATTATGCCTCTTACGTGATTTTGGAACGTGCAGTGCCACACATCATGGATGGTTTGAAACCTGTGCAGCGACGCATTCTCCACTCGATGAAGCGGATGGATGATGGACGTTTCAACAAGGTGGCAAACATCGTGGGACACACCATGCAGTTCCACCCTCATGGCGATGCCTCCATCAAGGATGCACTGGTGCAGATGGGACAGAAGAACCTGCTCATCGACTGCCAAGGTAACTGGGGAAACATCCTCACGGGTGACGATGCTGCTGCAGGTCGTTATATCGAAGCACGTCTTTCAAAGTTTGCCCTTGATGTCTTGTTCAATCCCAAGACAACAGAGTGGAAACTCTCATATGACGGACGTAACAAGGAACCTATCTCATTGCCTGTCAAGTTCCCGCTCCTCCTCGCTCAGGGAGGGGATGGCATCGCTGTGGGTTTGAGTTCCAAGATACTGCCTCACAACTTCAACGAACTGTGTGATGCTGCGGTGCATTACCTGCATGACGAACCCTTCCAGCTCTACCCCGATTTCCAGACGGGTGGTTCCATTGACGTGTCGAAGTACAATGACGGTCAGCGTGGTGGTTCTGTCAGGGTGCGTGCAAAGATTGAGAAACGCGACAACAAAACCCTCGCCATCACGGAGATTCCATACGGAAAGACTACTGGTTCCCCTTCGAAACCAAGTCAATTCATTGATTCTATCCTCAAAGCCATTGAAAAAGGTAAAATCAAGGCTCGCAAGGTGGAAGACCTGACAGCGGCAGGCGTGGAGATTATCATCCATTTGATGCCAGGTGCATCAAGTGACAAGACCATTGACGCCCTCTATGCCTTCACGGATTGCGAAATCAGCATCTCTCCCAACTGCTGTGTGATTGATGACCGCACACCGAAATTCCTGACGGTGAGTGATGTGCTGCGCAAGAGCGTGGATTATACGAAGTACCTCATCAAAAGGGAACTGGAGATTCGCAGAGGAGAACTTTTGGAACAGCTGCATTTCTGTTCTTTGGAGAAAATCTTCATCGAGGAACGCATCTACAAGGCAAAGGAATTTGAAAATGCCAAGACGATGGACATTGCCATCGAGTATGTCGATTCCCGTTTGAAGCCTTTCTATGAGCAGTTTGTGCGCGAGGTGACGAGGGATGACATCCTGAGACTCATGGAAATCAAGATGGCACGCATCTTGAAGTTCAACAAGGACAAGGCTGACGAATTGATTGCCCGTCTGAAAGCAGAACTGGAACAGATTGAGCGTGACCTTGCCAATTTGGTGGAGGTGACTGCCGAGTGGTTCCGTTTCTTGCAGAAGAAATATGGGGCAGAGCATCCTCGCCTTACCGAAATACGCAACTTCGACACCATTCAGGCAGCCACAGTTGCAGAAGCAAACCAGAAACTCTACATCAACCGTGCTGAGGGATTCATCGGCACAGGCTTGAAGAAGGACGAGTGGGTGTGCAACTGCTCCGACATCGACGACATCATCATCTTCTACAAGGATGGTACATACAAAGTCATCAAAGTGGCTGAGAAGGTGTTCATCGGAGAGACCGAACGCAGCAAGGCTGAGAAGCGTAAGGTGGAGGTGATTCATGTGGCAGTGTTCAAGAAGAACGACACACGCACCATCTACAATGCCACTTACAAAGATGGCAAGACAGGCATCACCTATATCAAGCGATTCAATGTGTCGAGTGTGACGCGTGACCGTGAATATGACATCACGATGGGCACTCCGAAGTCGAAGGTGACGTGGTTCTCTGCCAACAGCAATGGTGAAGCAGAAATCATCAAAGTGACGCTGAAGCCACAGGAGAAGTTGAAGAAGCTGGTGTTTGAGAAAGACTTCAGCGAGATAGAAATCAAGGGAAGGGCTGCACGTGGCAATCAGCTGACCAAGCACGAAATCTTCCGCATCCAACTGAAAGCCCACGGCGGTAGCACGTTGGGAGGTTTGAAGGTTTGGTGGGATCCTGACATCCAACGCATCAACTACGATGAGCATGGTGAGTATCTCGGCGAGTTCATGAACAACGACCAGATATTGGTGATTCTGAACACGGGTGAATACTACCTGACCAATTTCGATGCTAACAACCACTATGAGCAGAATGTACTGCGCATTGAAAAGTTCAAGGCAAAGAAGGTGTGGACGGCAGTGTTGTGGGATGCAGAGAATCAAAACCAACCCTACATCAAGCGCTTCATGTTCGAGGACTCCAAGAAGAAGCAGAGCTTCCTTGGAGAGAACCCCGAAAGCACACTGATTCTCTTGACAGACACCCCATACCCGTTGCTCGAATTGACATTCAAGGAACCCGACACCTTCCGTGGTCCCCAGCAGGTAGATGCAGAAGAGTACATCGGTGTGAAGGGCTTCAAAGCAAAGGGCAAGCGCCTCACTACCTACGCATTGGACAAGGTGAAGGAACTGGAACCTGTTCGTGTGCCCGAACCCGAAGTGGAGGAAGAACCTCAAGAGGAAATCGAGGAGGTGATTGACCCCGATGATGGCAAGAGTGACAACGACATCCGCGATGAGATAACAGGACAACTGAAATTGTTTTAATAAGACCCTCTCCCCAACCCTCCCCCGTAAAAGGGGAGGGAGACCATGCGGGCTATTGGTGATTATGAAGTATAGATATGATGTCATCATGCACAAAGGTTTGGCAATGGCAGTGGTGCTATTGCTGAGTCTTTGTTGTCCCTCTCTATCCTTCGGACATCTCCCCCATCATGGGGAACACCATTCGGACTGTTTGTCACAGGATAAGGATAACGATAACCCTAACCTTAACCCTAACTCATCCCTCCCCCTTGGGGGAGTTGGAGGGGGCTCCAAAGAAGTGCTCCATTCGTCGATGATAGGTGTGGGTTTTTCCAATATCCTCGACACCTATCTGTCTTCCTACAACTATAAGGGCACAGACATACGTGTTCAAAGGGAAACGATGCGCATGACCAATTTGTGGAAAGGGCATGTGGCAAACCAGTCGTTGATTGACTTCCATGTGGACATCAACAAGAATCGCACCCGAAACATCAAGGAATATGCTGGAGGCATCCGCTATGCACAAGGGTGGTACTACAACTTCATGGGGGGCAATGTGGTCAATCCCGTTGAGCGTTCACACACCCGTTTCAACTTTGCTGTGGGCTTGTCGGCATCAGGTTATTTGGGTGTGGTGTATATCAATCGTTCTGGAAACAACCCTGCTCAGGCAAAAGCAGACCTGATGCTCAATGTAGGAGGCTTAGCCACCTACGACATGGTGATTGCCCATCATCATTATCTGTGGCGCTATCAAGTGACATTCCCCTTGATGGGCATTGCCTTCTCTCCCGATTATGGGCAGAGTTATTATGAGGCATTCGTGACAGAGCATTATAGCCGCAATGTGGTGTTTGCCTATCCGGGGAACATGCCCTCCATGCACCACAAACTGACGCTCGACATACCCATCAAGCGTTACACGTTGCGGGTGGGTTATGTGGCACAAATCAACCAATCCCTGTTCAACCATCTGAAATATCACAGCTACTCCCACGATTTCATGATTGGCTTCAACAAATACCTCTATCGCCGATGAAAAAAGCACTATTACTTTTAGCTTTCAGTTTTTCATTTTTCACTTTCACATCCTGTGTGAAGGAAGACTACTACGACAACTCCAAGCAGGGCAACTATGAGGCATTGTGGCGCATCATGAATGAGCACTATTGCTTTTTCGACTACAAGAAACAGGAGCTGGGTGTGGATTGGGATGAGATTCATGCTCGCTATGCCTATAAAATCAACGAGAACATGACCAACGTCCAGCTGTTCGAAGTGCTGTGCAACATGTTGGCAGAACTCCAAGACGGACACGTGAACCTCAGTGCCCCCTTTGACTTTGGTCGCAACTGGAGCTTTTACGAAGACTATCCCGAGAACTACAACGACAGCATAGCCAAACTCTATCTTGGTCACAACTATCAGATAGCTTCCGGATTGAAATACATCATCCTCGATGACAATATCGGATATGTGCGTTGTGAGAGTTTTGAAAGTGGTATCGGTGATGGCAACGTCAGTGTCATGCTGCAAAACATGGCATCCTGTAAGGGCTTGATTATTGATGTGCGAGGCAATGGCGGTGGGCAACTTGACAAGGCACGTACCTTGGCATCCCACTTCACCAATGAACGTCTGTTGGTGGGTTATGTATCGCACAAGACGGATAAGGGACGTAGCGATTTCTCCTCGCCCAAAGCAGAATATCTTGACCCTGCTTCTGACGGCATCCGTTGGCAGAAACCTGTAGTTGTGCTCACCAACCGTGCGGTGTATTCTGCTGCCAATGATTTCGTCAAATGCATCAAACTCTGTCCCAATGTCACTATCATGGGTGACAAGACAGGAGGTGGCTCTGGAATGCCCTTCAACAGGGAATTGCCCAATGGGTGGACAGTGCGTTACAGCGCAGTGGTGTATTTTGACAAGGACATGCACCATACGGAATTTGGCATTGAGCCCGACATTCCCCTTTCCTTCTCAGGAGCAGACCTCGCTCAGAAAAAAGACACTTACATCGAACAAGCAAGAACCTTTTTGGGCAATAAAAGTCATCTTTAAGGCAAAAATATGATGGAAAAGTGACAATTCCTCATTCCTCATTCCTCATTCCTCATTAAAAATTCGTACCTTTGCGCTCAGTTATTCGTCTATATGCGCTTGTGGCGGAATTGGTAGACGCGCCAGACTTAGGATCTGGTATCTCCGATGTGCAGGTTCGAGTCCTGTCAGGCGCACAAAGAAAAGGGTATGTCTGTTTGACACACCCTTTTTGTTTGGTATCTCCTATGATAAGTATAGAGGTCCTATTTCTCTTTGTTGACGCTGCGTGCAGCAATACGTCCAGACACCATCACTTCAGTCAGAGAATTACCTCCAAGTCTGTTGCCGCCATGAATACCGCCAGTCACCTCACCTGCCGCGAAAAGTCCCGGAATTGGCTGTCCAGAAGTATCCAAAACTCTACGCCATGCATCAATCTTCAATCCTCCCATGGTATGGTGGGCAGCAGGAGCCATCACTCGAATGGTCAGCAAGGCACTATCCAATGAGTAGGTGGATTTGTCGTAGGTGCCATCTTCATTCTTTTTTGCCCGTCCAATAGTGGATGTGGCAAATTTCTTGCCCACGCCATCAGGTTCTTTTCCATTCATGATTGCTTCATCGTAAGAACGAATGGTCTTGACAATAGCATCAGACACTGCATGCATCTTCAGTGATTTCAGCAACTCTGGCAATTGCTCCACCGTACGTGCATATTGCTTTCCTGGAATGTCCACTCCTCTGATGTCATTAGGTTCTGTGGTGGTTTCTCCTCCAATGTAGAGAAATGCACCAACTTTGCCGTTGACCATAGCACCTGTCTTGAAGGCACGAATCGCCAGCACGTCACGTTCTTGTGATTCGTCCACAAATCTCTTTCCTGTTTCCGGATTGACAAATATAGCGTCCGAAATACTTCCGAAAGCAATGGTTCCGTAGTCTGCGTATGCTTGTGGCATCAATTGTGTCCACCCCATTCCCGTCACGGCAGCACCGACATCTTGTGCCATCTCTATGCCGTCACCTCGCATGGATGAACGGTTTGTGCTACCCATTTGAGGAGTGATGTATTCAGATTTCCAATAGAGGTTGGTGTTGATAATCTTGCTGATGTTGGCAGCATAACCGCCAGAAGCTATAATCACGCCTTTCTTGGCATGCGCCAAGACTTTCGTTCCGTCTTGCCTTTCCGCTTTCACCCCTGTTACACGGTCACCCTTCATCATGAGTTCGTATGCCGTTGTTGAGGTCAGCACCTTATTCTTTGGATTTGCCTTGATGAAGGCATGATAAGGAGCCATGACATAAGCACCCCAATTCCCTTCGTAATGTTCTGGCTTTCCGTCACCATCCGTGTCAATATTGGCACCAGTCATTTTGTTGCCTCTAAACCACATCTCACCTGTAATCATGACTTGCTTCTCCAAAAACTCCACTCCCAGCGAGAGCAACCATGGTTTCAGTGCTGCTCCTTCTTCCACTACCTGCTTCACCAATTCCACGTCACCATAACACCATTTGTTGCCTTCAACACTTTGGCGAAGACCTCCATAATAAGTTTGGAAAATATGCAGATTGTTAGTGGAAAACAATGTCAGTTGTGTTTCTGGCACACCACTGTTCAACTTAGGTTTTGCCCATGCAAGGTATGCGCTGATTTCCCTTTTCAGTTCCTGAAGAATGGGAAGGTATTCTCTGTGTACGCCATGCCTTGCCTGTTCCTCTATTCTGCCCGGAGTGAAATCGTGGGTGGTGTAATACAAACTGTCAAAGTCTTCCTCCGACCATTTCATGATGGCTTCCAATTCCTCAATACATCCCATTCCCATCTTCACCTTCTCATACATCTGCCCATCATATCCCCTACCCATCTTGGCATCGGGCTGTGAAGGTTCCCATACCAGATATGGAATGACACTCTGGAAGGTGCCACCCGACACTAGTGTATTGCCACCCATCTCGCCATTCTTCTCAATCACCAGCACCGTGTTACCATCGGCAGCAGCTTCTGCAGCAGCTGCTAAACCAGCACCTCCTGCACCCACAATCACTACATCCCACGTGTCGTCAATATCTTCCTTATCACCCTTCAAGGTATTCTTTCTGAACTGTTCAATGTTGGACACGTTAGCATCCTCAGCAGCCTGTGCCACGGCATTCAACAATGCATGGCTGGTGATGGTGGCACCCGAAATTGCATCCATGCCAATGCCATTAGCTGATATAATTTGAGGAATCAGTTGCTCAAATGCAACGTCACCGATATGTGGAGTTTCATTTTGCGATAAAACCTCAATGTTTGTGATACATGAATCACTGAATGTTGTCTTGATGCTGATGGGACCATTATGCCCGTTATAGGTAGTTTCGTAACTGCCAGCCACGAAAGTCAGAGGTTTGTCTTGTGTACAACCGCACAAAACAAGCGCTGCCATCATAGTATATATGAACTTCTTCATCATAACAAGGATTAGAAAGGTGTTGTAAAATGCGCCCCAAAGTTAAGTATTCCTTTTTGAATAATCTAATTTTTATAGAAAAAAATGTACAAAAAGGCTAATTCTCCTCATCTTCGTCATCTTCATCCCCCTTCATATCACGCTTTCTCCTCACACTCACCTTCACTTCCCGCTGCTTCCGGACTTCCTTGGCACGTTCCTTTTCTTCCTTGGTTTCTCGTTGTGCAGGTACCTTTTCGGCGTTCACCTTTGTCGCTTTTTCCACCTTCGCCTTAGGTTCCTTAGGAGTTTTCTCTGCGGTCACTTTGGGAGCTTTCTCCACCTTTGGTTTTGCTTCTTTCACCTCCTCAACCTTGGCTTCCTTCCCTACTTTCGCCTTAGGTTCCTTAGCCGCTTTTGTTTCTTTCGCTACAGGTGTTTTAGATTCTTTCACTGCAGGTGCTTTAGCCGCTCTTGTTTCTTTCGCTGCAGGGGTTTTAGGTTCTTTCTGGGCGGGTGCTTTAACCGATTTCGATTCTTTCGTCACAGCAGCCTTCGCTTCCTTCTCCACCTTTACTTTAGTGTCTTTCTGTACAGTGGTTTTAGGTGTCTTCTCTACAGTAGCTTTAGGCGTTCTCTCCATCTGCACTTTGACAGCCTTTGGTGTATATTCCTTGCCTTTCATCTTCGCCTTTCTTGCAGCCAGTTTATCTTTCTGAGCCTGTCTTCTGACACGTTCCAGTTCACGTGTCAATCGTGTCACTTCACGTTCATCCGTCTTTAGCTGAGTTCTGCTGAGACGCACTTGGTCTTTAGCAGATTTGAGACGAAGTTTCAGTTCCTGCTGAATGGAATCATTAGCAGTCATCACTCGAGTCTGAGCGCTCACTCCAAGGGTGAGTGTGAGACAGAGGAAAAGCATCGTGAGGTGTTTCATGTGTATGCTATGTTTGAGAATAAGTGCCTACAGCAGTTCCACTGTTTGCACCAATTTGTTGCTGTTTGAACCTTTGATAAGAATGAGAAAGCCCTGCGGTTTTTGTGTGGATATAGCTGTCTTTACTTCCTCCACATTCGCAAAAAGGCGATAATTGGCAGGATGACGAGTTTTAGCGAAGTTATCTCCGACCAACCACACTTGTTCGAAGTTCCCTTCTCCAATCAAATCAATCACCTTCTGGTGTTCTTCCTCACTCACATCGCCCAATTCACCCATCTGCCCGAGGATGCACATCTTATGGTCGGCTTGAATAAGACGGAAGTTGTCCAGTGCGGCTTTCATGCTGGTTGGGTTGGCGTTATAGGCGTCCACCACCAGTTTATTGTCTTTTGTGATGGTCAACTGACTGCGGTTGTTCGATGGGGTATATTCCGCCAACGCGTCACAGATGTCATTTGATGGCACTTCGAAATAAGTGCCGATACAGGCAGCTGCCAAAGCGTTGTCAAGGTTGTATGAACCGATAAGTCGAGTTTGTACAACACCACCATTCCACTCAAATTTCAGGAAAGGATTGCATTCCACCAATTGACCTTTCACGAGCAAGCCATCTGTCTCCGTCTGTCCATATTTCACCAATTTCAAACCCTTGCTGATACCCAAGAGATGCGGATTCTCATTGTTGATAAATACCGTACCCTCAATCGCTCTGAGGAAGTCATAGAGTTCCCCTTTGGTGCGAATAACGCCCTCAAACGAGCCAAATCCCAACAAATGTGCCTTACCCACATTCGTTATGATACCGAAGTCTGGCAGCACTATTTCCACCAATGTCTTGATTTCTCCAGGATGGTTGGCACCCATCTCAATGACAGCGATGTCATGCTCTTTCGTCAATTGCAGAAGGGTTTTCGGCACACCTATATGGTTGTTGAAGTTGCCTTGTGTATAAAGCACATTATACTTCTTCTTCAACACCGTGGCTATCAGTTCTTTTGTGGTTGTCTTTCCGTTGGTGCCTGTGATGCCAATGATAGGAGTACCCAGATGAACACGGTGATATTTCGCCAGCTGTTGCAGGGTGGTCAACACATCTTCCACCCAAAGAAGGTGTTCGTTATCTTCCTCGGCATATTCCTTTTCGTCAATCACTGCATATGCTGCTCCTTGTTCCAATGCAGCTTTAGCATAAGCATTACCATCAAAAGTTTCACCTTTCAACGCGAAAAACATCGAGCCCTCAGGCACATCACGGCTGTCAGTCGTAATGGTTGGATGCTGCAGGAACAATTCATATAAATCTTTCATTTCCATATATTCAAATCTCTAAAATCACCTTCTCATTTCAATGCATTAATCAAATAGCTCTCCAATTCGTTGCTTGCCAGTCGCAAGTGGAACTCACCTCCCTGTGCCACACTGATGGCACCCGTCTCTTCACTAACGATGATGGCGATGGCATCGCTTTGCGAGGTGATGCCAAGTGCAGCACGATGACGAAGTCCCAATTCCTTGGGAATGTTCAGATTGTGGCTGACAGGCAAGATACATCCTGCCGCCATGATACGGTTGTGACCGATAATCATGGCACCATCATGAAGAGGCGAATTTTTGAAGAAAATATTTTTGATAAGTTCGCTACTGATATTGGCATCTATAGCCTCTCCCGACTTCACCACATCGCTCAACGACATTTCACGTTCAATGACAATCAATGCCCCGACCATATTCTTACTCATCGAGTCACAAGCCAACACTATGCGCATGATTTGCTGATCCTCATGCTCTTCAGCGATGTTGGCCTTGCTCTTGACAAAATACCGTGTAATGAAAT
>Ga0310697_10007741_pt1 | contig 10086 bp, 7 predicted proteins | sample 172DNAGHGlowgp2_FD_203883 | JGI IMG/M metagenome (GOLD analysis project Ga0310697, IMG submission 203883) | Sheep rumen microbial communities from Palmerston North, Manawatu-Wanganui, New Zealand - 1728 DNA GHGlow gp2 (v2) (version 2) | ecosystem: Host-associated > Mammals > Digestive system >...
GACGCCCCTCCTCCAGGCTGAATCTCAGAAAGGCCAGGTACCGGTCGGTTCTGTCAGTCAAGTTTTGCATAGATAGAATTGTTCGACTTATACTCTGGTACAATCTCCTTCATCTTCTTCACCGTAGCCATGTTGTCATAGTGCCGGCTGGTCTCAATCAGTTCGTCAATCTCCTTGGCCACGGTCTCAAAGTCGTATTGGCGCACCTTCGCGATGCGAATCTTCTCGTGGAACGAGGGCATCGTGTTCTCCTCTTCGCCCAGTACCTCTTCATAGAGCTTTTCGCCTGCGCGCAGCCCCGTGAACTTTATTTCTATATCCTTGGCCCCGCTCAGCTGAATCATGCGCTTGGCCAGTTCGGCAATGCGCACAGGCTTGCCCATGTCGAAGACAAAGATCTCGCCGCCACGGCCTTTCGTGCCGGCCTCCAGCACCAGTTTGCAGGCTTCGGGAATGAGCATGAAGTAACGGATGATGTCAGGATGGGTTACCGTGACGGGACCTCCTCTCTTAATCTGTTCCTGGAACAGGGGAATCACCGAGCCGTTTGAGCCTAACACGTTGCCAAAGCGGGTGGTGACGAACTGGGTTCGGGTTGAGGACTGAGAATGATCCTCGCCTCCTTCGTAATTGTTCAGTGCCTGCACATAGATTTCGCAGATGCGCTTCGAACAGCCCATGACGTTCGTCGGGTTCACAGCCTTGTCGGTAGAGACCATGACGAACTTCTTCACGCCGTATTTCACCGACAGGTCGGCAAGGATCTTTGTGCCGTAGACATTGTTTTGTATGGCTTCGCAGGGGTTGTCCTCCATCATGGGCACATGCTTGTAGGCTGCCGCATGGAACACATAGTCGGGACGGAAGGCAGAGAAGATGTCCTCCATGCGCTGCTCTTTGCAGATGCTGGTCACAATTGTCTCGCAGGGTATGTCGGGCCACTGTCGGGCCATCATCAGCCGGATGTCGTGCTGGGGCGTCTCGGCCTGGTCTATCAGAATCATGGCCGATGGCTTGTAGGGTGCGATCTGCCGTACCATCTCCGAGCCGATGCTGCCTGCCGATCCAGTGATCAGGATGCGCTTACCAGCCAACTGCCGTCCAATGGCCAGCATGTCGACCCTTATCTCGCCACGGGGCAGCAGGTCTTCCACGCTCACCTCGCGCAGCTGTTGGGCAGAGAACTCTTCCTTGTCGCCCCTCCATTCCTTCTCCTCCTCGGTCATCATGATCTTCACGCCGGCATTGATGAGAATGTCTTGTGTCTCCGTGTCCTGTCTGAAGTCCTCGTTCTGTGTGGGCGACACGATGACCACCTGAATGTCCTTGTCCTCGATGGCTTTCTTCAACTCGTCGCCTACGTTATAGACCTTCTTGCCCATCAGCAGATGTCCCTTGAACTGCTGGTCATGAGAGATGAAGCCTTTCAGGATATACTGCAGGGGATGCATGCTGCGGATGCTTTTGGCCAGACCGACGCCGCCATCTTGTGCACCGTAGATCAGTATCCGTTTAGCCCAGTGGTCAGCACTGGACACTTCGTAAAGGATTTTAATCAGCACTCGCACCGTCCACATCATCAGGGTGGCGAGGATATACATCAGTACGATAGACCGTGTGTTCAGCGACATGAACATCCCTTTCGTGACGAGTATCATGGGATAGTGCACCATGATGACGAGCACCATCGACACACAGTTCGCATAGGCAATCTTCTGCAGGTCTACAAACGATGAATAGCGTATGATGCCGGCATAGGTATGGAACAGGCGGAAGCCGATCATGCTGATGGCGACATAGACAGCCAGGGTTTTCAGAATCCTCAACGGGTGCTCTAAGAAGACGTCGAAGTCATAGCGCAGCCACGACAGCAGGATTCCGGCTATGACCAGGATGAGACAGTCTATCAGCAAGACGCACCAGTAGGGCAGCGATTGCTTGCTGAAATACCATTTGAGCGCTTTCTCGAATATGCTTATATTCATAGGATATTCTTCTTGATGTTTTCAATGATATAGACCACCTGTTCGTCGCTGACGCAGGGCCCCGAAGGCAGGCAGAGACCGCGCTTGAACAGCGCCTCGCTCACCCCGTTGATATAGGCTACACTTGCTCCTGCGGTCTGGCATACTGCACCGCATGGCAAATTCTCCATGATCAATTCTTCATTTTCAGTCGTCCTGCAGTACACTGGCTGCTTGTGCATCGGCTTCCAGAGCGGACGGCTCTCGATGCCGGCCTGGTCAAGGGCTATGCGCATGGCCTCCACATTGCGGTTGGGCTCACAGTCGGTATGCACCGTGCCACCGCCATGTACCACGCCGGCTGCGCCGCCGACGGCTCCCTGTATGGTCTCGGCGTATGCCAGCTCTTCGCCCTTCACGCGTAGATCCTCACTTAACAGGATGGTGCAAAGCCAATAGTTCGAGTCATAGTCACCATTGGCTGGCTGTGAATGAACGGTGATGCCAGGAACATCCTTCAACAGTTCATCGTAAAGGGACTGGATATGCCGGTGATGCTGGATGTGGTCGTCGACAATCGTCATCTGTCCGCGGCCGATGCCTGCACAGATGTTCGACATGCGGTAGTTATAGCCCACGGCCTCATGCTGATAGTAAGGATAGGCTTCGCGGGCCTGGGTGGCATACCACATGATTTTGTTCTTCGCCTCCATGTCGGGGCAGATGAGAGCACCACCGCCCGACGTGGTAATCATCTTATTGCCGTTGAACGACAGCACACCGTATTTGCCGAACGTGCCGCAGACCTGTCCTTTATACCGTGAACCGAAACCCTCGGCAGCATCCTCTATGACAGGGATGTCATAACGGTTGGCTATCTCCATGATCTCGTCAATCTTTGCCGGCATGCCATAGAGATAGACGGGTACGATCGCCTTTGGCTTCTTGCCCGTTTTTGCGATACGATCCTTGATGGCTGTTTCCAGCAGTTGCGGATCCATGTTCCAGGTGTCTGGCTCAGAGTCGACGAAAACAGGCTTTGCCCCTAAGTACGTGATGGGGTGTGAAGAGGCACAGAAGGTAAACGACTGTACGAGCACCTCATCGCCAGGCTCCACGCCACAGGCAATTAGGGCCAGATGTACCGCAGCCGTACCGGCCGATAAAGCCACGACCTCCTTGTCTTGCCCTGCAAACTCCTTCAGATCCTGTTCAAACCCGTTCACGTTCGGACCCAAAGGCACGACCCAGTTCGTGTCGAAGGCTTCCTTGATATATTTTTGTTCCATTCCTGTCTCGCTCATGTGAGCCAGACAAAGATAAATCCTGTTCATACGCTGTGTGTCGTTTTGACCTTATGTTATATTTATTGTGCAAAAATACGGTTTTCGCGTGACATCTCCAAATTAAATGTAGAATATTTTAAATGTTTGTTTCATCCTACACCTCTCACTAAATTGTGTAACAGGTTGAATGTTAGCTGGTTAGATGGTGTGAGATGGGGTGAGAGGTGTAGGATGCTATGCCTTTTCCCTGACCAAATAGAGCATTCCGGCGTTGCTGCGCCGTGTCTTGATGTCAGGTAGGTTGGCTAAATACTTGCCGAAGGTGACGACGTTGGTGGTTGTCATGGTGCTGCCCAGCAGTTTCTTCAGTCGGGTGAAGATGGCGGTGGTCGTCAGCCATGTACCCTCCTGCTCGTTGTCGCAGGGCTCAAAATGGTCTAAGAAGAACTGCATGGCGGCGGGCACCTGCTCGAACTTTCGGTTATGGGCCATGATCTGTTTGGTCTCCTCAGCGTCAAACCAGTAGCGTTCGCCCTGGTCCAGCAGGGCGCAGGCCTGGGCATAGAGCCCTTCGTAGTTGGGCTTGTAGCTGATGTCGATGGCGCCCGTCAGCTGGATGCCGATGAAACGGCGGCTGCCTGAGGGGTCGGCCAGTACACTCGCCTCGTTGCAGGTGGCGATGAATGAGGCACGGCGCGGGAAGTCCTCGACCCGCTTGCCGTATGGACGCTTCATCTTCACGGTGGGCAGTTGGATGATGTTCTTCAGAAATCCCTGTTGAATCCTCGGGCTGATCTGGTTGAACTCGTCCAGGTTGATGAGCAGAAAGTTGTGCATGGCCTGCAGCGTCTGTCGTTTCTCCTCGACGAGCAGGTTGTCTATGTAGCCCCACTGCAGTTCGGGCGGCAGCAGTGAGCGGCAGAATGTCGACTTGTTGTTTCCTTGTTTCGAGACGAGCAGCGGCACGGTAGAGTTGCCGTACTTCCGGATGAACCGTTCGCCCCGCCACTGCGCCACCATGTAGAGGAACCACCGGCGGAACCATCCTTCCCATTCCTTACAGTCGCAGGGCACGGTGCGGGCCAGCATGCCGATGTGGTCGGTCTTTCCATCCCATTTGTCGTGAACCTCCCACAGATAGTCATCGATGGGGTTTACGTTGCGGATGAAGTTCGAGTTGACATATCGGCGCACGTCCTTGTCGCGCACGTCGATGCTGGCCAGCTTTGCCTCGATGGTCATGCTGTTGGTCGTCTTCTCGTCGCAGGGACGCCAGTCCTGCACCCACGTGTTGTTGGGGCGGTATTCGGCGTAGCCCGCCAGGGTGTTGTAGCGGAAGACGTAGCGTGTCTGCAGGAAGTCGATGAGCTCGCGCGTACTTTGTGCTGTATGGTCTTTGGCCTCCTTCTTGCGCGGCTTGGTCTTGGCATAGGCGGCATCGACTACGACCCGTGCGGTGTCGGCATCATAGTCCTGCCTGAACACATGGTGATGGTGTATGTGCAGGAAAGCCTCTTCCTGTGGCATGCCCATCGTGCAGAGGTGGTGGGCCAGTTCGGTCAGTCCCGCTGTCGTGTCGTCGTCGGCACTCAGTTCGCTCAAGGCCCTTGCATACATCTGCTCATATTCGGCATAGCGGTCCATGTCGATGCTCCGCTGCTCCTCGCTCTTCGGCGAGGACGCTTCCGCTGAAAGGGCAAAGCGCTCGTTGACCACGAGGGGTGTGGCCTCGGCGTGACAGAAAGGCTGCGGGTCGAACGGCCGCGTGAAATGGCCCTCTACGGCGTAGCTCTCCCGCCGGATGGGGTAGGGCAGCACCCCGCTATAGGTGGCAAAGGCCACATCGTATGCTTTCTGGTAGAAGCTGTCCAGCGCCTCTTCTGTCTCAGGCAGCCTTCCTTCCGGCAGGCTTACCCTTACCAGCACCACCACATTGTGGCCGTCGGTGCCGGTGAAGGCTGCCAGGGTCATGGGCAGCATAGCCGCAGCCGTCTTCACCGCCTGACAGTCCGACTCACTTTTCAGTTGGTCGACGGTCAGGGCCACTATGCCGTTCGGTGTGACCACTGCCAGCCGTCCGTTTTTCTCCTTCCGCATCTCGGCTGAGGCATAGATCTCGGCCCATGTGCCTTTGGGCGGCTTGATGCCGAACGTGCGTAGCCGCTCGGCATCGCCTTTGGCCGTGTCGCTCTTGATGCGCTCCAGGAAGTCTTCCAGTGTGCGCGTCGTCAGGTGGCTTTCGTTGTGTTTATCTGTCCGGATGAGTGTTACTTTCATTTGCAATCTAAGTCAGTAGGAGTTGTTTTCAGGGCTTGGGACTTTTCTCCCAAGCCTTGGGACTTTTGTCCCAGCCTTTGGGAACAGCCCCATTCAAGTTGTTTGGAAGTTGTATTCGTCTTCGTAGGCATCGAAACGGATGTCTCTGTCGTAGCCGTACTTGGCGAAGAGTTCGGCCATCCACTGCTGTTGTTCGGGCGAGAGCAGCCGTTCACCGTCCTTGTAGCGGTAGTAGGTACCCTTGCTGCCCAGATAGTCGGTCAGTTCCATGCGTATCTGGTAACGGTGTTCGCGGTTGTGCAGGTGGTTCATCAATGTGTGGAATCCCTGTGCCATCCGTTGCTTCTCTGCCTTTACGTAGTGTCGGCACGGCTCATGCTGCCAAGCCGACGGCATCAGACAGAGCCATTTCTCGTTCTGGGCTGGCATGCCCTGCCAGGCTTTCCATCGCAGGCAGGTCTCCCGTTGCTCACACGCTCCGTTGCTGCACAGCGGCCACCAGTCGGGGATCTTCTTGTAGTCAATCATGGTTTTATATTGATTTTTACTGCATTTTGTACTTTCATCCTACACCTCACACTCCATCCCACACCCTCTAACTGGCTGACAGATAATCTGTTATTTGATTTTGTGACAGGTGTAGGATAAAACAAACATTTTTTATTAGAGTAAAGTTTGAATTAAATCATCTCACCACCGTATCGCATGTGCCTGCCCAGCACTGTGCAGACAATCATCTGCAGGTCTTTGATGAACGAGTAGTGATCCATGTAGTAGAGGTTGATGCGGACCTTATCGGGGTAGATCACCGTGTCGTTATAGGTTTGCGGATCCTCGACCTTCGCCAGCAGTTCCTCCTCGTCGCGGTATTTCAGGCTGGCGGGGCCGGTGATGCCGGGGCGCAGCTCCAGGATTCGTCGGTCATCGCCTTGCAGCTGGTCGGCATAGCCGGGCACGTCGGGGCGGGGCCCAACGAAGCTCATCTCTCCGATCAATACATTCCATAGTTCTGGAAGTTCGTCGACCTTCCATCGTCGCAGCGTTGCACCCAACCGGGTGATGCGGCTCTCACCATGTACCGATATAGACAATCTGTTGTGGGATGTCGTCATTGTGCGGAACTTGACCATTGTGAACAACCGTCCGTGCCGTCCTACTCTCTTCTGTTTGAACAAGACCGGACCGTCTGGCATCTCGATACGGATGAGTACCGCCACGACCAAAAGGACTGGCCATAGAAGCAGTAGCCCTGTCAGAGCTGCAAGCCGGTCGAAAAGATATTTGAGGATCATGTTTTCTTCACATAAATGAGTTTCTTCATGACACCGAAGAACACGTTCCTTGCTGTCATCACCGCCGACGCAACGGCGTTCATGCCTTGAGCTTTGCGGTACAAAAGGTAATACCACTTGATGAGTGTCGCATAGCCGTGTGTGCTGATACTGCCGCTACGCCCCTGACGGTATCTGGCCAGGCACTCGTCCAGCAGATAGCAGTCGGCCGTCTTGATGACTTTCAGCCACATTGCGTAGTCGTTGTTCTTCTTGATGTCGGCAATCTGCAGCAGTCCCACCTTCTCCGCATCATACATCACCGTCAGGCATCCCGGCCAGCAGAAGTTGCGCATGCCGCACTCGGTGATATGCTTGGGACCGGAAATCATGACACCCAATTCTTTCGACTCCTCGTCTATCTCTATATAATTATGGTAACTGAAGGAATATCCATGCTTCTCCATGAAGCTGGTCTGCTGTTCCAGTTTCGTGGGTTCCCACAGGTCGTCGCTGTCGAGAAAGGCAATCCACCGTCCCTTCGCTACTCGAAGGGCATTGTTCCGGGTGACGGCCGCTCCGCTGTGATGATCGTTGCAGATATATCTGATGCGGGTGTCCTGCTCCAGCCAGGGCGCGATCATCTCCTTCGTCCCATCCGTCGAACAGTCGTCTGAGATGATCATCTCCCAGTTCTGGTAGGTCTGTGCCTGCACTGAGCGGATGGTCTCCGTGATGAACCGTCCGCAGTTGTAGGCCGGGGTGATGACAGAGACAAGGTTGCTATTCTGCATCATTCATTTTTTTACTTGGAAAGATTGCTTTTGACATTGTATCATTATCATTTTTTAATTTTACCTCTATTTAAAAATGGCAATTCCATATTCCAATGATACCTAATCACACAGATACTGTGCATGCTCGTGGGTGATGGTCTATTCGTCGATTTCCGCACCATTAATGCTGCCATACAACTCGCACCAAAAACAGTCAAGCAACGTGCAACCTGTACGAAGTCCCTCATTGTACGCATCCAAATCGTGCTGAAGATAGGCTGGCAAACCACATTCCCAAGCACGTTGGCGTTGCTTCAAACCTTCTGTCTCCATTTTGTGTGGTGATGTTGATAAATAACTTTCGTGTCCTTTGGGTCATCTGGGGTCACTTTGCTTTCCACCCGTTCACTCCCTCTACTACTTGTCGGGCCTCCTCCATGGTCATGACTGGACTGATGGGGAGGCTGAGCTCTTGCTGGTGAATCTGTTCGGTAATGGGCAACGAGAGGGACGGCCAGTGACGATAGCAGCGCTGACGATGGGGAGGAATGGGGTAGTGGATGAGGGTCTGGATGCCATGCTCGGCGAGATGAGCCTGGAGATCGTCGCGGCGAGGGGTGAGAACGGGGAATAGATGATAGACGTTCTGGGCATCGGGAAGACGGGCGGGGAGGGCGACTTCAGGATGCTGGATGTGGTCGTAATAGTAGGCGGCTATCTGCTGGCGGTGGCGGTTGTCGTCGTCGAGATGGCGCAGCTTGACGCTGAGGATGGCTGCTTGCAGCTCGTCGATCCGGGAGTTGCGGCCACAATAGTCGAAGACATATTTGCGTGAAGAACCGTAGTTGGCTATAGAACGGACAACGGCGGCCAGTTGGTCGTCGTTGGTGGTTACTGCTCCAGCATCGCCCAGCGCACCGAGGTTTTTGCCAGGATAAAAGCTGTGCCCGGCGGCATCACCCAGAGAACCTGTCTTTTGGGGATGCAACGATGTCGCATCGTACCGGACAGCATTACTGGGAGAAACGGCCTTTTGGGGATGCAACGATGTCGCATCGTACCGGACAGCATTACTGGGAGAAACGGCCTTTTGGGGATGCAACGTTGCATCGTACCGGACGGCGGGGACAATGCAGCCGTGGGCTTGGGCGTTGTCCTCAATGAGCTTCAAACCGTGCTGCTGGCAGAGGACGGCAATGCGTTCTGTATAGGCACAGCGGCCATAGAGATGGACAATCATGACTGCACGGGTGCGGGGCGTGATGGCTTCTTCGATGAGACTGTCGTCTATCTCCAGCGTGTCAAGACGGGGCTCGACGAGCACTGGCGTGAGTCCGCACTCGCTGACGGACAGAATGGAGGCAATGTAAGTGTTGGCCGGCACGATGACCTCATCGCCAGGCATCATCAGGCCCATCTCCAGATAGGCTCTGAAAATGAGCGTCAGGGCATCAAGACCATTCGCTACGCCGATGCAGTAGCGGGTGCCGATGTATCTGGCATAGGCTTCTTCGAACTGTTGCGTCTCTATGCCTTTCAGATACCAGCCGGAGTCGATGACCCGGCTGGCAGCCTGATGTATTTCGTCAGCGTGGAGTGCTGTTATTTGCTTGAGATTCAGAAAATCTATCATTGTTGGGAGTCTCGACGGTATCTGTTATATGGGATGTAAGCCTCTATGGTGCCTGTTGTGTGAGTCGGGAGGTGGAGGTTGTGGGTGTACGGCCTGTGGGGTGCTTCCTTGTAGAACGTATTTTCCCCTCCTTCTGGCCGTCGCTTTTTTGTCTGGTCAAAAGGGGTGAAGGGGTGTCCGATAAGGATATAGGTCGTCTCTTCCACCTCCGCACCGAGAGTCCGAAACTCGCAGATTCAATAGGAATAGAGTGCTATAACAGGTGCAAAGATAGTCAAAAGTTGTCAGATTGCCAAGAATCATGCATGAAAAATGCATGTCAACGATGGCGTCTTTACCATAATTTAAATGGCTTTTTAGTGTTCGTAGTTTCTGTTTATGTTTTGAATGCTATGTTCGGAAGTTAAAAACACGGTGTACTTAGGCTTTATATGACGTGTTTGTAGCCTGCAAACATGGTGTTCGGAGGCTGAGAATAAATTGAGAACGATATTTCCTTCTTGGAAAGGGATGGCGGATGGAAGTTTTTTTGTAACTTTGTCGTCAAGAAAACAAATAAGGATTGCAAGATGGAAAAGCATTTCAATGAGCAGCAGCAACGGGTGATTGAGGCACAGGGCGGTTATCATCTGGTGCTTGCTCCGCCGGGATGTGGCAAGACGGCGGTGCTGGCCGAGCGAGTGGTGTGGGCTCGCAGGCAGGGCATCAGTTACGACCGTATGGCCTGTCTGACATTTACCAACCGTGCGGCCAGAGGTATGAAAGAGAGGATTTGGGCGCGCATGGGGGAGAGCGAGGAGGATGGGGCTGCTGGGGCTGCTGGGGCCACTGGGGCGACTAAGGCCACTGGGGCTGATGGGGCTGATGGGGCTGATGGGG
>Ga0310697_10007743_pt1 | contig 10084 bp, 9 predicted proteins | sample 172DNAGHGlowgp2_FD_203883 | JGI IMG/M metagenome (GOLD analysis project Ga0310697, IMG submission 203883) | Sheep rumen microbial communities from Palmerston North, Manawatu-Wanganui, New Zealand - 1728 DNA GHGlow gp2 (v2) (version 2) | ecosystem: Host-associated > Mammals > Digestive system >...
GTAGTGTACAAACTTCGTGTTCATGCCTTGCATGTCGGCATAGACTTTGTACATGCCGAATGTCGGGGTGACGCAAATGAGGTCTTTGCCGGGTTCACCAAATACCTTGATAACGTAGCCCATCGCAACGACGCTTCCGTCGGTGAGTGCGATGTTTTCTTCTTTGAGACCGATGACCTTGGCGTATTCAGCTGTGAGCTTGGATTCTTCCGGATAGATGGAAAGATATTCCGGCGTGACTTTTGCCATAGCTTTGTCAAAGAGCCATTGTGGAATTCCGTCCGGATTTTCGTTTTGGTCAAGTCTTACGTATTTACCGCGGCCTTCGGGTTGGTTTGTGCGGAAAAAACTCTTGATAATGGGATTTACGTAGTACATGGTGCTTCCCGTTGAAGGTAGTTTATAAATTCTTTGCTTAAATATAGTTTTTTTACGGCTGGCAGTATGCCTTCCGCCATTGCAAAATAGGGCTGTTTGAAACCCTTGGCGAGTACGCAATGTTCTTACAGCAGGGTAATTATTTTATGCGGGTCGATTTTGAATTTTTCAAGGATTTTCAGAGCGCTCAGAATGCTTTTCTCATCAAGATTTGCAATGATGATCTTGTCAAATTCTGTGTTTGGAATTTCGTCGAAGTCTTTTACGTTTAAACCATGGGCTTGGTAAAAGACGGCGTCCTTGTCGAACCATCCTGTGATGGGGGCTATTTTCTTGGTCGTGTAGATGGAATATATGTTTTGGCCTACGATTCCGCTGTTGAAAATGGCCACACGAGTTGCGGAATCCACATTGAAAAAGCGATTCTGTGAAGGGTCTTTGGTTTCTCCGTAGCGAATAATCCTTAGGCTGTCGATGTAGCGCTCTATTTGTCCCGTCAAATTGTATTCTGAGGGAGTGTCCTTCAAGGAATTTACTAGATAATTATTTAACCAACCGATTTTCTCTTTTTCTTTTTCTAGGGAACCCATGCTTTTCAGCATAGAGAAAGCTTTTTGATAGTAATGGTAGCTAGCGTTATCGCTAATGTAGAGCGAATTAGACTTGAGCAATACGGAATAAACGACGGAGGTGTCTTCGCCAATGGAAATGCGTGGGTCTACTGCCATTTGGCAATCGTAAAGCAATTCTTTTTTGAATAATTTATTCCAAACATAGGAACAGACGCCGAAATAGAAGTAGGGACCTGCGCAAATCATTCTTGGATATACTTCGGCAATCATTCTTTGTTTGTCGTAAAGACCAGAAGGAATTACATTGGCGTGCTCGTCGGATATGTCCCCGATGTCTTTAGAAAAACCAGCCGCTACAATATCAACGTTGTATTTCTGTTGGCAATCGATGAGGTTTTGGATAAAATCTTCTTCAATCCAGTCGTCACCATCGACGTAAGAAATGAACCGGCCCGTTGATCTTTCAAGACCGCTTTTGCGCGCATTGACTAGGCCTCCGTTTTCTTTGTGGATGACCACGATGCGGGCGTCTTTGCAGGCAAATTCGTCGCAGATTGCTCCGCAGTTGTCGGGGGAGCCGTCATCTACAAGAATGACCTCAATGTCTTTGTAGGTTTGTGCTAAAATACTGGAAACGCATTTGCGTAATTCCGCTTCAACATTATAGATGGGAACAATGATGCTTACAGTAGCCATGAGATTAGATCAGTTCTCCACCGTTGACTTTGAATTCGGTGGCTGTTACCATAGAGGATATATCGCTGAGCAAATAGACCATGGCGGGAACAATGTCTGACGCCTCTGTCATTCTGCCCATGGGAATTGCCTTTGCTGCTTCTTTGCGTAGTTCCTGTTCGGACATGCCCTGGGACTTTCGTAAAGCGAGTTCGCCATCGGTGGGCGTCCAGCCCATGACGAGGTAATTGCAGCGAATCTTGTCTTCGGCGTAGTGCTTGCCGATGTGGTTGGATAGCGTGTAGAGGGCTCCCTTGGCGCAGGCGTAAGCGGTACGGTCCTTGTTGCCTCTGGTGTGGTGCGTGGAGCCGACTAAGATAATGGAGCCGCCGCCTGATTTCTGCATAAGCTTTACTGCTTCCTGGCAGCAGAAAAAGGCCGCCTTGATATCAATGTCAAAGACATCGTCAAAAAGGCTTTCGGAACATTCTGTAAGGGATGCGGCTGGAGTGATGCCGGCGTAGTTCACGAAACCGTCTAGTTTGTTGTACTTCTTCGCGACGAAGGCAAAGAGTTCGCGGATGGAACTGACGTTGTGCAAGTCCGTCTTTTTGAATTCGATGGAGCCGGGGGCGTCCTTGGCTGCATTCACAATGCTTGCGGCGCTTGATTCGTCGCGGCCGGAAATGACTACATGTGCACCGTCAGCGGCGCATTGCAGAGCCAGTTGCTTGCCAACGCCTTTTGTGCCGCCCGAAATGGCAATGACTTTTTTGCTCAGTGAAATTTCCATGGTTCCTCCTACAAGACGTTCAGTAAAGACGGTAGAATCAAGCTTTCGCCCTTTTCGTCGGTCACGGTCAAATGGCTTTGGAAATCCTTGAGAATTGTCGCAAGCTGCGTTTTGCTATCGCAGTGCATAAAGATGCGCAGGAATACCTGGCGTTCTGTGCCTAGCATGTTCGGGGTGATTTCGTCGCCGATGTTAAAACGGTCAATGACGAAATCGACGGAGGGATGATTCTTGACAAAGTCCAGTCCCTTGATGTCGGCAATTTTTCCGTTCTTCAATAGGAACCATACGACCGCGGCGCTTTTACCATGCATATTCGCGTCGTTCTTTTCGTCAAAGTTTCCGCCGGTGGTTTCTGCGTAGTCCATGGATCCGGTGAGGGCGAAATTCACCAGCATTTTGCGCTGGTCAAAGCCGTTCATGTATTTGAGGATTAAGTGGAAGCCGCCGCCTTGGAGGCGGAAACCGGGATCGTAAACATAGAAGTGGCCGTCTTCGCAGAAGGCGGAAACATAAAGCACACCGTTTTTCAAACCCAGTTCGTTGAACATCTTCACATATTTGGGATGTTCGTTCCTTACAAATTCATCGTAGTACTTGGAAACGAAAACATCGCCTACGCAAATGGGGGTGGCGCTGGTATTCGTGCGCAAAGTGTAGCGGTCCGAAAGGCTCGAAAGGTAAACTTGGCCATCGACAATGGTGTAGTAGATGCTCAGGTCGTCGCATTTCATGTAACGTTCAATCAGGACGGTCTGCGTTCGGGATTCCTTTTGGGCGCGTTCTATGGCACTGTCCAATTCCTCACGGTTGCGGCAAAGTGTGATTCCCTTACCGGAATTGCTGTCGGCAGGCTTGACAATCACCGGAAACTTGACCGCGTCCTTATCGTCAATGGAATATTCGGGGATGCCTTCGATGCCGAATTTCTTGCAGGTTTCCTTGAAATGGCGCTTGTTTGTAAACGCCTTGACTGTTTCCTCGTTGCCGTAGCAAGGGACTCCAAGGCGGGCGCAAAGCTTCTGGTAAGGCGCAATCAATGGGTCTGCTACACCGACAAGCACTCCGTCCACTTTCTCGCGGATAGCCATATCGTAAAGGGCGTCGACGTCCATGGCATCGATGTTGTAGCTGATATTGGAAACTTTCTTGGCAGGAGCCTGCGGATCGTAATCGGTTACGATGGTTGTGACTCCCATTTCCTGGGCCACTTTGACAATATTGGCGGTTTCCGGGTTTGCTCCAAGAATAAGAAGTTTTTTCCCTTTTGTATTCATGTGTCTTATCTTTTTATTTGTTGAAATTTATTTGGCCTTTTAACCACGTAAAATGCCTGTTTATGATGATGGCAAGTATGGTTGAAATAGTTATGCTTGTAAGGAATACGCAAAAAATTCTGCAACTAACACTCAGCATGCTGAAGTGATTTTTCATGATAAAGTCAAATGTTTTCCACAATGGAATATGAAGCAGAAATATCATTAGTGAATTTTTGCCAAAAAACTCAAGGATGCGATTTTTGGAAATGGCCACGCTGGCCAAAAATGCGGCGCTGATTCCGACAAGTGCGTTTAAAATAAAAAACAAGCTGTTTCCGTATCTGCTCGTGTTCATGTCGACGTTTCTGCTAGTAAAGCTTGTGAGATATGCTAACAGAACGAACAAGGCTATGGATCCGATGGTTGCGAAAACTCGCATCAGTTTGGAGTCGCGTAACGCAAGATTCTGTAGGCTTTGATTCGTATTACAGACATGTCCTAAAGCGTAAAATGAGAATGCAACGAATGAGGTCGCGATTAACTGGTTTGGCTGGTCGCTGACATTTTTTGCGTAGATAAGGCCAAAGACCATTGCGATTAATGCGTTTGTTAAAATAATGATGCCGCGTCGTTTGGAATTAGAAAATATTTTTTCCGATAGCATGTAGTAAAGACATGATACGTATAGCAATGTTCCCAAAAACCAAAAGCCGCCAAAGGCAATTGTGTCGTGGAACGTTTCTAATCCCAATATGAAAAGAATTCCATAGGAAATGACATTCAGTGCTTGAAAGAATATCATTGGGAATAGCAATGTTTTTACTTTTCCCGAGAGATAAGCTGCATAGTCTTTGCTTTTGAATAAAAAGCCTGACAGGAAAAAGAAAAGTGGCATATGGAACGAATAAATCATCATAAATAGCTTGTTATGACATTCGTATGCAAGGCAGTGCCCTAACACAACAAGGATAATTCCTATACCCTTGGCAATGTCAATAAAATTAAGCCGTTTGATAGATTGTTCCATTTGCTAATGGTTATCCTTTGTTGACGATTATGTCGACCACTCGTTCGGCATCAGTGTCGCTCACTCCAGCAAACATCGGCAGGCACAATACCTGGTCTGCGAGCTTGTGTGCGACAGGGAGATTTTTGGGGTCGGCCGATTCCAATCCCTTGTAGGCGCTGAACGTGCTGATGAGCGGGTAGAAGTAGCGACGGCCGTAGACGTTGTGTTCTTTCAATTTTTCATAAAGAGCGTCTCGGCTCAAACCATATTCTTCACTGATAAAGATCGGGAAGTAGGCGTAGTTGTGGCGCACTCCCTCGATATCCTGCAGGCAGCGTACACCGGGGACGTCCTTGAGGGCTTCGCGGTACTTCTCGGCGGTGGCCTTGCGCTTAGCGATGGCGTCGTCCACCTGTTTCAGGTTTAACAGGCCGTAGGCGGAACGGATCTCATCCATCTTGCTATTGATGCCGGGTGCTACGACGGTTGTTTCTCCAGCAAAACCAAAATTCTTGAGATAATCAATACGTTTCTTTGTTGCCTCGTCGTGGCAGACGAGGGCGCCGCCCTCGATAGTGTTGTATACCTTAGTGGCGTGGAAGCTGAGGGTGCTCATGTCGCCGGCCTTCAGGACCGATTCGCCGTCCTTCTTGACGCCGAAGGCGTGGGCCGCGTCGTAGATAATCTTCAGGCCATAGATGTCTGCAATTTCTTGGATGCGTTTCATGTTGCAGGGCGTGCCGTAGACATGCACGGGCATGATCGCCGTCGTGTGTGGCGTGATGGCGGCCTCGATTTTTTCAGGGTCAATGTTGCCGGTTGTTTCGTCCACGTCGACAAAGACGGGCTTGAGGCCGTTCCACCAGATAGAATGGGTGGTCGCGACAAAGCTGTACGGAGTCGTGATCACTTCGCCCGAAATTCGCATGGCCTGCAGGGCCGTAATCAGGGGGAGCGTTCCGTTGGTAAACAGACTGATGTATTGGACTCCCAGATATTCGGCAAGAGCTTTCTCAAGCATTTCGTGGTAGAATCCGTTGTTCGTCAGCCACTTTCTGTCCCAAATATCCTGTAGCATCGGGATAAAGTCTTCCAATTTCGGAAGTAGTGGTGACGTGACTGTAATCTTCTTGTTTTCGCTCATGGTAGTTAATTTACAATTTTTTTTTCTTTCTGTTTAATAATTCTAGAAGTTCTTTGACGGTAGATCTGTTAAATATCCAGTTACTGACCAAATAGTAGGTGGCGCCAGCGGTTATTCCAAGGATCAACTGAATGCCATATTCCTTTTCGGGGAGAAGCTTGGTGACGCCTAAGCAAATTGCTCCCATGATTAGGGAATTCAAAATGGTGGGAATGTACATTTTGAGTTGGGGTAAAAGTCCGGCATTTAGTAGTTTTCCAGAATAGTATGTGTTTATAACTAGTCCAAAACAGGCGTTGAACCATTGGCCAAAACACATGGCGATAATGCCGTGGGGAAGAGTTATGCAGAGTACTGTTATACCTTCAATTTTCTTGATGATTTCCAGTTTCAGGAATAGGTCGGAACGTCCCAATACCTGAAGCATGTTCAGGTTGATAGAATGTACCGGGTACCACATTTGGGCAAAGCAGATGATTTGCAAAATCAGGATGGCGTCGACCCACTTGTCTGTAAGAACCAGGAGAATGAACGGCTTTGCAAGAGCCGAAAGACCGATCATCAGCGGGAATACGACCAGGGTGGCCATGTTGAGGAACTTCAGGTATCCGACTCTCAGTTTGTCATGGTCGTTCTGGATTTTGCTTAGAACGGGGAACGTGACTCTCTGGAAAATACCATTAATGTTGCTTGACGGGAAATTGGCGAAATGGGATGCCCTGCTGTAGTTACCAAGGGTGCCTGCCGAAAAGACTTTACCGATAATCAGGTCGTAGACGTTTTCGTACAGGGTGTTCAGCAAACCGGAAATCAAAAGTTTGGACCCGAAACCGAACATGTTCTTGAAAGACGTCTTGTTGAAAAATGTCTTGGGACGCCAGTGAACAAGAGTCCAGAACAGAACCACTCTCGTAGAAGTCGTGACCATTTGCTGGATAACCAGCGACCATACGCCAAGTCCATTGTAGGCGCTGATAAGGCCTGCCGTGCCGCCCACGATGGCTCCAATCAGGGAAACCTTTGCCAGCGTTTTAAAATTCAGGTCAATGGTCAGATTCAATCGCTGAATTGATCCGAAGGCCTGAATAATCAGGTTGATGGCGAGAATCCGGAGAATATCCGAAAGCTGCGGCATCTTGTAGAACTGGGCTACAAAGGGCGCTCCCAAGAAGATTATGCCATAGCAGGCCGCCGCCATAAAAATATTGAAGAAGAATACGGTAGCCTTGTCGGCTTCGTTGCGATCCGGCTTTCGAATGAGCGCGTTTCCAAAACCGCTGTCAATGAAAGTCTGGCTCACCGCCATAAAGATGGTGAGCATGGCGATCATGCCGTAATCGTTTGGCGTCAAAAGTCTAGCTAAAAGAATACCGAACAGGAACTGTACGCCCTGGGTAGAAAATCTTTCTACAGCACTCCAAATGACGCCTTTGAAAGTTTTTTGCTTCAAAGACATTTCGGTTCCAAATATAGAATTATATGTTCTCGTCAATCCACTGGATTCGCGCTTCAATCCAGGATTTTAGAGCGTCTACGGCGTCTTGGTAGCTGTCAAATTTTTCATGGAAGGGCCACCTGGAGTCGTTTTCCAGAATGGGCCATTTCTTGAACTCGTTTGGCGACGCCTTTGCCAGTTTTTCGGACATGGAGTCAATAGAATCCAAGGTCGCGACAAATGCGGAGCGGTTCTTTTTCCAGTATTCCCTTATACGAGCCTCGTAATCCTTGTTCTTGAACAGATAGCGGTTCCATCCGTACTTGCGAATCAGCCACCCCTCGGGTCCGCTTTTAACGTCTAATGAATTTCCGTAGCCTAGGTCAAAGTCCCATACGGGGCCCATTTTCAGGACGCTGTCCGTTTCCCAGGTAATAAAAATGCTTCGCCTGTGTCCATCGATATTCTTCGTGAACTCCTGAATCCAGTAATACCTTACAAAGTCATCGATGTCAATCCAATTCCCGATGAGGTCAAGTTTATAAATGTTTTTGGATTGCAGAAAATTCTCAAAATCGTCAATGTGGTTTTCGAGAAGGGCCCTGGATTCTTCGCTTGGTTCCTTGGGCTGGCGGAACTTGAAAATGTAGCCGAGACCGGATGTGAACAGGGCTCCGTCTGTCGTGGTGGCCGAGGTCTTTTCGAAAAGAAAGCTGGAATCGCTTTTGGGAATGTCGACGCGGCTCTTGGAAACCTTGACGTGTTCGACTAGAAGGTAGATTCCCAGGTATTGCCGGTTCAGGTATAGCTCTATGAACTTGCCCTTCGGAAAGTATTCGTCGCCGAGGATTCCCGCAAGCTGGTAGGTGATGTAGTTGCGCAATATGGATCTGTCTCGAAAGTTGGAAATCAAGTCCCATTCCTTGTCCTTGGGCATTCCGAGCATGGACTCTTTTTCGGCAAGTTTGATCTTGTAGCCGTATTTGGTCATGACAAAACTGGAATTGCCCCGCCCCTTAATCGTGAGGTCCAGAATTTCGCTAGAAGGCTTGTTCTCGCCATAGAACTGCAGTCGTGCCGGGACTTTCGTCTCTTTGTTGTTAATTTGCCTAAAATTCTCTGTTTCAATCACCAGGCGCGGCAATCCTGCGTAAGGATATTCTGAATCGTCCAGCGGTAAATACGCCGAATCGGCGGCCTGCGATGAATTTTCGCCCCAGGTACCGCAAGAATTGACAATAAATGCTAAAAAAAGAAGAACGAAAAACAATAGAAGCTTCGGGGATGGACGCTTCATTGTAAGTCTACTATTTCTTTAAAGTTTCCAGATCTTTTTTGATTTGGGTCGTGCTGATTTCCGGCGTGCGGGGCAAATAAACCACCTCGCAGGAATCTTTAAGGAAATCGAATTTTCCTTTCCAGTCATCGCCCATCACAAAAGTATCTACGTGGTATTCCTTGACGTCCGTTTTCTTCTGGTCCCAGCTTTCTTCGGGAATCACGAGGTCCACGTAGCGCACGGCTTCCAGGAGCTGCTTACGCTTCTCGTAGCTGAAGTAGCATTTTTTCTGTTTTTGGTTCCAGTTGAATTCGTCAGTGGAAAGGGCTACAATAAGATAATCGCCTAAAGCCTTGGCGCGCTTCAGAAGGTTAATATGGCCGTAATGTAAAAGATCAAAAGTACCGTATGTGATTATCTTCTTCATGATGAACCCTAATATAGATAATCGTTATGGGATTTCCAACCAACCGTGCCTGCAGGATTATCTTTTTTGTTAAATTGTAGTCATCTAGCTGTGAAACGATATCTTTCTTTAAGAATAATTCCCTTTTGTGTTGTTGTCTTGGCGCTTTTGGGCCATGCCCGCGAATCTATTTTGCCGGTGCGAGCCCCCGAAAGCTATGCCCTGTTTGGAGGTTTGGCGGAACTTCGAGACGACGTTTACAGTGCAGACATGAATGTGTCGGGGGAGTTCGCTCCTTGCCATTGCTTTAGCGTTTACGGTGACTTCTCATACCGTTTTGTAAGCTACCTGTGGGATACGGAACTTCACGATCAGCGTCACGAGGCGCTGAACTTGCATGTCAACGGATTGAATGAATCGTACCTGGGTGTAAAAATGCGCCCCTTCCCGTTTTTCGGGGTAGATTTAAACTGGGCCCTTCCGCCGCGCGAGGGCTCGCAAGTCAATCGATTCTACCGCTTGGGCGTTTCGCCCTTCGGCCTTTATGAATTCTCCCGGAATATGACGCTTGGGGCCGCGGTTGAATACTACACGTTCCTTGAAAAGCAGAATTATCAACCGGGCGATGAACTGGGCGTAAAGGGCTCCATTTCGTGGAAGTTCCTCTGGGACCGTGACGATTATTCCGGCTGGAAGTTCGATTACGTTTTCCTGTACCGTTGGCGCATTCAGGAATCCGAAAACCTGAACATGCAAAAGTCGTACCGTAAAATGGATGATCTAGACCAAGGCTTTAGAATGCGCGTTGACGCCGCCCGCTATTTTGCCATGCTCAAGAATTCTTTAGGAATCGCCCTTTTTTACGAAATAAATCGCGGCTACTTGTTTGGAATGGAAACCGGCCACACGTTAGGACTTTATGCAAAATTCATGTTCTTATAAAGCAGTCCTGATCGGCAACGGAACTATGGGGCAGCGGCACAAGCGGTTGTTCGAAGCCGATGGCATTGAATTTATCGGAGTGGCGGATACCACGGCCGAGGCGACCGCCCTGTTCGAACAAATCGCAGTCGGCAAACTTTCGCCGGACTTTGCCGTGGTTGCATCACCTGCCGTAACGCACGATGAGTATGT
>Ga0310697_10007745_pt1 | contig 10080 bp, 11 predicted proteins | sample 172DNAGHGlowgp2_FD_203883 | JGI IMG/M metagenome (GOLD analysis project Ga0310697, IMG submission 203883) | Sheep rumen microbial communities from Palmerston North, Manawatu-Wanganui, New Zealand - 1728 DNA GHGlow gp2 (v2) (version 2) | ecosystem: Host-associated > Mammals > Digestive system >...
CAAAGCGATATTGTTTTTAGGCCAGCGGTTCGCCGGTGGCCTGCTTTGCTATGCCTATTCCCTCAATAATGCCCTATTCTTCCTGCTAAGATTTGTCCTTGACTTTTCTTAGCAGGTTTTCATGCCCAAATTCATCCCGCGTGTGCGCACAGCGCGGGAAATCTATCAGGAAAGGAGGTCGGACAACAGCCACCTTTAGGCCCAGCATCTTTCGCATTTCTCTAAGACATTCACTGGTCACGACAGCAGCCGGAGGAACTGGCTGTTGGAGTGTATATGGCATTTTTTCAGGCTGCAATCGGAGTGCTTCAGACTCTCGTGATTGCTCTCGGCGCCGGTCTTGGCATCTGGGGCGCAATCAATCTGCTCGAAGGCTACGGCAACGATAACCCCGGTGCCAAGTCCCAGGGCATGAAGCAGCTCATGGCAGGCGGCGGTATGGCGCTGGTCGGCACCACCCTTGTCCCCCTGCTGGCCAATCTGTTTGGCTAATCAATAATAAAAAATCCAAGCCCTCCCGTTTATCGCGGGAGGGCGGAAAGGAGGCCCACATTGGATCGACTATGGGCCAGCATATTGCTGAGGATCTCAAGAGAGCGATTACAGGAAAGAAGCCGACAGATTTTGTGTTCCCGCAGACGGATGGGAAAACCATGATGACGACTACATCCCTTTGCAATAACTGGAGATCGTTTTCACGGCAGATGGATCTGGCAATGGGAGCGGAGACCGCGGCTCACGGCCATATCTACGATCCGAAGGACGTTGACAAGCAGGGGATTCCGCTTTACCCGGATGAAAACGGTTTACCCAGGAACGGACACAAGATCGCGGATGATTTGGTACTCTACTGTCTGCGCCACACCTTCTGTACGGATTTGCAGAAAGCCGGGGTTCCACTGAATATTGCCAGGATCATCATGGGTCACGAGGGTATCCGGATCACGGCTGCGATCTACACCCATACGGACACCGAAGACGTTCAGGCAGCAGGCGAAAAATTGAATGCCTATTTTTTAGCCTGAGAAAAAGCCCCCGCGCAAAAGCGCAGGGGTTTTTCTCTGCCCAGATACACCGTGGACGCAAAATTGAAGGGAAAGAAAATCTTTTTTTCTGATAGGCAATCGCTGAAAGCCTTGCGCCGTGCGGGTTTTGACGACTCTTGTCGCTCAATTTTTTGTCACACTTTTTGTCACACCTCGGCCATTTGCAGGCGAAAAAAAGACTTTACGGACGCAAATTTCAGGGCTCTGCGCAAAGCAAATTTCGGAATGTATTATGGCGATTCAGAGGCGGATAGCGCGGCAAATCGACAATATCCGGCATGAAACTTGCAAAATAGGTGTGACAAAAGTGACAAAAGGCGGCGTCGAAAGATGCGGTTCAGGTTATTTTGCCTTAAAAAGTTCTTGATATAAGCAAAAAAGTCTCAAATCCATTGGATTTGAGACTTTTAAGTGGCAGCGGGAGAAGGATTCGAACCCTCACATACGGAGTCAGAGTCCGCTGTGCTACCTTTACACAATCCCGCTAAACGCAAAGCTATTATACATTCTTTTCGGAATTTGTCAAGCTCTTTTTTCCGCTCCCTGCATTTTATTTTTCGGCGGCGTCCCCTTGCGGTTTCACTGCGGCGAAGTGCGCGCGGGCGTCCGCAGCGTAGTAATTGACCAGCAAATCCACACAGGCGCCGTAGCTGCGCATGCCGAGAGCCTGACCGTAACTTTGCAGAAAACCCTCATATACTGTGTTTGTCACGGCCTGCACCGGCGTTTCAAACTGTGCCCAGTAGGCATTGTTGGCCAGCAGATCCGCCTTGACACCCTCATTGAGGCCGCTGTATATCATCCGCAGCGCGTTAGAATTGACTCCGGCCAGGGCATTGCCCAGATGCACATAGGCCAGCATACAGGCGGAGTAGCAGTAATCTGCATCGCCGCTTTCCAACGAGGCCAGGACAGCAACGAAGTTCGCCTCCTGCTCCTTGGCGACACCCCGCTGATGGGACAGCTCATGGGCAACGGTGGCGGCAAAAAGCGCCTCCGGGAAGTCCATATTCACGTTAGCCTCTGCGGTGAAGGGGCAGAAAAAGCCGGTAAAGTCGATGATGCTCATGATCCGGGAAAAGAACATCCCCTTTGCCGGGACATCCGGCCCATCGAGACAGGGATATTTCTCTGCCGCCGCCCGGAACACCGCCGGTGATCTTTCCAGTACCGCGTCCCTGTCCGTGCGGCAGAGCCTTCCCTCGTCCCGGGGGATCGTGTCGCTGTATTCGTTCAGCCGGTCGGCAAAGTAGAGTGTCACAAGCTCCAGATCTTCCGCGCTGATCTGTGCTGCCTCAAGACCGCTGCGGGCGATGAAATCATCACCGTAGTAATAAACGCCCCACAGCAGGCAAAAAAGCGCATACACCCCCAGTCCGAGCGCAGCAAGGCGAACAATCAGGCGATACAGGCGCTTCAGGTGTTCGCGTCGGGCAATCAGCAGAATACCCTCTGCCGCTATGTAAAACAGCGTCCCGGCGATAAACACGGCATAAAGCCACTCCGCAAGAGAAAAGTGAACAAGCGCCGTGAGCCGCGCAAGCGCGCGATGCAGCGGCTGCACCAGCTTTGCCGACAGCGCCTGCATCAGCGCTCTGTCATGGCGCAAGGCGAGAAAAACGGCAACAACGCCCCCTCCCAGCAGCGCAATCACATGTGCTGCCGGGCAGAGCGCAAAGATAGCGGACATGCCGCGTTTTTTGACAGTGCTCTTCTCCATGGGCATATTTTATCGCAGACAGGGGAAACATGCAATGGATAAGAAGGGAACGCTGAGCTTTTCCATCCATTTTTTCCATAGCGTTTTCTGCCCGGACATGGTATAATGGCAAAAAATTCTAAAATGGGGAGTAACTGCATATGGCTGTTTTTCAGGCAACTGAACTTCTGATCCCGCGGGAAGAGCTTCTTGAAGACTGGGCCGTGGTCGCCTGTGACCAATTTACCTCTCAGCCGGAATACTGGAAAGAGGTACGCGAGAGCGTAGGAGACAAGCCCTCCGCTTATCACATCACCTTTCCCGAAGCGGAGCTCGGCAAAAATGAAGAGGCGCGCATTGCCTCCATCAATGAGCATATGCGCCGCTATCTGGAAGCAGACATTTTCCGCCGCTTTCCCCACGCCTACATTTACGTGGAGCGCCGCATGTTTGACGGCTCTGTGCGCCGCGGCGTTGTGGGTGTGATCGACCTGGAGGAATACGACTATCAAAGCGACGCAGTCTCCGCCGTGCGCGCGACCGAGCAGACCGTGGTTGCCCGCATTCCGCCGCGGGTGCGTATCCGCCGCGGGGCGACACTGGAAACCAGCCATGTGATGCTGTTGATGGACGATGAATCCGGACGGGTGCTTGACTCGCTGAAAGCAAAAAAGGCCGCACTGCCGCAGGTGTACCGCTTCTCGCTCATGCAGGGAGGAGACGAAGTGGAAGGGCGGCTTGTACAGGGGGCCGACGCAGACGCTTTGGATGCGGCTCTGGATGCCTACGAGGCGGAAACCCGCGCGCGCTTTGCCGAGACAGGCAAGGCCCCGCTTCTGTACGCGGTGGGCGACGGGAACCACTCTCTCGCCGCAGCCAAGACCTGCTGGGAGCGGCTGAAGGAGGAGCGCCCGGAGCTTGCCGGGACGCAGCACCCCGCGCGTTATGCAATGGTGGAGCTGCAAAACATCCGGGATGTGTCCCAGAAGTTTGAACCCATCCACCGACTGCTGACAGATGTGTCGGTGAACAAGCTCTTGCTCGCGGCAAAGGACGTGTGCGGTCCCGGCGGGCTGCTGGTGGACTGGCAGGCCGGTGAGCGGCAGGGAACGCTTTTTCTCGACAAGCAGAAGGGCACGCTCCCGGTCGCCATTTTGCAGCCGCTGCTGGACCGCTTCCTCAGCGAGAGCGGCGGAAACATCGACTATATCCACGAGGAAGATACTGCGGTCAGGCTTGCCAAACGCATCGGCTCGATCGCGTTCCTGCTGCCGAAGATCTCCAAGGACGATTTCTTCCGCGGCATCGTGATGGACGGCGTTCTGCCGCGCAAGACCTTTTCCATGGGCCATGCCTGGGAGAAGCGCTACTACCTCGAGTGCCGAAAAATTACAGAAGACTAAAAACACAGACGGTATCCGATTGATTTCGGGTACCGTCCAGTTTTATGTGTTTATTCTTTGATCTCCACGGCAAGGCCGTTGAGCTCGACCCCCGCGTCGGCGGAGATCAGGATGTACTTGTGACCGTCGATCACGCGGGTCTGGATCAGGTGGCTGTGCTTGGGATCGACGCTGATCTTAACCTCCGGGGTCTGGATCTCCATACGGCTGGCGCTGGAGATATTGGCAGGGCGAAGGGGGGTGTCCTCCCCAAGCTCCTCCTCGCAGCGGCGGCAGAAGGCCTCCGCGCGCTCGGGGCTGACGCCGCTGTTTTCCAGAATGTCCCCCATCTCCTTGTCGGTGAGGGTCAGGGGCTCCGGGTCCTTGCTCTCCTTGTGGATGGTCATGCGCTCGGAAAGCTGCTCGTGTACAGCCTGCACCACGTCAAAGCGGCACTCCTCCTCCAGACTCTGGCCCAGCATCTCCCCGAACAACTCTTTCTGCCGTCCGGCGGGGATGGGTGCCTGCGTACGGAAAACAGCATCCACAAAATCCTCGTGATCCTTGCCGCTGTCCTTGGTGTAGAAAAGGGCATTATAAATATTGGCAGTGCGCCCGTCAAAGGCCGGGAAGAGAAAGCCCAGCTCCGGTGCGCCGACGGCCTGACCGATGGCTGCGCTGTGGAAGCGTTTTTCCTCCGGGGCATAGCCCAGCTCGGCCTTGCCCTCCTTCACCGGGCAGACGCAGCAGACGAAGTATTTATACATGTCGCCGCCGCTGTCCTCGTCGCGCTGCCCATCCTTGCCGTAATGCGGCACGTCGTAGACATCATAGGCCATGAGAATGAGGTAGTTGCGATCCTCCATATCCAGCTTTTCCACAATACTGCGGCAGAATGCCTCCCGCAGGGACGCGTCCTGCAGCTCCGTTTTGCGAAGCTGGCTGAGAAGCTGGTACTCTTCCCCGTCCATGACCTGCTTGGTGGCAAAGCTGATGTCCAGCAGGTTTTTGCCCAGGGCGCCGGAGAGCGTTTTTTTCAGCAGGCCGAGATATTTTTCCGTCTCTGTCTGGCTCAGCAGGCCGAGGGATTCGTCAAAGCTTGTGATAATCTCCTTGTTGGTGTTGACATAGCAGCCGAAGATATGCTGAATATTGTTGTGATCCAGCCGAAAGCGGCGGCGGATTTCTCCGAGTTCTTTCTGGTTCATAGGATACTCCTGTTTCTGATGAATTGTGCAGGGGCCATCATACTACACGAAAGCGGAAATGTCCAACCAAAAAATAAAAAACACTCACCCGATGCGCCGGCTTTTCGGCGGCTCGGTGAGATAATAGCGGGTAAGCGTGCAGTTGCGCAGATACCAAAGCTCGTCATCGTCATCGCCGGAAATGAGAGCACTTCGGACAGCGCGATCGGTGTCGAGGACGGCGCTGCCCTCCACACAGAGGCGGCCGTCCTCCAGCACGGCGCAAAGCTCCAGCCGCGGGTTCAGATGCAGCAGCCGGGTGACGGCTTCCGCCCTGCCGGTACAGAAATAGAGCCGATCCTTATGAAGAAAAAAGGCATCAAAGGGATGCAGATGCGGCTGACTGCCCTCACACACGGCGAGAAAGCAGATATCTGCCGTACAGAGCAGATCATACACTTCTTTCATTGGGTCCTGCCTTTCGCGCTCTTATTCATGGCGCTGTATTGTATACTGTTGCGTACACATTTCCTTGACTTTTCAGGAAACATGATGTACAGTTTGTTGGATTTTGGAAATGAATGTCGGGAGGCTTTTCCATATGGGTTTTGCCGAACTTCTTCTGATTGCCGTGGGCCTGAGTATGGACGCGTTTGCAGTTTCGATCTGCAAGGGTCTCAGCCTTCAAAAGCTGAAGCTGCGCCATGCGGTTCTGGTTGGCCTATATTTCGGCGGCTTTCAGTTTTTGATGCCGGTGATCGGCTGGGCGCTGGGCTACCGCTTCGAGCACATTATTGAGAGCGTGGATCATTGGATTGCCTTCGGTCTGCTGACGATTATCGGCATCGGCATGATCCGTGAGGCCAGCCAGGCCGACGAGCTCAACGACGATCTCAGCTTCAGGGCTATGCTGCCCCTGGCCGTTGCCACCAGCATTGACGCGCTGGCTGTGGGCGTAACCTTTGCCTTTCTGCAGGTGCGTATTCTGCCCGCAGCGGGGCTGATCGGTGTGACAACCTTTCTACTCTCGATGCTGGGCGTATACATCGGGCACCTGTTCGGGCTCAAATACAAAGCCAAGGCGGAGATTGCCGGCGGCGTTATCCTGATTCTTATCGGTGTCAAAATTCTGCTTGAGCATCTGGGTGTGATTTCGTAAATACGGAAAGGGAGACGACGGACAAGATCACCGGCTCAGCTATGCTGCAAATATTATTGACTGCAATGATCCCTGTTTAAACATGCGGCAGGAGCAAATGCACGCGCAGAATATCCGGGCAGATTATTTGAACCTTTGAAATAAGCGCAAATTACGTGCTGCAAAATGCTTTAATCCATCATTCCGAAGCTTCACCGGTGTGGCAATCCGTATTTCTGTTATGCCGGGTAATCCGGCGTATAGCTCCAGACGTTGCTGCCCAGAAGCTTTTCGTAGTAAAGCGCCTTGGTCATGGCGATATAGGGCATTGACCACACCTCCACCGCGTAGCCCACGTAGGGAATCATCCCCAGCAGATACCAGCCGATGAAGCTCAGGTCCAGCTGAAAAAGTTCCATCTTGTGGCCCTTCATCATGGCGGCGGATTCTCTCAGGCACTGCACCGGGGACTTGCCCGGATCGTCAATGAGGATGTACACAGCCTGGGAATAGCGGTAATGCGCAACAATGCCGGGAACCACGAACAGCATGCTCATAATACCCACGACCAGGCTTTGCAGCAGGTTCAGCAGAATGATCCGCCACCAGAAGCCGAAGCCGTCCAGCAGGTTTTCATAGCAGGGCTTGCGGTTGCGGATGGTGTTGAGCAGGAAGATGACAAAGCCCGTACCCACGATGTCCAACAGCATTGTCAGCATGAAATGGATGGCATAGGCCGCGGCGGGCGGCTTCATGGTCTCGGCATATTTCAGGGCGTATTCGTAATTGCCGTCCATGGCATAGCGCATATAATTCATAGCCTCGCTCTGACTGATGTTGACACTCATCACGCGGGCACTGAGAGCGCTCATCACGACGGTGATCACCAGATACACAAGTCCGACGGTGATCACCCGCGGGTTCGATGTGGCGATGACCTCCTTTGCCCTGGATTTCAGGGCAGCTCTGTCCAGCGGCATAACAGCGCGCCTCCTTGTCTTGCGGTTTCTCGCAGCGTACTATGGTTTCAATATAGCATTTTTGACCCCTTCTGTAAAGCAAACAAGTTGTGAACTGCCGGACAAGGCAAGAAATATTCCGTTATTTGTCACGTCCCCGCCTTGACTTGCGGGGACTGACGTGCTAAAATCTCAGCAATTGAACATACATGGAGGGTTACCGAAGTGGTCATAACGGGGCGGTCTTGAAAACCGTTAGGGCAGTGATGTCCACGCGGGTTCGAATCCTGCACCCTCCGCCATTTTGCCTGAAAATTCGTCATTTGGCGGGCTTTCAGGCACTTTTTTCGCCTTTTTGCTTTTCGGAAATGTCGACCGAAAGGCGAAAACGGACTCGGAGAGACACATTTTCAGGAGAGAACTTTGGAGAGAACTCCGGAAAATGACATGAATGAGCATCAAAATCGAACTCACTTAGCGTCACGCTGGAACGGAATCCGGGCAATCACTTTCAGAATTCGGAGAAGCGCACCGCGAGAGCCTTTTGCCGGATCGCGGAACAGGAGAAATGACAGCGGCTCCGGTTGGAAATATCGGCAAAAAAGTTGTGAAAGGAACGGACGCAGGCTTATTGGGCCTGCGTCCGTATTTTAATTGTTAGTCTGTTTCGGCTTTCTTTACCGGGTAGCAGATCTCCGTCACAAACTCATCCGGGTTCTGCGTCTCGTGTGGGCTAACATGGTAAACGTTAAACATCTTCATAGCGGGGAAGGATCATATGAACGGTCGCGGCATAGCGTTCAGGGATGGTTTTGAGGGTAACGTTATAACTCATGTTTTCTTCCTTTCTCAGCCTTTTCCGGGCTGCGTCCAGAAGCGTCAGCTTATACGTCGTATCCTGCGACAGGACTTCCGGTTCTTTCTGCCATGCGGAAAAGAACTGCTCCATATTCTCCCGGTCATCATAGACCTCAAGGATTCTGACGATATCCGAAAGGGAGAAGCCCATATCCTTCAGTGCGGCAATGCGCCCTGCTGTCGGAAGCGGGTCCTCTCTGTAATACCGGTAATCCGTGAAGCGGTCGATTTCAGCCGGCTTCAAAAGACCAATCTCATCATAGTGGCGAAGCATTCTGACGCTGACTCTGGAAAGTTTTGAAAATTCTCCGATTCTCAGCAGGGCGGTACCTCCTGCTGTATTTTGAGCTCGCGTCAAGCATAATGCCTGCCACAGTGTGAGAGTCAAGGGGTTATAATCACAAGTTTTCTTTTTTTCGTACCGGCACCCAGATTGCACTATGATAATCCGGATCAGTCATTTCTCCGTTTTCACAGTCATACCACTCAAGCGTTGCATTTCCGCTCAGTTCATAATCCGGATTGCCGGGTAAGAATTCAGAAAAGACTCGGGTGTTCACGCTCTGCAATGTCTGCGGACATGGACCGATGCAGTCGAATACCGCCCACTCATTTCTCGGAAACTCGCAGACCACCATACCCTCCGGTACAGCTCCACCTGTGTATTTGCCCGCAATCAGATAGCGGAATTTGCCTCCACCGATATCGTCAATGCAGACGCCGTATTCCCCGATGCAGTTGTCCACAAAGGCCTGCTCATAAGGATTCGCCGGTGCATTTCCCGCATAAACACTGTAAGCATACTTTTCACAGGTTTCATTCCAGAACTCTGGAATTTCTGTATAAGCAGTTTCATAGTCGAAAAATTTCTGAAACCCGATGACCTTGAACGGAAACTTTTGCACAATTTTAAAATCCATCTGACTGTCTCCCTGAATTTATTTTTTGATTGATGCATTCCTTCTGGATCCATTCATCCAGGAAGTGCATCTGTTTTTCGGTGTGGAACCAATGTTCGCCGCCCTCCATGACAGTGAGCAGGGCATTGTGCTTTTCCGCAAAGTCACGGATGGTTTCAAGCGGCGTGAGATCATCACGGCTTCCATAGAGAATTTGCGTCGGCGCTGACCAGTCAATGGGGTGATTTCTCACATAGCAGAGATACGCCCAGGACAGGTTCTCCCCGAACGCGGTGTGGATAACGCCTTTCGATTGCAGTTCCGCCTCGGTTACGTTCGCCCATTGCATCATGTCAAAAATCAGCTTCTCCATGTCGACGATGGGAGAAATGAAATAAGCCTTGCCGATCAGGTGGTCGATCCCGGCATTCATGCTGAAGAATGCGCCGATGCTGTTGGCGACCAGGACGATGCTTTTATATTCGGTCATCAGCTTTTCGATTGCCGCGCGGATCTCCGCGCCGGTTTCCCAGGGGGTAAAGGTCTGATAGTCCAGTCCCAATACCTCGCAGTCAGGGAACAGCGGCCTGTAATGCGCACATTCAGCCGCACTGCCGCCTTTGCCGTGAATGTATAATACCGCGTCTTTCATATCGTCAAAACCAGCTCAATCTCGTCTTTGTCTTCAATGCCTGTCGCAAGAAAACCTTTGTTTTCATGCAGCTTCCTGGCGGCAGAACTGTTTTTATTGCACGTCAGGGCTACCCTTTCCGCGCTTCCAAAGGTTTTCGTCCTCCGCGGAGTCCTGTTTGTCCAGCTCCAGCCGCATGAGAACCAGCTCATGGTATCCGCTTGTACGTAAGTTTATGCCGCGTGGATTTCTGCCGTATTCAACAAATCCCAGACTCCGGT
>Ga0310697_10007746_pt1 | contig 10080 bp, 10 predicted proteins | sample 172DNAGHGlowgp2_FD_203883 | JGI IMG/M metagenome (GOLD analysis project Ga0310697, IMG submission 203883) | Sheep rumen microbial communities from Palmerston North, Manawatu-Wanganui, New Zealand - 1728 DNA GHGlow gp2 (v2) (version 2) | ecosystem: Host-associated > Mammals > Digestive system >...
CTCCTAACTCCTAATTATATTCTATCCCTCCACCCTTTCCACTTTGGTAAGGCCGCCTTTTTTGCCCACCACAAACATCACTGGGGGCATGCCGTTGTGGACGAGATTGTCGATATACAGCGGCTGGTTGAGGATAAAACGGTCGCAGTGGAAGGTGTCGCCCTGGGTAATCTTGGAGTTTTGGGCGTACATCACCTCGAAAACGCCTTTGCCCTTGTGGCTCAGCACCAGCCTGCGGTTGGGATTCCACTCAATGGCCACGTATTCCGACACTTTAAGCTCGTCGGCGGACAAGGTGGACGAAACTATGCGGTGCGACGTCTGCTCCGACTCCACATTGCAGTAATCGGAAACGAAAGTGTGCCAGTCGGGATAGCCCACAAAACGGCACAGCAGGTCGAGGGTGTCCTCGCGGGTGGTGTCGTAGCCGTCAACATAGCCCCACAGACGTTTCAACGTGCTGATGCTCAAGGTGTCGCGCACACGTTCCTGCATCTGCCAGTGCAATGCCTCGAAATCCTTGGTGGTTTTCAGCGGATGCATCGCCGACTCCTCTACCAACGTCTTAAGTTTCTGTAAATGTTCCAGTTCCATGTTTTTGTACGTATTATTACGATTTTGCAAAGGTAACCAAAAATACCATATATTTTTAGGTTCTTATTAAGTTCTTTTGATGTTGTTGCGGTAAAATACCGAAAAAAAGTGTAATTTTGCACCATGGAAGAAAGGGACCAAAGCACATCGGGTTTTGCCAAGAGGCTGGATTTCAGCGTGTCGCACGATTTTACCGACCACACGCCGATGCCGTCGAAAAGCTATTGCAGGCTGTTCAAAGCACAACGCTACGGCAAATGGCATGTGCTTAAAGGTCTGCAGCCGGAGCACTCCGCCGACCCCGCCTATATCGCCATGCTGGAAAAAGAGTTCAACACGGCAGTGCGGATGGACCATCCCAACATTGTGCACGTGTACGGCCCTTACGACGACAACGTGGCCGGTCCTTGCCTTGTTATGGAGTACATCGACGGGCGCACCCTCGACAAATTCCTCGAAGAGAAGCCCTCGGCAGCCCTCCGACGCAAAGTGGCCATGCAGCTGCTCGACGCCATGCGCTATTTCCACTCCCTACAGATTGTCCACCGCGACCTAAAGCCCGCCAACATACTGATAACCCGCAACGGCGACAACGTGAAACTCATCGATTTCGGTCTGGCCGACACCGACGACTACGCCATACTAAAAGAGCCCGCCTACACCAAAGCCTACGCCGCCCCCGAACAGATGACCGACGGCGCACCAATCGACTGTCGCACCGACATATATGCCTTCGGGCTGTTGCTGAAACAACTGTTTCCCAACAGTTACCGCCACATAGTGCGTCGCTGCACACAGCACAACCCCGACAAACGTTACGCCGATGCACAAGCCGTGGCCAAGGCAATGCAACGTGCCGACAATCTGCGCGTTATAGCAAAGGCTGTGGCGTTGGGACTACTCGTGGCCGCAGTAGTGATACCTATTGTTAATAATATAGAAGAGAAGAACACTTCCGTGGACACTCCCGAAATACGGCAGGACACCGCCGCCGTGCCTTTGCCCGAAGTCGTTGAGGCTACCGAAATACCCCCGGCAATGGCGCCTGTAGCAGTTAGCACCCCTGAAATTACGACAGCACCGACAGCCGCAACGGTCATAATTTCCGACGAGGAACTCGAAGCCGCCAAGCGGAAAGTACGGAAAATCTGCGATGCAAAAAAAGCGGAATTTGCAAACTACATAAAAAACACCGACTCAATGACCTACGATGTGGCTTCGAACAAAATACTTTATCTCGAACAAGTGATAATAAACTCGATATACACCGACATCATTGCCGAAATGCCCCCGATGAACTCCGACGAACTGACAAGCAACTGGATTAAGATTTACCGCGAGTGCGATGAAACCTTTAAATGGATGAAACAACATCTTGACAATTCGGGCTTGCCACCATACAGAAAATCCGTCCCCATAACACAAGACCCCGAATTTATAAAAATACAAAAGGATATAGAGGCCATTTGCAGCGAAGTAACAGAAAACAGTCGGAAAGCCTTTACCAAAGAGCTGTGGCAGAAATAACCGGATTGCCCGGAAATCGGGGTCGGGGTTGAGTGGACAGACATGTAAAAAAACTTTCCTCTAACTTCAAAAAAATTGATTTCTTTTGTCATAAACAGGCAAAAAAATTTTTGATTGTGTGGAAAACCACCCCACAACGACCTTGCAACTCGTATCATACCAACGCCTTACGATTAGAACCTTATTAGAACCTAAAACGGGCGGTCGGTTTGTAGTAATTTTGCAGGCGAAAAAACAATCATTCATTATTTTCAAAAATTATAACACATTAAATATTAACATTTATGACAAAAAAAACTACAATTATTGGAAAGCTGGCGGCTGCTTTTGCCATTGTGGCACTTGTTTTAGTGTCTGCCAGTTGCAACAAAGCCGAACTAAGCAAAGTAGCGACATCGGATGTTGCAAACATAACCGATACCACGGCTACCTGCGGTGGCGATGTTAAATTCGGTGGCAACGACTCCGTTACCGCTCGCGGCGTGTGCTGGAGCACAAAGGGAGAGCCGACAACAAGCGACAGCCACACTACAGACGGCGCAGGCACAGGCACTTTCAACAGCGAGATTGGCGGTCTTGAACCCGGGACTACCTATTATATACGTGCCTACGCCACAAACTCCGTCGGCACTGCCTACGGCGAGACAAAAACATTTACCACCACTTTCACCGCCGAACGCATAATCACGGCCAACGGCGTGTCTTTCACAATGAAAGCCATTGCCGGCGGCAGTTTCAAAATGGGGGCCACCGGAGACCTCGAAAACGATGCCGACAATGACGAACTCCCTGCTCACGACGTAGCTCTGAACAATTTCTACATGGGCGAAACCGAGGTTACACAGGCATTATGGCAGGCCGTGATGGGCAACAACCCGAGCAAGTTCCAAGGCGACGATCTGCCAGTGGAGAGGGTAAGCAGGGAAGATTGCGACACCTTTGTAGCACGTCTGAACAAAATAACCGGACTCACTTTCCGTCTGCCCACCGAGGCCGAATGGGAGTATGCCGCTCGCGGTGGCAGCCAAAGCCAAGGGTTCGTGCACAGCGGAAGCAACACCCTCGACGATGTGGCATGGCACAAGAAAAACAGCGGCGGAAAGACTCACCCCGTAAAGACAAAACAGCCTAACGAGCTGGGAATTTACGACATGTCGGGCAACGTGTGGGAATGGTGTTTCGACTGGTACGAAGAATACTCCGACGACAGCAGAAACAACCCCGCAGGACCTGAGATGGGCGAAAACCACACTTTCCGCGGCGGATGCTGGAAAAGCGAGACAAAACGTTGCCGCGTGTCGTTCCGCAATCAGGACCGCACTATAAAAACAGGCACTTCGGAATGCCTCGGACTGCGACTGGTGCTTGCCACAACGTCCGACAACTATTTGAACTACACCCCCAAGCCTCAAGAACCCGAAGAAAGCACCATCGACAGCGACGACAATGACATCACAGCCGACATTGACGACGACGATGACGAAGAAGTAAAATCCGGAAAATCGTCCGAAAACTGGGACAAAGTCCTCGACGACTACGAGAGCTATGTGGACTCGTACCTGAAATTGTACAAAAAAGCCATGGATGGCGACGCATCCGCCATGAGCGAATATATCAACATGCTCGACAAAGCGCAGAGTTTCCAGAGAAAACTCGAAAAAGCCGGCGACGACCTCTCTATATCGCAGATGAACCGCTTAAACAAAATCAGCCTGAAAATGGCTAAAGAAGCGGAAAAAATTGCCAATAGCGCAAAGGGCAAATCGGCAAGTTTCAGTTTCTGAAATAAAGGAAAACAAAAATAATTAAACAGCAAACTGAAAAAGTATTAAATAACAATTTGTAAAAAAACAGACACAGCCTTAAATATTGGTTTGTTGAAATTTTACAAGTTATAAGTAATTAACAATTATAACAATATGTATAACGAAGAATTAGAACTACTTATTGATGCCGCTTTGGCAGACGGAGAACTAACCGAAAAAGAAAAACAGATATTATTCAAAAAAGCACAAACTCTGGGAATAGATCTCGACGAATTTGAAATGGTGCTCGACGCTCGCCTACACAAGGTGAGACAGGCAAACAACGCTGCTCCCGCGAATTCGGCTCCCAAATCGAACAAATTCGGCGACGTACGTAAATGTCCGTCTTGCGGGGCCATCCTACAATCTTTCCAGACAAGATGTCCCGATTGCGGACACGAATTCTCAAGCGTAGATGCAGTAATGTCTGCCCAACGTCTTTTCGACTCCCTGCAGGCCGCAGAGCTACGCAAGACAGAACAACTTGCCAAGCAAAACGAAGAAAAGCAACGCCGGCTCAATGAACTGTCCGAAAGGCAGAACAAAGAAGGCAGTTTGGTTAAACTTTTTGGCGGTAGTTCTCGCAATGAACGTTTGGACGAAGAACGCGAAGACCTAATCCGGGAGCTGGATAAAACATATTCCAATCTTGAGAAGAAACTGAATCAGGAAAAAGCCAATATTATCAAGAATTTCCCCGTGCCCAACGCCAAAGAAGACCTGCTGGAACTCCTGGCTATGGCTACGAGCAACGCTTATGACAATGACGGTGTTGTTGGCTACGAAGAAGAAGTCTGGATTCAGAAAACAGACCAGATTTACCAAAAGATTGTAGCCTGCTCCGATAACGACCCTCAACTTTTGGAAAAAGCCACAAATATGATTGTCCCTCTTATGAGAAGGTTACCGCGGCAATACCGCAACTTCACCAAAATACCACAAAGCATCAAAAGCAAAGTGGATGCCGAATTGGCCGCCGAACGAGAAAGAAAGAAAAATCTATTTTTAGACATCGTGAAAAAATATGGTATTTGGGGTGGCCCTTGTTTATTGGTTGGTATCATATTTCTTTTTATCGAAAACGATGTCGTTCTATTCATTGGGTTAATTCTTATCATAGCGGCAATTGTTGCATTCATTCTCGGAAGAAAAGAATGGCGTAATACTAACTTTTAAGCAGCGGAAACAATGGGACTATTCAATAGAAAAGAAGGCGGAATGATGGATGTCATCCGCTGCGACGAGCAAGAATACCTCGTCTGGAAATGGCGCCCTGCCGGACAGGACGTGAACAGCACAAAAAAAGAAAACTCCATACGCTACGGCAGCAGTCTACGTGTGAAAGACGGCGAAGTGGCAGTGTTTGTCTATAAACAGAAAGACGGCACTATGCAGGACTACATTGTGGGGCCTTACGACGACACCATCAAAACAGCCAACTTCCCGGTGCTCACCAGCATCGTGGGATTGGCATTTGGAGGAGCGTCGCCTTTCCAAGCAGAGATATACTACATTAATCTGGCTAGCAATGTACAAATCAAATTCGGAATACCTTATTTTGATGTCTTCGACCCTCGTTTTCTCGACTTTGCCGTTCCGATGGCCGTGCGTGGTACTATCACCTTCAACATAACCGACTACAAAGGTTTTATCAAGCTCAATCGTTTGATAAACTTCGAGTTGGAAGACTTCAAAAAACAAGTGAAGGACGCGGTGACCAAGTACATAAAAGGCGTGGTGACAAATATTCCTCAGGACAATGGGATACCAGTGCTCCAGATGGAACGCAAGATATTGGAGATCAACGACATTGTAGCCCAATATCTCAAGCCGCGCATGGAAAACGACTTCGGCGTAAATATGAAAGCAATAGATATCGCATCCATTGAACCCGACAAGGAAAGTGACGGATACAATGAACTGCGAAATGTCACGGCACAGCAGACCTCAAAGACCATCGAAGCCCAAACCAATGTCAACATCAAGAATATGAACGACATGCAGGCCATCAACGCTGCCAATATGGAAGAAACTCTCCGCATTCAGCGTGAGGAAGCCCAGCGTGCCCAAAAACTGCAAACCGAAACCAACTTCATGGGTGCCCATGCCCTCAACCAGCAGACCCGAGTGCTCGAAACCGCAGCGGGAAACCTTGGCCAGATGGGAAATATGGGAGGTGGCGGCGGCATGAACCCCGCAGGCATGATGACCGGAATGATGATGGGCGGTGCCATGGGACAACAAATGGCCGGCATGATGAACCAGATGGGACAAACGATGAACCAAGGAATGACGACACCTCCGCCTATGCCACAAGTCCAATACACCATAAATGTCAACGGACAAAACATGGGACCTTTCAACATGCAGCAGATGCAGCAAATGGTCCAGAACGGACAGATGACGGCTCAGACCTATGTTTGGAAACAAGGCATGGCAGGCTGGGAGTTGGCAGGAAATGTACAAGAACTATCAGGCCTCTTTGGGGCCGTGCCTCCACCCCCTCCAGATATGCCACCGACACCACCGCAAATGTAAATAACTATTATTAAACAAAACATCATTTTAATTTAACCATTTTTAAAACAAAACAACTATGAGTTCAAAAAAAGAAGAAAGCACCGGAAAAGCAATTGCAAAAGGAACAGGGAAATTTTTTGTAGCTTTGCTAATGTTAATTATTCTACTCGCTATCAACCTCTTTGTTATCGGGATTGCAGTAGTTGAATTCATCGAATTCGACATGGATACACCTATGGCACTGACAGTAGGAATTGTACTGTCTCTAATCTATGCTGCAGTGATATTCATCATTCCTTACTTGAGGCATATGAAAAATACATGTCGCTGGTGGGCGTGGCTTGCTATAGGTGATGCAATTTGGTGGGGCTACTTGTTAATCAGCGGTGGCGGATTTTAATCGGAATGTATATGGACAACAACAGTTTTTATTCGATTGACCGCCTTGTTGAATTCGGCATGAGCATGGCTATGGCGCAGCAGATGGTAAAAACAATGAACCAGACCATGCAGAGCATGTATGTCCCCGGGGCGATGAATCCTATGCAGGCTCCCGCACCAAAAGCTTTTCACGCCGTACTCGACGGGCAACAGGCCGGGCCTTTCAGCGAGCAGGAAATGTCACGCCTGATAACAGAGCATAAAGTAACAAAAGAGACTCTTGTCTGGTGTCCCGGCATGCCGTCATGGCAACCTGTTGAAAAGGTTCCCGAAGTATTGAGGCTTGTAGCTCTGGCACCACCTCCGATTAACCAATAAAACATCATTACAACATGAAAATCAATCCAATCCCCACGATTATCGCCGCTGCTATCAGTGCGTTGTTGGCCTATGCTTTGTATGCCCTTTGCCATGCACAAGGACAAGAATTGCTGCTTGCCCTCGGCGGATTCATCTGTTCGTTTCTCACTCTTGGCACATGCTTCGGAGTACGTTTCGAACAGGGAAGAACATCCGTCAACACTGCAGTATTAGGCGGCGTATTCTTCTTCCTTCTAATTATAAGCAATGGCATTTTCGCATTTTTGCAATTCTCTCCTCCTGCATACATAATCACAAACGGCATATTAATGTTGGTATTTATCCTTGTGGTTTATGCTGTGGCCAAGGCCAAGCAATGATTAAACAAAAAAGTAATTGCATATTACAGGGTGTCCCACTTTCGGAGCACCCTGTTTTATTATAAATCGCCTCAAACTGGCCAACGAAGACGCCTCAAACTGGCCAATTTAGAAAACCAATACACTAATATACAACAACTTATAACTTTAACAAAAACAACAAAAAAATCACTCAAAAATCAAGGCCGCAATTTAATACAAAAAAAACTTCCGCCACATCGGCAAAAAGTCGTATCTTTGCAACCGTAAAACCAACCGAAAAAAACACCGTAATGACGATGAAAAAATTCTTCCTCTCCCTGTTGCTGAGCCTCTGCGCAGCAAGCGCGGCCTTTGCGCAGCAGAAAGTTTACGACGAAAGCCTCGACGCCATGGAGCAGATACGCAACGCCGTTGCCGAGGCAAAAGCAAGCAACCGCTATGTTATGTGCCAAGTCGGAGGGAACTGGTGCCCGTGGTGTCTGCGTTTTGCCCAGTTCGCCACAACCGACAGCGTTGTTGCCCCGTTGATGCAGAAAGACTACGTCTATATCCACGTAAACTACTCCAAAGCCAACAAAAACCTCGAGGCCATGCGCTTCCTCGGCAATCCCGGACGCTTCGGCTACCCCGTCTTTGTGGTGCTTAACAGCGAAGGAACGCCCATCCACATACAGGAGTCGGAATCGCTGGAAGAAGGCAAAGGCTACAACCCCAAACGCGTAGCCAGATTCCTCCGCCTCTGGTCGAAAAAAGCCGTAGAAAACGATGTGAAGTGAAGACTTTCGGACTTTCAGATTTTCAGATTTTCGGATTGACAGACTTTCTGAAAAAAATTACTAATTCCTAACTCCTAATTCCACATTATCCCTCACCCATTCCACTTTGGTAAGTCCGCCTTTTTTGCCCACCACAAACATAACAGGGGGCATGCCGTTATGGACCATGTTGTCGATATACAGCGATTGGCTGAGGATAAAACGGTCGCAGTGGAAGGTGTCGCTCTGGTTTTTTATAAAAAAATCGTCAAACTGGCCAACAAATCTGCCTCAAACTGGACAATAAAAAACCCTCAAACTGGCCAACAAAAAAGCCTCAAACTGGCCAACAAAATCACCTCAAACTGGCCAACAAAAATACCTCAAACTGGCCAATAAAATCGCCTCAAACTGGCCAATAATAAAAAATAATTTGGTAATTTAGAATAAATTACGTAATTTTGCAAATCGAAACAAAAAGGCAAAAAAAATGAGCGATTATCAACAACGTATTGCAGACCAATTATTAAAATTCAAATTGGAGTCCATAGGAGCCGTATTGATAGAGGGTCCTAAAGCCTGCGGAAAGACCACCACGGCGGAACAACAGGCTGGTAGCATACTATACATGGACGACCCATCGGAAATGGAGCAGAACTTACAGTTGGCGCAAACCGACATAAAGCAGCTGCTACAAGGTGCCACGCCCCGCCTTATCGACGAGTGGCAACTTGCGCCTCAACTCTGGGATGCCATACGTTTCGAGGTGGACCACCACCGCAACGACGGCCAATTTATGCTTACCGGCTCGGCTGTTCCTGCCGATATGAGTCGTGTAAAACATTCCGGAGCCGGCCGTTTCGGATGGCTTACCATGCGCCCCATGACACTGTGGGAATCTGGCGAATCGAGCGGTGAAGTAAGTCTTTCGGCACTATTAAACGGAGCAGCAAATGTGGAGGGTTCAAGCCTTCTCTCTCTCGAACAAGTGGCTTTCGCCTCATGCCGTGGCGGATGGCCGAAAGCAGTGACCAAGAAATCGGAGAAAGCTGCACTCGCACAAATAAAAGAATATTTCCGCGCCATAGTTCAGTCCGATGTGTCGCGCGTGGACTTTGTGAATCGCGATGCCGAGCGTGCGCAACGCCTGATGCGTTCCTACGCACGCCACCAAGGGGCACAAGCTACAATAGGCACTATCCGTGCCGACATGGAAGCCAACGAAGCTACCTCGATGAGCGACAACACCATAGAATCTTACCTCGGCGCACTACGGAAAATATTCATCATAGAAGACATGCCTGCTTGGAACCCTAACCTACGCAGCAAAACCGCCATACGCACCACCGACACACGTTATTTTGTTGACCCGTCGGTTGCCACTACAGCCCTCGGACTTGCCCCTAAGGACCTTATCAACGACCTAAAAACTTTCGGACTTGTTTTTGAGACATTGTGTGTGCGCGACCTGCGAGTGTATGCCGATGCCCTTGGCGGGAAAGTTTACCACTACCGCGATGCAAACGGTCTGGAATGCGATGCCGTGGTGCATTTGCCCGATGGTAGTTACGGACTTGTGGAAATAAAGCTCGGCGGTGAAAAACTCATTGGCGAAGGCGTAACAAATTTGGGCAAACTCGCTTCAAAACTCGACACATCCAAAATGAAAGCCCCGGCGTTTAGCATGATAATAACTGCCGTAGGACAAAGGGCTTACAAACGCACCGACGGAATTTTCATTGTCCCGGTGGGGTGCCTCAAAGACTAATTGCAACA
>Ga0310697_10007750_pt1 | contig 10077 bp, 3 predicted proteins | sample 172DNAGHGlowgp2_FD_203883 | JGI IMG/M metagenome (GOLD analysis project Ga0310697, IMG submission 203883) | Sheep rumen microbial communities from Palmerston North, Manawatu-Wanganui, New Zealand - 1728 DNA GHGlow gp2 (v2) (version 2) | ecosystem: Host-associated > Mammals > Digestive system >...
GCCACTTGGGCAAAGCCGAAGTGGCGAACGGCGGCACGCTATTTCTGGACGACGTCTCGGCACTGAGCCCAAAGAACCAGGAGATTCTACTGCGATTCATGCAAGACCAGAGCTTTTACCGCCAAGGCGGCAATATTCGCCTACACAGCGATGTACGCCTGATTGCGGCATCTAGCAAGAATCTCGAAAGCCTGATGCAGCAAAAGCTTTTCCGCGAAGACTTATTCTACCGTCTGAACATCGTACAAATCTCGCTCCCCGATTTGGCACAGCGCAAGAGCGACATTTTGCTTTTGGCGGAGCATTTTATTTCGCAAGTGAACCTGAAGTACGGCACGCACGTGGTGCGCCTCTCGACACCCGCCATCGACATGCTCATGAGTTACCACTGGCCCGGCAACGTGCAAGAGCTTGAAAACTGCATTGAGCGTGCAGCCCTCGCCACCAGCGACGACTGCATCCATTCGCACAACTTGCCGCCCACCTTGCAGACCGACGAATCGGCCCGCAAGCCCATGCTCCCGAACCAAATTGCACCGCTCTCGACACTCATGGACACCTACGAAAAAGAAATCCTGAGCGAGGCCTTAAAAAGAAACGGCGGCAACATGTCTGCTGCCGCACGCGATTTAAGTATTTCGCCGAGAGTCATGCACTACAAGGTGCACCGGCTTAAAATAAATATATCAGGCTAGAAAAAGGAGATCCCGGGTCGGAGCCCGGGATGACATTCTACTTCACATTCACCTGGACATTTTGGTTGTTCACACGAACAATGTAATTGCCCGGGCGAGCAAGCTCTACACGTTGCGTTCCACGCGCAACGCGATCTTTAAAGACCACCCTGCCCTGCATATCGAATACCGCGAGGATTTTGCCAACGCTTGCTCCCGAGATTTCAAGCGCACGGTCTGCGACAGCGACACTAAAGCGAGGTACAGCCTTGCGGACATACGGAATCGAGGTCATCTCAGCTTTATAAACGCCTCCATCTAACTTCCATTCCTTAAAGGTATACGTCTTTTCACCCTTTGTGTAATCTTCAGGAATGACACCAGCAAGCGCACGATTTATAGCACGCTCAGCCGATCCTGAATAGACCACCACTATTTCACCCTTGTCGCCATTGGCATCGTAGCTTATAGTTTTCTGGAACAACGGATAAACATATTTGTCACCATAATCGGTGGCACGCATGGCCTTATATCGTTCGCCTAAGCCATTTGTTTTCTGGTACCAACCCTTAAATTCCCAGGTTGAATCGCCTTTAATGCGCGCCCCCGGAAGCATGGTCACCTTGCCATAAGTATAGCCGTTAAATTCAGCCAGCAGCTCACCTTCCGAAGGCAGGTTAAAGAACACCTTGAATACACGAGCCTTCTTTTCGAACACAGGCTCATACATGTTCGTCGAATCATTCAAGACAAACTTTTCAAATTCATAAACATGCGTGCTGTCAGCATCCTTGGTCGGCAATGCCGCTACAGTATCTCCAGGAACAAGCGGGAGCGATTCTATTATTTTTTCTTCTATAATAGAATCCGAGTCCACAACATTAACAGTCACCCACACCGTATCTGTTTCTGCGTCACCATAGGCAACCACGATCACCTTAGACTTGGGAATTCCTTCGAATTCAGGAACAAGCCACCCCTCCGGTTCCGCCTTAACCCAATGCAATTCAAAAGTCGAGTCCTCAGTTTCAGACTTTTTCGGGATATCAATATCATATTGTCCCAGTGTCTTATTGACGCTTTCATCCAGCTTTTCTTGAGTATTGACATTCGAGACAAAGTAGGTTGCATGAATTGTATCAGCAAAGCCTTCGCCATACTTGATGACATATTCTACGCTCTTATGGACAGCGTCGAAGCCAGGCTCGTACCTTCCGGTTTCGTCATTCTTATGCCAAGTCTTATTAAAGGCATAAGCCATTTCTGCAGTGGATTCCTTTGTAGGAGTCGGAATTTCAGGATCATGAGTCTTTATCGCCGCATTAATCTTCTGGTTGATACGGGCACTACCATCTGTCACATGGATTTCAACCTTAATCGTATCAGCCGGTTTTGCACCATATTGAACTACTATAGTATCCTTCTTGACAACGCCAACCACGTCAGGCTCATAATGCCCCGTATTTTCGTTCTTTTTCCAGCCATCAAGAGCATAAGTTGAGTCTTCGTCTTCTTTAACCTTTGGCGGCAGCGGAATTCCCTTATTCGTCAAAGAATCATTAATCGTCTTACTGATTTCTTCAGCAGATGCAAGCACTTCAATAATCACTTCAAGAGTGTCACTAGGCTTGTCACCATAGGCAACCACAATCGGGCCATACTTTTCAACGGCCTTAAATTCAGGAACATAATGCTTGTCGGCATCCTTTTTCCAATTCTGGAAAACATAACCGGAATCTTTATGAGGATTCGTTGGTTCAGGCACAATAGGCGGAACATGGTTTGCAAGAGTTGAATCAATCTTCTTAACAATAGTTTCATCGTCATCCGTCGCCTCAACAATAGTCGTTATCGACTTACCAGGTGCATAAGCAACGACAAGCGTATCCTTTCGGACATCCGCCGTAAACACAGGGACATAGCAGGTATCACATACCGGATCCTTTTTCCATTCCACAAGAGTGTACACAGAATCCGGACTCAGAACAGTCGGTCCCGGGACAATAGGCGGAACATGATTCGCCAAAGTCGAATCAATCTTGTTCGCAATACCATCCTCATCATCTGTCACATCGACAATCACCTTAACAGAATCTTCAGGATTCGGTCCAACCACTACAACTATAGTCGCCTTCTTGACATCTACCGTAAATTCCGCCACATAGCGCAGGTCATCGTTCGCATCCTTGACCCATGTTTTGAAGGCATATACCGAATCGGCACTCGGTTTTGCAGGCTTGGGCACAATGCCTTGCGCCGTCGCCTCATCGTTAATCTTCTGCAGAATCTGATCCTGGTCATCGGTCACATGAACCTCAACCATGAAGAAATCCCACTTGCCGCCATAAACAACCGTGAGTTCTTGCGTTTTCACGGAACTTGTGAACACAGGAACATACGCCCCATCTTCAAGTTTCCACTTTTGGGCAAACGCATAGGTAGAATCTTCTGTTTCAGCCTTAGTCGGAAGCGGAATTCTCGGATTATGGCTATTCAATCCGTTGACAATTGCCTTGTTCAAAAGGTCGTCATCTCGCGTAGCCGGAACATCGACCTTCAAATGAATCGTATCATCCGGAGTCAATCCGTACTTCACGACAATTTCAACTTTCTTGACTAAACTTTCAAATTCCGGTTCAAACCATTGTTTGTCTTCATTATATTTCCAAATATTTCTCGTCGTATTGAACGCATAGGTAGAATCCGTATCTGTATCGGCACAGTCCTTACAAGGCAAAGTTTTGCCAATAACACTACTCAACGAATCAATCGATGCATAGACCTGTTTTCTCACACATGACGGTACCTTCGTCAGGTCTTCTGTCAACGAGCACTTTTGCACCATTACATGGAGCGTATCCGTATCAGAGTCCCCCCATTTTGCAACAACCACCGGATACACAGTCAACGTTCCATCGACAAGACGAATGTTCGGGTACGATGCCGTCACATCGACACTTCCATGTTTAATTGTCACACTTTGGACCTTGTTCGTCACAGAGCCGACATTCGTTATAGAGCCAACAACTACAGCCGAAGGAACATCTCCTTCGAGAAGTACGCCCTGCGTAACAGTAGCGACAGAGTTTGTTAGCGGAGTTCCATCATAGCCCTTCGAGTCGCTATTTGCAGTAACCGTTATTTGCGTATTGACGGGCTTAATCGTCAAGTCTCCATCAACAACATTAAAGAACACATTATCAAAACCGGCTTTGTCTAGAACTTGGAAATCTTCTTCTTTGAGACCCATCGCAAACGTTCCTGCGACCATTCCTGTGACCGTAGAATCTCCGATAAACTTGAAGTTTTCCTTGACAAATCCCGCCTTGTCAATTCGAATATCGTAACCAGAAACAACATGTTCCGCACCATCGTACGCAAACGTCTGCTTATGGCCCGAAATCGTCACAATGACATCATTTGTTTCTCCTATAACTATATAGCCGTCAGTTACATCAAACGTTACATCAAAATTGGGATTAGAATTGGTAAAGCTAAGATTCATAAAGGTGGTACCTTTATCCGTACGAGAAGCTTTTGCTTCTTCTTGCGAAGGCCCTGAAATCCAGGACTTGTTATATAGAGGATCAGAAGGTTCACCGATTTCATAACCGCTTACAGAATGTTCCGCGCCGTCATACATTTCACTACCAATATGGCCCCAAGCAGAAACCGTTACAGGACGTTTTTCAATTATTAACTTTGCAGTCGTTGTCGCAATTTTCTCATAATTCGGGTTAGTCGCCCTCACATTGATGGTATAGGTACCCGCATCCGTCTGGGTGAGTTCGTCCAAATTCTTGGTCCAATTTGCATCACCGTCAAATCGATATTCACAAGTCGTAACGCCAGTTTTAGCAGTATAAGAACACACGTTCGCATTCGCATGAGCTGCAGCATCGTACACAATGGTTGCATTTTCAAGCGCAACTGTAAACGAATTAGCCTTTTTAATTGTCAGTGCGCCCGGAGTAGTTGTTATGGCGTAATCTGACGTAACATCGGTTCCTTCGCCATCTTTAATAACGACCGATTCTACTGGGGTGATGGTACCGTTATATTCTCCGACTTCAGTTCCCGAGGCATTATAAGCGACATTATGCGTATGACCCGTAATCAAGCCACCGCCCGAAATGGTCATATCAGTCAAGGTTATTTCCTCACCCGTATAGGTCATAGTTTGCGTTTTACCCATAAACGTAATCGGCTTCGGATTGATTTTAATTGTTCCGTAATTCGTGACAATTTTGAAAGAATCTGTCACATCTTCGCCCGCCTTATTCTTGATGACCAACTGGTCGCAAACAGCTTCGACCTCGCCTTCTGCCACATGAGTTACAGAAACAGTAGATGTAGCAGTCTCAACCGTATAAGCTTCTTTATTTTTAGAAAATGTAACCGTAATCTTCGGCGTAACAAGCGGAGAACCATCGAAGACTTTAGATTTACCTTCCGTCTTCACAGTCACTGTAATCTGTTCCCACAAGGCATAGAACGCCGTATCGCCATAAGGCAGTTTGGGTTCGAAGCTGGTTACCATCTTGGGGCAATTTTCAGTCACATTCGTTGTGCACCACCCCTTAAATATATAGCCATCCTTAGTCGGATTTTCAAACGTAATTTTTCCCGACTCAAGATTATAGGAAGAAACCGGTGTTCCAGAGAACTTTCCGCCTCTTAAGACATAATTGATATTATAATCTACAATCGACCAATGAGGATAAAGATCCAAATTAGCCTTAGCCGAATACTCTGCACCAAAGTTATAATCTATATCGCCATTCAGGGTTTTAGACCAGCCGTCCTGTATACGGCCATCGGCAGTGAAGATTCCATTTTTCAGATTTATAGACGCATCATAATCTTTTTCATCCTTAGCCATGCTTTCTTTGGTTAATTCATCGGGTGTATAACTGATTATATACGTGATTCTCTTCCACTTTGCATACAAAGCCAAATTTCCAACCGTATCCTGAATATGCGTTATTAAATTATTCGGATTATACGATTGATCTAGGAACCAACCTTCAAAATTATAACCCTCTTTTACAGGCTGTTTCAGATTGATTACTGTATCAACATGGTATGTATTCGGATAATCCGCAGGATTATAATTTGCGCCATCAAAATCATAGGCAATGTTATAGGTAAGTCTTTCCCACTTGGCATAGACCCTAGTATCCTCTTCGATTTGAGTATGTTCAAATTCAAACGACTTCGTGCAGGCAGCATCTTCATACCACCCCCCAAATTTATAGCCTTTTTCCGTCAAATCGCCAGGATCCGTTGCCAACTCCTTATCAAGAACTTGTTGAGCCTGAGGAGCGGTTCCATGGCCTTGATTATCAAAAACAACGTTAAAGGTGGGCGCATCTGTCCATGCCGCATAAAACGAAGTCTCTTGAGACGCCGCGCCTAATACTTGAACAGGATTTCCTGCAGAATTTATCCAACCACCAAAGTAAAATTTTTTTCCGTCCGATTTATATTCCGTCGGCAGTTCAAAATCAATTTCAATAGGCTTACCTTCTTCCACCCAAATTTCTTTTTGTAGTGTACCATCCGGGAAGTATCCCGGTTCAGAAAGGAATGTAATTTTATAAGCTTTGTTCCAATAGGCGTAAATGGTCACAGGCTTATATGCATTGCCTAAATTCTCCGGTTCGCCATTTTTACTAAAAGACCATTTATTGCTAAAAACCATTGAGTTCGACGTCGGATTGGGATTATCGAGCCCTTGCGTATTTATCGGCTCTCCCAAACGCAGTTCCTTACTTACCACAGAAACACCCGTAGGAAAGCTCCCCCCATTCGCGTCAAAGTTTATCACGTAAAGGATATTTCCATTGGAATCCTTTGTTATTCCTTGGTTTGTAATATTTGTGTGTTTACTCCAAACGTTTGTCTTCGCCCCCGTACAACTACCATTGTTCCAAGTTCCCTTATTAAGCAAACAGACATACTCTTCCTGATTCACAACCGAATTACCGACACCGGTATTGTCCCCAATTACGCTGCCACTTGCATCCACAGTACCAACACCTCCGGTTGCAGCATCGCTATCATAATAGCCATCAACAATGCTGACTTTACTCGTGACCAAACCGACAAGGCCTCCCATGGCTCCGTCATTACCCGTATTTTGCAACAAGCTTCCGTCGTACACGCTAGATTCAATCTTCACCGTTCCGCTTTTAACACGCCCAGCAATACCTCCGACAAAAGCATTATCACCGGCAACCTTGATGGTAGCGACACTCAAGGTATTCTTGATTGTTCCATTAAAAGCTGTACCCACTATACCACCAACAGCCTGTCCCTTTTTATAGGTATCTACATTCCCCGACACATAACAGCCCTCAATCGTACCAGAATTCAGCCAACCCACGATAGCACCCGTACTCACAAAGCTATTTGCACTGGCTAAATAGTCTTGTACCTGACCATGCGCCTGAATATCTACATTGTCCAAGATGAGATTCTTTACCGTGCCCCCCGAAATCGCTCCAAACATGCCGACATTTTGTCCATAAACATAAGCCTTACTTTCAAGGAAGTCACTATGGACAGAAAGATTAGAAATGGTAACCCCGTTACCGTCAAAAACGCCCTTGTACATCATGGCTCCCGAACCAGCAGCAATCGGAATAAACGGCTTCCCCCCCATGTCCAGGTAAGGAGCCGTCACGACGGCATTTAAGTCTATCCAAACTTTTTCATCATTAGATTTCAATATTGCCGAAGTTACCCTAATGGCATCTTCTCTGGACAAAGAAAAGATTTCTTTTGCAATGGCCTGAGCACGAACATTTTTTTCATTATTGTCTGCAATGGCAGAGATTTCTTCTATCCCGTCGAGATACAGGCCTGCAATTGTCTTGCTCATTTCGTTAGAAACCGTATCTTTATAGGTATTTAGCCATTTTTTCAAATCTTTTTTTAAGTAAGCCGTAGCCTGTTGCAAAGACGCATACGTATTTACGGTATCAGAAAACCAAGCGAGATTAGCTTCGTTTTCAATGATATAATAATTTTTCCCACCTATCGACGTATCTCTAGCCGGCGTTTTATCAATTCCATTCCAGGCAGCCATCGCCGAGCCCACCCCCAGCGCACACACGAGCAGGGCCACCAACTTTGAAAACTTTTGAATGATCGTCTTCATAAGCAAATCCTTTGCCGCAAACGGATTCTGGACAGCAAAAAACCCAGAAACCGGTATCAGCTTCTTTTCCCCCTAAAAATAATTAAAAAATTTTTACATAGGTACAAATTTTTATATATATTTGAGAAAAAAATAAGTAAATGGAATAAATGCGCCCCATTTTTCCGTTTTTTACTTATTTTACATGTTTGAACCCCTTTTTTGGGAGCGTACGCAAGATTATGAGACTATTTTGCAAAATTTTGGCCATTGGTAGCGTGGTTACGGCAGTCAGCTTCGCCCAGGAACCGGCTACACCGCCCCAAACCGATTCGACATCGGCAAATTCGGTAAATAAGGACACCTCTATCATATACACAGTTGTCAAGGATTCCGCAATTGCAGATTCCGTGGCAAAAGATTCTGTCGCCAAAGATACCGTCGTAAAGGACTCTGTTGCAAAGGACACCATTGCAGCAGATACCGCCATCGCGGACACAACGCCAAAGAAACCACGTAACAAAATTACTTTCGCCGAATATCAAGCCAAGGTAAACGCAAAAGCAAAAAAAGGCTCAAAGACTCTTCACCACGGGCTTTCTGTTGTTTCAACCGACTACCACGACAAGCGCTATGGCGTCATGGATCATGATGCAGACTGGGGCTCTGGCATAGGTCTATACTATTTCTATAGGCGTTATTTCGGCAATTACTTCGGAATGCAAGGTCGAATCGGCGCCCTGTACCGTTACTCCCGCTGGAACTTCGACATCAGCGAAGAATCCGGGAAACTTTCCACCGGAGAGAAATACACCCTTGTTCACAACGTAGACCGCAAATACCATAACTTTGCTCTAGACATGCCCCTTACAGGAAAGCTCGGTTACCACATCAAAGGAACAACGACATTCCTATTCACAAGCATTACACTAGGACTGACCAAACCTCTCGTTGAAATGGTTGATACCGAAAACAGACTTTATCTAAACACATCATCTAAATCCCTCAAGAACGACTTGCAGGTTCTCAAGAATGAAGGCAAGAACCCGTTCCCGCTCTACGAGAGTCATCAAACAAAAGAACCTTTCTACATGGATGACTGGGAAACAAATAGTTGGATTGGCCTTGGCATAGAAAATCGTTTGGTTTCCTTTGAATTCCAAGTTTTTGGAATCGGAGCTTCAACAAAAGACAACCACAGGTATCACCACCTAGGTCACGACTCCGACTTCACTTGGCGAATCTTCTTGGACTTCAGCATAAGGTAATAGGGTACGATTATGACACAGAAAAACTTTATGTTCAAGACAACCATTTTTGCATTCCTTGCAGCAACGGCACTCTGGTTTACAGCGTGCGGTGACAATCCTATTGAAATAGAAAACGAAAACGTATATCACTTTTCTGACAGTAAGATTCAATCCTCGCTAGACAAGATTACTTCTAACCGGCAAAGGGTTGATTTATACCGTTGCACGCAAAGCAATATTAGTATTAACGACAAGAAAAAGCGCGAACAGCGTTGCTCGACCTTTATTGAAAAATATGGTGAAGACACCGATTTGGCCACCATCATCAAGATGGTTTCTGATACCGTAAGCTACAGCGATAACGGCAACTACACTCGAACCAATAATTCTGACAGCCCTATCATTTCAGACGATTCAAGCAAGTTCTACTACCTTACTCAAAATAAAACCTTGAACATCACCTTGACGCGCTATAAGCAAATCAAAGACAACATCAGCAGCACCAAGAAAATAGGAAACCCCGAAATTCGTTTCCAGGTAAAGACCTTTATTGACGGAGACTCGTCTGGCTACGAGCCGCTTTCGGCATACATTCTAGATACGCTCAACGTCAAGGATTGGAAGGGAAGTAAAACGGGAACCGTACTGATTCCTCGCGGCATAGACGAACTTGAAATATGTCCCATCGTTATCGACAACAACGAACTAGACGACCATTACGAAAACGAAACTCTATTAGAAGACGAATGCATTTCCATTAAAGAGATTGGATATATAGAAGACAAGAAGACTACAGAGCAATCAACCTCTAATGATAGAGTCTACTTGGAATGGAGATGGAATCTGTTTGAAGCAGAGTAACTGCTAATTGTTTTGTTGTGCAGCGCGGCGAGCGGCCTCGGCAGCCTCGCGCATGCGCTTGCGGGCACGCGAGCCGGGACGGTTTTTCCCGATGGTGCGGCGCCCCAACTGATCCTGCGGATTCGCTTGTTGAACGCCTTCGCTCTTT
>Ga0310697_10007752_pt1 | contig 10074 bp, 6 predicted proteins | sample 172DNAGHGlowgp2_FD_203883 | JGI IMG/M metagenome (GOLD analysis project Ga0310697, IMG submission 203883) | Sheep rumen microbial communities from Palmerston North, Manawatu-Wanganui, New Zealand - 1728 DNA GHGlow gp2 (v2) (version 2) | ecosystem: Host-associated > Mammals > Digestive system >...
TTCCGCGATGCCGGTGCCGACTATGTCATCCACGACAACGAGACCTCGGGCGAGAACCTGGAGTTCGAGAAGGCCTACGCCCTCGCCGCCAACGCCGACTACTGGCGCATCCTCAACAGCTACCCGGGCGACTTCTCCTACGAAGCGCTGCGCGCCTCGGAGCCTCGCAACGAGCTCTTCAAGGCCTTCCGCGAGCACAAGGTCATCTACTGCAATATGCGCAAGACACCCTACTACGAGATTGCACCCGTGCAACCCGATGTGCTCCTTAAGGATCTCGTCGCCATCCTGCACCCCGAGCTTGTGGAGTCTGACTATCAACCCACCTTCTACCGACTCTTAGCCCCCTAATGAAAAGAACCGCACTATACATCCTGCTCCTCGCCGTCAGCATCGTCGTTCTGCTCGTCGTGAACCTGCTGCTGGGTTCCGTGATGATTCCTGCCGCAGATGTCTGTCGCATCCTCTTAGGTATAGACTCCCCTCCCTCCACGGGAGGGGCCGGGGGTGGGTCTTCCGAGATCTGGCGCAACATCATCTTCAGCAGCCGCCTGCCGCAGGCCCTCACAGCCATCGTGGCCGGTGCCGGTCTGGCCGTCAGCGGCCTGCAAATGCAGACCGTCTTCCGCAACCCCTTGGCAGGCCCCTCCGTGCTGGGTATCAGCAACGGCTCCGCGCTCGGCGTGGCCTTCGTGGTGCTGTTGTCGGGCAAGCTGGGCGGCGTAGCCCTCTCGCGTCTGGGCTATCTCGGCGATGCCGCCATGAGCGTGGCCGCCATCATCGGTGCCTTGGCCGTGCTGCTGCTGATTCTGTGGGTGTCGCAGAAGGTACGAGGAAATGTCACGCTCCTGATTATCGGTGTCATGATTGGCTATCTCGCCAACGCCATCATCGGCGTGCTGAAGTTCCTGGCCCCCGAGGAGGATGTGAAGTCGTTTGTCGTGTGGGGCCTTGGCTCCTTTGCGCGCGTCAGCGGCGATGAGATGATGCTGTTCATCGGTCTGATGTGTGTCCTGCTTCCCCTCACCTATCTCCTGGTGAAGCCTATGAACCTGCTACTGTTGGGCGACCGCTATGCCGCCAACCTCGGCCTCAACATTCGTCGTAGTCGCATGCTCGTCATCATCTCCTCGGGCGTCCTCGTGGCCATCGTCACGGCCTACTGCGGCCCTATCATGTTCATAGGTCTGGCCGTGCCACATCTCGCACGCGCGCTGTTCCGCACCTCCGACCATCGCATCCTGATGCCCGCCACCGCGCTCTGTGGCTCTGTCCTGGCGCTCGTGTGCAACATCATCGCCCGCATGCCGGGCTTCGAGGGGGCGCTGCCCGTCAACTCCGTGACAGCACTCGTGGGCGCACCGGTCATCGCCATGGTGCTGTTCCACAAGCGTAAGGACGACATCGAAGAATGATTATTCATAAATCCGCCCATCGTCATCCATCAGCAGGATGGTCAGCTGCCCGTCGGGCAGCAGGGGATGGCAGTGCGCGTAGCACCGGCGGATGACGACATCTGCAAAACGAGATAACAACGTAGATGGTATCAGATGCCACAACTCGCGGGCCAGCGTAAAAGATGGTGCCAATACCGCTTCAACAACATCACCAGCACATCCTGCCTCGCGCACGAGCTCCGCGATAAACGCCTTGTCCATCACCACCTTCTTGCTGTGCGTGTCGAGGTTGCCGGCGGCCAGCTTCACCGCCTTACCCAACATCACGCCCAGCGTGACGCGCTTGATGCCCAGCTCATTGGCTATCCTCAGCGTCTCGCCGATATAATTGCCGTACTCCACAAACGCCTGACGCGGCAGGTCGGCATAGCGCGCCTTCAGGAAGCCCTCGCTCTTGGCGCCGCTGTTGATGACCACGTGCTCAGCACCACTCGCCTTGGCCACAGTCATACATTTGCGGATGGATTCAATGAACGCCTCTTCGCTGAACGGTTTCACGATGCCCGACACACCGATAATCGAGATGCCTCCCTCAATGCCCAGACGGGGATTGAAGGTGCGTCGGGCTATCGCTGCGCCCTCGGGCACAGAGATGGTGACTGTCCATTGGCTATTGGCTGTTGGCTGTTGGCCATTAGCTGTTGGCCATTGGTTGTTGGCCATGACTATCCGCTGCAGGTTCCTGCGAATCATCTCGCGCGGTCCTTTGTTGATAGCGGCCTCGCCCGGGGGATAGTCGAAGCCGGGCAGCGTGAACCGCCCTACCCCTTCACCGCCAAGGATAACGATAGACCCAGACCCTTCTAAATCTCCCCTCCCTCCACGGGTAGCGAAGGAATCAACGGGTTGACTGAATGTCAAGCCGTCCTGAGTGACCGAAGCAGAACTCCTCTGCTGAGGACGGGCAAGGCTGGGGGTGGGTCTTCTCTCCGCGCCAGCCTTCGCCCTCACTTCAATACCATTCGTCACATCAGGGTCATCACCCGCCTCCTTGATACAATAGGCATACCCGTCGCCATACCCGACGGGAACAGTTATCGTCTCGCCGTTGGGCAGCACCACCGGCACCTCCTCGGGCGTTTCGCCTTTCGTCAGCCGCAGCATAGCAGCCACAGCCGCCGCCGTAGCACACGTCCCCGTGGTCAGTCCGCTATGCAGTGGGAAGAACTCCGGCAACAGTTGCTCCACAGCGCGCCGCAAACCATAAGGGCCGTTGACAATGGACAATCGATTCTCCATTGTCAACGGCCTCTTAATCGCTATCACTCTCATGCCCTTGGCTCGGGCGGCGTTCACCTTTTCTGTGAAGCCGCCGCTCTCACCGCTCTCCTTGAGTAGGATGGCATCAGCGTCAACGCCAATCTCATCCGCCTCGGTATAGTAGCAGAGCTGGTCGTCCTCTGCGCCCTGTGCCTTAGCCAACGCAATGGAACTCTCGCGATTGAGGATGCGGTAGAACACCCTGACGCCTTTGGTCTCCAGCCACTTCAGCTTGCTGATGCTCTGCACGCCCGTAGTGGCCAGCAGGGAACTGATGTTTGTGGGAATCTGCGTGTAGTCGTCAATCCATGTGATGTCGGGGTCGCGGGGAGGATACATCCGTTCGTAGCGAACCACGGAAATGCCCTGTGCTACCGCCACCTCTTGGATGGTCGAATGCAACACAGCGGCAAAGGGATGGGCAGCGTCGATGATGAGCCGGATGTCATGGTCGCGGCAGAAAGCCTGCATCGCCTCAGCATCCAAGGCTCCGTCCGTGCGCAGCCCATGGTGCAGCGTGAGCTCCTGCTCACCTGTCTTCGTGCTGTAGTAGTAGGCTTTCCCCGCCTCTTCCAGCACCTCCACGGCCTTACGCCCTTCCGTCGTTCCTCCGAAAACCAAAATCATTGGACAATTTGACAATTTACGATTTTACGATTTACAACCCGTTCCCTTCTCCTCCTCGCACACCCTTTTTTGTTCCCCTCTCCTTTTAGTTCCCCTCGTCCTTTAAGTTCCCCTCGCCCTTTAAGTTCCCCTCGCCCTTTGGAGAGGGGTTAGGGGTGAGGTCGGGGTGAGGGGTTAGGGGTGAGGCTCCTTTCCTTCCCTGAACAGGTGTGTGAAGTGCTTGTTATACAGCTCCGAGAGTCCCTTGCGGTTGTCGATGGCCTCGCCCACGACGAGCATGGTGGTGAGCGTGAGGTGGTTGTCGTGCACCATCTTCGCCAGGTCCTTCAGCACGCCGCGATAGATCTTCTGGTCGGGCCACGTCAGATGGTAGCAAGCTGCCACGGGCGTGTCCTCGGGGTATTCCCGCAACAATTCACGCTGCACGTCATCTACGATAGCGGCCGACAAGAAGATGCACATCGTCGATTGGCTCCTTGCCAGCAGATGCAGCTGCTCCTTCTCGGGCATCGGCGTGCGGCCCTCCCCGCGCGTCAGGATGATGGTCTGTGTACGCTCGGGGATCGTGAACTGACTGCGCAGCTCGGCAGCCGCAGCCAGGAAGCTGCTGATGCCGGGCGTGATATGATAGCGCATCCCTTCTTTGTCGAAGAAAGCCATCTGCTCCTGGATGGCGCCGAAGATGCAGGGGTCACCGGTGTGCAACCGCACGATGAAATGTCCTTTGTCGTAGTGTGCCTTCATCAGTGCGCACTGCTCTTCGAGATTCATGTCAGCCGAGCTGCGCACCACAGCGCCCGCCTTATGGCACTCCGTGAGTGCCTTGGGCACCAGCGAACCCGCATATAGAATCAGGTCGGCCTGCTCCAGCATCTTACGTCCGCGGACAGAGACGAGGTCCGGGTCGCCAGGGCCTGCACCGACAATCTCAATGAAACCGGACCGGGACCCTCCCCCCTGCCCCTCCCTTGTAGGGCGGGGAGTAGTTTCTACTGAGCAGGCATCCGCCAAGTTTGATCTCTCGTCCTGAAGGCTATTACTCCCCTCCCTAAAGTTCCCCTCGCCCTGAAGGTAATTACTCCCCTCCCTACAAGGGAGGGGCTGGGGGGTGGGTCTTTTCCTAATCGCCAGCGCCGCCGTCCAGTTCTTACCCTTCATCTTAGGCACAATCAGCTCACCGCCGCCGGACCCCAGGATGGCCGCAGCCTCGCACACGCTGGGCGTGCCCACGTGCTTCGCCACCGTGTCGCTGGGATTCGGCACCTCCACCGCTGCCAACTGCTCTGCCGTGAAGAACTCCACCGTGATGTCTTTCTCCTCTTCCAGCACCCGGATGAAAGGCTCGTCGCGCTTCACATCGATGGTGCAGTAGCGCAGCGCACAGGGCAGCACGCCACGCTCCGTGAGGGCGCGGTTCATCTGGTCGTAGATATCCTCGTAGTCCTCGGGATGATGTGCCAGGCCGAAGCCCATCACACCCACGAAAGGAATATAGTGAACGCACAACACACCCTCGGGCGCCGTGCGCTCATAGGGCGACACGATGATCAGCAACTTGTAGTTTCCAGAGGCAGCCTCGCGGATATCGTTGATGACGGTCACATGCTCTGGCAATGTGGCCTCCATGTAGTCTGTACCTTCATCGCGAGCCTCTATGAGCAGCGCCGTAGGCTCGCGGTTCACGAAAGCTATCACACTTTCATTCATGTCATTGGGGTTGCCCACGAGGCCCCATCCGTAGCGTTCGGCCAGCGTGTCCAGCGCCCACAGCCCTGCGTTGTCGCTCTGTGTGGTGATGACCTCATGAGCGTCAAGCAAGTCTGCCATCTCGTGCGTCAAGGCGTTGGCGCCGCCCACATGACCGCTCAGCACTGCCACCACATTGTGACCCATGCTGTCGATGCACACCACCGCTGGGTCGGTGTGCTTGTCCTCGATATAGGGAGCTATCGTGCGGACGCAGATGCCCATGGCACCGATGAACACAAAAGCATCATAGTCCTTCCAACGCTCGCCAACGGCACCTCGCGAGATGACATCGGCATGGTATGCCGCCTGCAGCTGACGAGCTATCTCGCCGCCCGCTGCATTAATCTGTACAACTGCTATCATTCTTTACGTTCCTGTTATGCGCTGCAAAATTAAAGACTTTCTCCCTTCCATCCAAATTTTTTCTGTTTTCTTGCGGTCCGCTCCTCATAAAAATGCTATCCATCCGTCATTTTTCTCTTCTTAAATTTGGCCACCACCGATAATAGCACTATTTTTGAAGCGGAAAAGTCTAATTAACACATCTATTAACCCTCAAAATCGTAGCAAACATGAAAAAGTATCTTGCTGAAATGGTAGGCACTTTCGTGCTGACATTGCTTGGTTGCGGCACGGCCGTGAGTCTCGGTTGCGGCATCGACACCGCTTCGGTCGTGGGCACAGCCATCGCCTTCGGTCTCTGCGTCATCGCCATGGCCTACACCATCGGCGGCATCAGCGGCTGCCACATCAACCCCGCCATCACCCTGGGCGTCCTCCTCAACGGCGGCATCTCTGCCAAGGACGCGTGCGGTTACATCTGTGGACAGGTCATCGGTGCCATCCTCGCAGCCGCTGTCCTCTACGGCATTGTCAGTATGGATCCCGCCATCGTCATCACCACGGCTACGGGTGCCAACGCTTGCACCTACGGTGCCGTCAACGGCTTGATTGTTGAGATTGTGCTGACGTACATCTTCGTGCTCGTCGTCCTCGGCGCCACCTCGAAGACCAATGGTGCTACCAACAACTTCGCAGGTCTGGCCATCGGCCTCTCCCTCATCCTGATTCATCTGGTCGGCATCCATTACACCGGCACGAGCGTGAATCCCGCCCGCAGCATCGGTCCCGCCCTGTTCGAGGGTGGTCAGGCTCTCGCCGACCTCTGGGTCTTCATCGTAGGTCCCTTCGTCGGTGCTGCCCTTGCCGCCGGCTGCTGGAAGATGATCTCCTGCGACGAGAAGTAAGCCTTTTCATTCATCTACATCTTATCGGTTTTCCCATGCGTGGGAAAGCCGATAAGTTTTTTTATGCCTCCTTCACGGTCGAACTCATCAAGCGAGATGAGCCTTGAGGATAACAATAGGATGATGGTCATCGATGACCACGCGCATGGGCGGCTCCTGCCGGAGGCCCAGCTCGCGGCACGCCTCATCCCACAGCTGGTGGCTGCTGGGGCGATGGTTCGTCATCTCCTCCACAACGGGCGTGGTGACGCTGTTCATCACGATGACACCGCCGGGCGCCATCACCCTCACCACCTTCGCCATCATCTCCTTCAGCTTACCCCCATGCCCGCCGATAAACACCGCATCGGGAGACTCTCCCCTCTTTGAAAGAGAGGGGCCGGGGGTGAGTCTGAAATCTCCTATATGCACATTGATTCCCATCGCTCCGAACCTTCTTGCATTCTCTTTAATGATGGCCTCGCACTCCGGACGGATCTCGAAAGCCTCGATATGCAGATGCGGAAACAGCAGGCGCGCCTCAATGCTCACGCTGCCCGTGCACGCTCCGATGTCCCAAAACACCTTCTTTGTGGGCAACTCCAACGCCTGCAGCGTCAACAGCCGTATCGGCATCTTCGTAATCATCTTCTCGCGCCCGTCCAACAATGCGAAGGAGCTGTCGGGGAGACCATAAGCCTTGTGCCACAGGCCCATGGTCTGTGGCACAAGGCTTATGATTACGCAATTCGGCATCCCGAACTCCTTCCCTGCTGCCTCTTCCAGCGTCAAGGTCGTCACGCGCTCCATCTCGGGATTGCCGAGATGTTCACCCACGCACATATTATAATAGGTGTAGCCATACTCCAGCATCCGCTGGGCGATGGCAGCCGGTGTGTGCTCCTTGTCCGTCAGCACGCCTATCTTCGGTGCCCGCTCTATCAGCGCACGGTCGAACTCCTGCCACGGGCGCCCCGTCAGCGAGACGATGCGCATATCGTGGTACGGCATCACCAGCCTGTGCGCCAGCATCTGCAGCGAGTTGAACGTGGGGAACACCTTCAGGTCCGCCTCTGGGAACTCACGCCGCAGAGTGTTCGCGAAGCCGAAGAACAACGGGTCGCCCGAGGCAAACACAACTATCTCTGCGCCAGCCTCCCCTCCCTCACGGGAGGGGTGCCCAACGGGTGGGGTGGGTCTTCTGTACCTTTCAAAAACCCCCTCCAGCGGCACCGTGATATCTATCCACTCCGCTCCCTCGGGCAGCAACGGTGCCACAATCTCGTGGTGGCGCTTGCCACCCGAGAACACCTTTCCTTCCTTGATGACCTCCATCACCTCCGGCGGAAACCAGGGGCGTGGCGCATCCGTAATTCCTATGACGATAAACCGTAAGTGACTCATGGGTTTGATGATAATGTTAACTTAATGGCGATGCGCAGGATATTGCCGTCGATGCAAAAGTATAACAAAATACGCTGTCGGCAAAATATTTTCGCCGAAAACACTACGAACACTACGCAATTCTCCCTCACCCCACTCCCACCCCATCGCCCAACGCCCAACACTCTGCTCGGCACTTGCGACGCTTCGCTCTGCGGAGAACGGTTAATAGATTATTCCATCATGATGGAATGATGAATCCATCATGATGGATTGATTGTGCCATCATGATGGATTAATGAAAAGAGCATGGTGCTTAGGGCAGCGCACCACAACGCCCTCCCGATAGTGCGGGAGGGCGATAGGTAAGGCCGCGGACTGAGAGGGGTGAAGGTCGCGGACAGGGGGAGGGTGAAGGTCGCGGACAGGGGGAGGGTGCAGAGGGGGATTAGAGGTCGCGGCCGGGACGGAGCTGGGCGGCATCGTCGTAGGTGAGGATGGCGTTGACAAGGGTGGCGGCGAGGTTGCTGCCGCCCTTGCGGCCTTCGACGATAATCTTGGGGATGTCGCGGAGGGTCTTCACGGCGTGCTTGCTCTCGCAGACATGAACGAAGCCGACGGGAGCGGCGATGATGCCTGCGGGATGGAGCTTGCCTTTGCGCACAAGGTCGCAGATCTCAAAGAGGGCTGTGGGGGCATTGCCTACGACATAGAGGGCGTCGGGATATTCCTCGGCAGCCAAGCGCATACAGGCCTGACTGCGGGTGAGGGAGGGGGAGCCCACCCCTATCCCCTCCCCAAGGGAGGGGGACTGAGTGCGGCAGATGTCAGCTACGCGGGGGTCGTTGATGTAGCAGTGGACTTCGATGCCGAGGCGCTGCAGGGCGCCCTTGCGGATGCCGGCAGCTGCCATGGAGACATCGGTGACGATATGCTTGAGGCTGCCGTCAGACACCTTGTTATATAGGAGCTCCGTGGCGCGGTCGTCCATCCACAGACAATCCTCCATACCGAAATCCACCGTCGTGTGGATGGCGTGCAGCAGCGGCCACAGGCGCCACGTAGGCACATCGGGGTGCTGCATCTCAGACAGAATCGTGCGGAAGGATTCGTGCATGATGGAGGGACCCACCCCCATCCCCTCCCCAAGGGAGGGGTGAGAATAATACCCGCGAGGCGTGATGAATGTCTCGTTCCACACATAGCTCTGACTATTGCCGATAATCACAACCGTGAACATATCCACGTCCTCGGGGTCGAAGGCGCCCAGCGTCGTCACCTTCACTTCCTGCTCCGGGCGTCCGGCCTGCCGCACATAACCCACGGGGGTCTCGGCGCTGCGCCCTTCCTGCAGGAAGAGTTCTATGAGACGATTGAGCTGCCAGTAGCGGCCATGCGACTTGGGGTTGTAGATGGCCGTGACAAAGTCGCCCAAGGCAGCTGCCCTGATGCGCTTCTCGATCAGCGACCACGGCGTCATCAGGTCTGAGAGCGAGATGATGCAGAGGTCGTGCCCTATGGGCGCGCCAAGCAGCGATGCCGCCTTCTGGAAGGCACTGATGCCAGGCAACGAGATAATCTCTACCCTCTCATCTTTCATCTCTAATCTTTCATCTCTCATCTTTGCTCTCTCATCTCTCATCTCATACAACAGCGGTGCCATGCCGTAGATGCCTGCATCACCGCTGGAGATCACCACCACGGTCTTGCCCTGTTCGGCCAGTTGAAAGGCCATCTCAGCACGCTCGCGTTCACGTTTCATGCCCGTGTCGATACACTCGCAGTCCGCCTTCACGTAAGCCTCAACAAACTGAAAATAATATTTATAGCCCACCACGGCATCCGCCTCGCGCACCGCTTCGAGCACTGCGGGAGTGATGTCCTCCGGACTACCAGGACCTATGCCTGCAACAATTATCTTTCCCATATCTGTGTGCAAAAGTACGAAAAAAGCGTGAGACAGCCACACGATTAACGAAATTTATATCTTCACAGCAGGCAGGAAATGCTACGCACAACGATGAAATAGAAGGTCGCCACCTGCGTAGGGTTCGTATAGTTTTCCGCAAAAATAATTCTGTACCGCCACAGCCAGACACTACTACTCCCTCGCCTGACCCTCTAAGGTCTTACTTGCTGAAGAGCTATGTCCATTCATTAATCTTACAATTTTCTCCGTAGTTTTCTCCGAACTTTTCTCCGAACTAGGACCTATTTTCTCCGAACCTATGGCACTTTTCTTTGTAGTAGTCAGTGTAATTGTTTAGTTCCGGTAGCTATAAGTTCTGTTCTTATTGCCTCCATGCGCCTCCAGATAGTCAAACTCGGTGAGTTGGCGCAGGTAGCGCTTGACGGAGGTTGCGTTAAAGCCA
>Ga0310697_10007754_pt1 | contig 10072 bp, 7 predicted proteins | sample 172DNAGHGlowgp2_FD_203883 | JGI IMG/M metagenome (GOLD analysis project Ga0310697, IMG submission 203883) | Sheep rumen microbial communities from Palmerston North, Manawatu-Wanganui, New Zealand - 1728 DNA GHGlow gp2 (v2) (version 2) | ecosystem: Host-associated > Mammals > Digestive system >...
TCGAGGAACTGTGCAATAGAAGCGAGGTGGATAAATGGTGTGCAGATTACTACACCACAGTTGGGCTTGTCAGCCTTCAAAGTCTCATTCAGCTCCTTTGCAAGAGCGATACCATCCTGGAGATTCATGTTCATCTTCCAGTTTCCTGCTACGATTTTCTTTCTCATAATTCTTTTTTCTTTATTTAAAGGGTTGTTATGTTTAAAATTCTTATTGCGTACCCAGTGGGTCCATGTCCATAGACGATCGGCGATAGTCAGTAAAACCAGTGGCAGCACAAACCATGTGAGTACCCACAAGATTTTACCTGCTGCATTATCGGAGGGTAATTGGCCGAGTTCGATATCTTCAAGTTTTCCGCTCAATTCAGTCTCATCGGGCAAGGCGTTGTGGCTCCACTTGCGGATGATGACACCATCCTTAATGAGCACGAGCCCAGGATTGGAACGGATGATCGTCTTGAGTGTGATATCATCTGTCTGACAGAAAGGATATTCTGCACCTGTCATGTCACTCCAACGATCGATGGCTTTCTGCGAACTGGCTGTAAGACAGTAGAAAGGGTAACCATGATCGCGGCTGTAGTCGTACATCAGGTTGAGCTCGTCGAACTGTGAATCATCGGCCTGTTCAATGTGAGGGGCTATTAATAAAAAGGTATAGCCCTTGTCATTTAGCACCTGCTCGGTAATGTCCTCGCCCTCGTCAATATCCTCAATGAAGAGGTCTGCATAAGGCGAATCCTTTCCCTCCATCATCTCTTGCCAGCCTTGGCGCAGATTTGTGCCAATGTGGTAGGGACGAAAGTCGAATAGCGGCAAGTTGTAGAGACTATGACCAGCGATAAAGAGAATGAATACGGCGGAATAGTTGGTTACTATCCACTGGTTGGACTCGCTGATAAGTCGCCCCATGTCGAGTGGCCATTTCCATACGATGAATGCTGCGATGAGTAGTATCACATTCTTCCACAGCGTTTGCCAGTTGGATAGCACCAAGGCATCGCCAAAGCATCCGCAATCGTGGATAGGATCGGCCAAAGCCAGCCAAAGTGTGAGAGGCGTCATCACCGCCATCAAAAGCAGAACGATCTTTGATACCAATCGCCTGCGGATGGCAAAGAGCAGACAGATGCCGATGATAAATTCGGCCGCTGAGAGTAGCACAGAGGCTGAAAGCGTGATGAAGTCGGGCACTAGTCCGCCAAAACCAATAGCCGTCAGATAGTCTTGTATCTTATACTGCGTACCCAGTGGATCGACAGCCTTAACGAATCCCGAGAGGATAAACGTCAGGGCGAGCACCAGGCGGCAAATATTGACGGCGATTTTTCTCACTCCGATAATTTAATTACGCCAAAGACCGCATAGTTGATAATGTCCATATAGTTGGCATCGATCCCCTCGGATACGAGTGTTTCGCCCTGTAGGTTCTCGATTTCCTTGATACGCTCTATCTTGGTAAGGATAAGGTCGGTATACGAACTTACCCGCATAGAGCGCCACGCCTCGTCGTAGTCGTGGTTCTTACGCTTCATCAACTCGAGTGCCTCGTGGGCGAACTGGTCGTAGAGGCGCATTGCTTCCTCGTTCGAGATGTCAACGGTGTCGGCAAATCCCTTACTAAGTTGGATGAGGCCTACGATACCGTAGTTGATGAGTGCCACAAACTCAGGACGGATGCCTTCGCCAACCAACGACTCTTGTTTGATTTCGAGCGAGCGAATACGCTTGGCTTTGATGAAAAGCTGGTCGGTGAGGGCAGTGGGGCGCAGGATGCGCCAAGAGGCTTTATAGTCATGAAGCTTCTTCTCGAACAGAGCTCGGCACTCGGCTAAAGCCTGTTCAAACTGCGCGTTTGTCTTTTCCATATTGGTCATATCGCGTGCAAAGGTACAAAAAATGGCTGATATAAAGCACATTTTTTGCTTTTTTTATTCTTTCATCTTCTGGTGAATATAACGTATCTTCATGCCCAGGGCTTCAAACTGGGTCCTGAGCGAATCTCGTTTCATGCGCTGACGGGTGAGGGCAGTCAGTTCTTCTGGGGTAGCTTTCAGTGCTTTCTTGTGAGCATCGACCGCTTGCTGCATGGAGTCGAGTTGGTGATTTGCCACCTGTAGCAGACTGTCAGTAGTAGTCATCTCTAATTGGGCTTTTTTCAGTTCCGTTTCCTGATGCTCTTTAAGAGCTGCCTTTCGGCGGTTGATTTCTTGGCGTGTTTTTGTTTCGCCACAAGCAGTCATCAGCAGCACAGCCACTAGCGTCATTAAGAATGATTTCTTCATAATCTGATATGTTATTTTGGGGATTGTTTTTATTCTTCAGTCATCTCCTCATCAAGACGGTTCGACCAAAGGTATTTCTTAGTCTCGCGAGCAGCCACACCGCTAAGAAGTAACAGTGCAATGAGGTTAGGAATGGCCATCAAGGCATTCATGCAGTCGGCAATGTTCCAGATAATATCAAGGTTGATGATACTGCCAAAGAACAGGGCGACGATATAGAGGACGCGGTAAAATCGGTTGGTACGACGGCCTTCTAAATAGTTGACAGCACTCTCACCATAATAACTCCACCCCAAAATCGTACTGAAGGCGAAAGTCAGAATGCCAAAGGTAAGCAGTGGCGCACCGATATAAGGAATCTTGCTAAAAGCCACCTTGGTGAGTACGGCACCGTCATTATAATAGATATCAGGATAAGCAATAATGCTACTAACAAGTACCAATCCTGTAAGGGCACATATAATGACAGTATCCCAGAAAGTGCCTGTACTTGACACCAGCGCTTGGCGTACAGGATTGCGTGTCTGGGCAGCTGCGGCTACGATGGGGGCGCTACCCATACCACTCTCGTTGCTGAACAATCCTCGGGCAATACCATAACGGGCGGCCATCATAACAGACGCACCTATAAATCCGCCACCAGCAGCTGATGGATTGAAGGCGCAATTCACAATCAGTTGGATGGCTGGCCAAACGTAATGAGCATTGATGCAGAGAATAACGATACAGCCCAGCACGTAGAGAAAAGCCGTGAAAGGCACCAAAAACGTACATACCTTGGCTATCGCCTTCACGCCACCTAAAATAACAAGGGCCGTGAGCAGACAAACGAAGGTACCTGCAATCCATGTGGGTATGCCAAAGGTTTCTTGGGCCATCAGTGCGATGGAATTGGCCTGAACGGTGCAGCCGATGCCAAAAGATGCCAGTGCAGTAAAGATAGCAAACAGGATTCCAAGCCATTTCATATTCAGTCCGCGCTCAAGGGCATACATTGGGCCACCATACATGCGACCGTCTTTAGATTTGACACGATATTTCACAGCTAGCAGTCCCTCGGCATATTTCGTCGACATGCCAAAGATACCCGTTAGCCAGCACCATAATACAGCACCAGGACCTCCAAGTGCCACAGCTGTAGCTACACCAATGATATTACCTGTACCAATGGTAGCGGCCAAAGCCGTTGCCAAAGCACCGAACTGACTGACGTCACCCTCGGCAGAGGCGTCTTTCTTGATGGAAAGTTTGATGCCGGTAATCAACTTACGTTGTGGAAGACGCAGTCGAAAAGTAAGGAAAATGTGGGTGCCTAAAAGCAAAATAATCATAGGCCATCCCCAAAGAAATGAGTTGAAAAGGGAGAAAAATTCGTTAATTGGTTCCATATTCTTACAATCTGGTAAACGCTTTTGCGGTGCAAATTTACGATGAAAAGACGAGAATGCCAAAAAATATCGAGGAAAATCATGGATGTATGGGATTTTTTTCGTATCTTTGCAACCTCAAATAAGACGAACTAATGAAACTATATAGCGACGACGAGCTCTCTGAGATACTCGACCAGGATATCTTCCACCTGATTAGCGAAGCTGCAGACCATTTAGGTTTGGAGTGCTATGTAGTGGGTGGTTACGTAAGGGATATTTTCCTGGAACGCCCCTCCAACGATATTGACGTGGTGGTTGTAGGTAGTGGTATTTCTGTAGCTGAAGAACTGAAGCGGATGGTGGGTAAGAAGGCTCACCTGAGCGTGTTTAGGAACTTCGGCACAGCTCAAGTGAAATTTCGTCAGAAGGGAACAGAGTACGAAGTGGAGTTTGTGGGTGCTCGTAAGGAAAGCTATAGCCACGACTCGCGTAAACCGATTGTAGAAAACGGAACTCTGGAGGATGACCAGAATCGACGCGACTTTACCATCAATGCGATGGCTATCTGCTTGAATAAAGAGCGCTTTGGCGAACTGGTGGATCCCTTTAATGGTTTGGCTGATCTGGAAGATGGTATCATCGCTACGCCTTTAGAACCAGGCATCACCTTCTCTGACGATCCTCTTCGTATGATGCGCTGTATCCGTTTTGCTACGCAACTTAATTTCGTTATTGAGGAAGAAACCTTCGAGGCTTTGGAGCGGATGGCTGACAGGATAAAGATTGTTAGTGGTGAGCGTATCAAAGATGAACTCAATAAGATTATTCTGTCACCTGTGCCGTCGAAAGGCTTTGTCGACTTACAGCGTTGCGGTCTGCTGAATATCATTTTGCCAGAACTTGCTGCCCTTGATATTGTGGAACAGAAAAACGGTCGTGCGCATAAGAACAATTTCTACCACACATTGGAGGTGCTTGATAATGTTGCGATGAAGTCGGATAATCTTTGGTTACGCTGGGCTGCACTCATGCATGATGTGGGTAAGACAAAGTCGAAACGCTGGGATCCTGCAATCGGATGGACATTCTATAACCATAATATGATAGGTGCCAAGATGGTACCACAGATTTTCCGTCGACTGATGCTGCCCATGGACATGAAGATGAAATATGTGCAGAAACTTGTCGACCTCCACATGCGTCCTATTGCCATCGCTGATGATGAGGTAACTGATTCTGCCGTTCGCCGTTTGATGAATGATGCAGGTGAGGATATCGAAGATTTGATGATGCTCTGTGAGGCGGATATTACATCAAAAAACGAGGTGCGCAAGAAACTGTTCCTTGAGAATTTCCGGATGGTGCGTGAAAAACTAACGGATTTGAAGGAAAAAGATTACGTAAGGTTGTTGCAACCAGTCATCGACGGCAATGAAATTATGGAGATGTTCCATCTAAAACCAAGCAAGGAGGTAGGTGTGCTAAAACAATATCTGAAAGACGCTGTCCTTGATAATAAGGTAGAAAACGAACGAGAGCCTCTCATGGCTCTCCTAATGGATAAAGCAAAACAAATGAACCTAATATAAGTAATAATGAGAAAACTGCTAACTGTTATCGTCATTCTGTTATCAATGCAGATGTGGGCAAATCCTGTGGAGGATTTGTTGGAGCGAATCGACAAGGGCGCTTCTGCCAAGTTTAAAATCGAAAAGGTAAAGAGTCAAAAGGACTTCTTTGAACTCGACCAGCAAGGCAAGAAGGTTGTGGTGAGAGGAAACAACTGGGTAAACATTGCCTCGGGTGTAAACTGGTATTTGAAGTATTATGCCGGTATCCACCTCTCATGGAATCAGATGCAGGCAAAGTTGCCTGCCGTGTTGCCTGCCGTGACGAAGAAGGAGCGCCACGAGACGGATCTCGGTCTGCGCTATGACTTTAATTACTGTACCTTCTCTTATTCAATGGCATTCTGGGACTGGAAACGCTGGGAACAGGAAATTGACTGGATGGCACTTCATGGTGTCAACCTCCCATTGGCTATTGTGGGTGAGGAGTGCGTATGGCGTAACATGCTGTTAAAACTCGGCTACACAGAACAAGAGGTGGGCAAGTTTATCGCTGGTCCTGCTTTCCTGGCTTGGTGGGAGATGAACAACCTTGAAGGGTGGGGCGGACCTCTGCCACTTTCTTGGTATGCTCGTCAGGAAAAGTTGCAAAAGCAGATTTTGGCTCGTATGAAGCAGCTCGACATGCATCCCGTTCTGCCAGGCTATTGTGGTATGGTGCCTCACGATGCGAAGGCGAAGTTGGGTCTGAATGTGGCTGATGCTGGCCTTTGGAACGGTTTCCAACGTCCTGCGAATCTTCTGCCTACTGATGCACGCTTTGCTGAAATCGCCACCTTATATTATAATGAGCTTACCAAACTCTTCGGTAAGGCCGATTATTACTCGATGGATCCCTTCCACGAGAGTAATGACGATCCCTCTATCGACTACGCCAAGGCTGGTGAGGCGATGATGCAGGCTATGAAGCGTGTAAATCCGAAGGCTGTCTGGGTGATTCAGGGTTGGACAGAGAATCCGCGCGAGGCGATGGTAGACGGTATGAAGACGGGCGATCTTTTGGTGCTCGATCTTTTCTCAGAATGTCGCCCCATGTTTGGCATCCCCAGCATTTGGAAGCGTGATGTAGGTTACAAACAGCATCAGTGGTTGTTCTGTTTGTTGGAGAACTTCGGTGCCAACGTTGGTATGCATGGTCGCATGGACCAATTGCTCGATAACTTCTATGTATCGAAGAAAAATTGTAAGGGCATTGGCTTTACGATGGAAGGCTCCGAAAATAATCCTGTGATGTTCGAGTTGATGAGTGAGTTGCCTTGGCGCCCAGAGAAATTTACCAAAGAGGCTTGGTTGAAGGATTATGTAAAGGCGCGCTATGGTGTGGAGGATCCTGCCATCGAAAAGGCTTGGATGATTCTTGCTCAGAGCATTTATAACTGTCCTGCAGGCAATAATCAACAGGGCCCTCACGAGAGTATCTTCTGTGGACGTCCTTCGTTGAATAACTTCCAGGCTTCATCTTGGTCTAAGATGAAGAATTATTACGATCCAGCAGATACGAAGGAGGCTGCCCGTCTGATGAATAGTGTGGCAGAGAAATATCGTGGCAATAATAACTTCGAGTATGACCTTGTGGATATCACCCGTCAGGCACTCGCAGACCAAGCCCGTCAACAGTATCAGCATACCATTGCTGATTATAAGGGATTTGCTCGCAAAGAATTCGATAAGGATGCAGCCCGCTTCCTCGATATGCTGCTGATGCAGGATAAACTCTTAGGTACTCGCTCGGAGTTTCGTGTAGGCCGTTGGACGCAGGATGCTGTGAATGCGGGAATAACGCCTGAGGAAAAGAAATTGTATGAATGGAATGCCCGCGTACAGATTACCACATGGGGTAATCGCTATTGCGCTGATACTGGTGGCTTGCGCGACTATGCCCATAAGGAATGGCAGGGACTATTGAAAGATTTTTACTATATTCGTTGGAAGGCATATTTCGATGCCCTCGCTGCACAGATGAAGGCCCAGACGGCTCCCCAACCAGAACTCTTAGGCGGTGGTCCGAATGCCACCAAGACGGCAGCCGAGCTCTTCCAGATGGCACTGCCTCAAGAGGTGCAACTTGATTACTATGCCATGGAAGAGCCCTGGACGCTCCAGCAGAATCCCTATAGTGCGGCACCAGAGGGCTCTCCTGTCGATGTCGCCAAAGAGGCGATTGCTTTAATGTTTAATCATTAATGTTTGATGTATTATGGCAAGTAGTCAACGTCTTCTTTCTCTAGATATCCTTCGCGGAATTACTGTCGCAGGCATGATTCTTGTGAATAATGGGTGGGGAGAATCATTTGAAATGTTGAGACACTCCAAGTGGAATGGCATGACGCCTTGTGACCTGGTGTTCCCCTTCTTCCTCTTTATCATGGGTATCTCGAGTTACCTCTCGCTAGTGAAGTCTGAGTTTAAACCTACACCTAAGGTGGTGCGTCGTATCGTCAAACGTACCGTATTGCTGTTTGTGATAGGCTTGTTTATCAACTGGTTCGACCATGCTATCGAGGGTGATTTGATGTGTTTTGGACATCTGCGTATTTGGGCTGTCATGCAGCGTATCGCCCTTTGCTATGGTATCGTTTCGCTCTTTGCCCTATTCTGTAATCATAAGTATACGATCCCTGTGATTATCGGACTGTTGGTTATCTATACGGCTATCCTTGTGTTTGGCAATGGCTATGTAGAGGATGCAAGTGTGAATATCCTGGCCCAGGTAGACTTGAACCTCTTTGGCTACGACCATATTTATCATAAGAGCCCTGTCGATCCTGAGGGCTTGATGGGTACTATATCTTCTGTAGCTCATGTGCTGTTGGGCTTCTATTGCGGTATGCAGATTCGCAAGAAGGAAACTATTGAGCAGAAAGTGATAGCGCTCTTCGTTATAGGTACGATTCTTGTCATAGGTGGCTATCTGCTTACTTATGGCCTGCCTTTGAATAAGCGCATCTGGAGTCCTAGCTACGTGATGGTCACTTGTGGACTCGCTTCTCTGCTTCAGGCATTCTTGATGTATGTCATTGATATTCAGAAGAAATCGGGTTGGATTACCTTCTTCCACGTATTTGGTGTTAATGCTCTTGCTCTCTACGTGTCGAGTGAACTATTGGCTATTCTGCTTGGCAACATTGGCGTGTCGGAAGTTGTCTATAATGGTATTCATGCCGTTATCGCCCCGTTGAAGTGGGCCTCGTTTGCCTATGCCATCTATTTCGTACTCCTCAACTTTGCCATTGGCTACATTCTTTATCGCAAGAAGATATACATAAAACTCTAATAGGCAATAAACTTTGTTAAAAATCGCATAAGCCGATATATCTCAAGATATATTTTGTTTACCTTTGCAGTTTGAAAACTCGACGGTGGTCGGAAAGTTTTCAAACTGTATTGTTTTAGGAATGAATAAAATGCAATAGGTAAAGTATGAAAAAGAACAAGATTTTATTGATGGCAGCTGCTGCATTGATGTTGACATCGTGCGGTGGAGGCGGTGGTCGTCCTACATTTGGCGACAACGAGTTTCCTGTACTGACAGTGGGCACTTCAAGTACCACGATGCAGTCTAGTTATCCTGCGGTGATTAAAGGTGTGCAGGATGTGGAGATTCATCCGAAGGTTCAGGGATTTATTACACAGATTAATGTGAAAGAAGGTCAGACGGTAAGTGCCGGTCAGGTACTTTTTGTACTGGATAATGTAACCTATCAGGCTCAGGTGCGCCAGGCTCAGGCTGCTGTGAATACAGCCAAGGCTTCTCTCAACACATCCAAATTGACTTATGAGAATTCTCAGGAACTCTATAAAAATGGGGTGATTGGTGATTATGAACTTCAGTCTGTTACTAATAATTTTGAGCAGGCAAAAGCAGGCTTGTCACAGGCAGAGGCCAACTTATCATCAGCTAAGGAGATGTTGAGTTTCTGCTATGTTAAGAGTCCTGCTTCGGGTGTAGTCGGTTCTCTTCCATTTAAGGTGGGTACGCTCGTGAGCGCTGCTAATACACTGACGACAGTTTCAAATATCAGTTCGATGGAGGTTTACTTCTCAATGACGGAGAAGGACGTGCTTTCTATGGGTAAAAATGCCGGTGGTCTGAATGGTGCTATTCAGGAGATGCCTGCTGTTCTGTTGAAGTTGGCAGATGGTACTCAGTATGGCATTGAAGGCAAGGTAACCAAGATGAGTGGTGTGATTGACGCCGGAACGGGTAGTGTGCAGATGATTGCTGTATTCCCCAATCCTGACAAGGTGCTGAAGAGCGGTGGCTCTGGTGCCATCATCATCCCGAAGAGCAATACCGATGCCATCATCATTCCGCAGGGCTGTGTCTCTGAGGTGCAGGATAAGAAGTTTGTCTATATCCTCGACAAAGACAATAAGGTGAAATACACTGAGATCAAGGTTGATCCGCAGAACGATGGCAACAACTATATCGTGACCGAGGGCTTGAAGGCTGGCGACAAGTTTATCACCAACGGTATCACGAAGCTCTCCGACGGTATGGAGATCGTGCCTATCACACCGGAGCGTTACCAGCAGAAGATCGACGAGCAGGCCAAGGCCATGGGTGCAGGCGACATCGTGGGTGCCATGAAGAAGTAAAAAAGTAAAAAGGTAAAAAAGGTAAGATATGACTTTTACGAATTTTATAAAACGCCCGGTACTATCGACGGTGATCTCTATCCTCATCGTGCTGCTGGGCTTTATCGGTCTGGTCTCGCTGCCTATTGAGCAGTATCCGGATATCGCACCGCCAACGGTCGTGGTCTATACCAGCTACCCTGGCGCTG
>Ga0310697_10007758_pt1 | contig 10070 bp, 6 predicted proteins | sample 172DNAGHGlowgp2_FD_203883 | JGI IMG/M metagenome (GOLD analysis project Ga0310697, IMG submission 203883) | Sheep rumen microbial communities from Palmerston North, Manawatu-Wanganui, New Zealand - 1728 DNA GHGlow gp2 (v2) (version 2) | ecosystem: Host-associated > Mammals > Digestive system >...
AGACTATCTCCAAAAGATCAGACAATTCAAGCCCGACCTTGTTCATGCCCACGGCGGTTTGAGCGGCCTGTTTGCTGTTTTGCAAAACAAGGTGCCTGTAGTCATTACCTTCCATAACGGCGAGATACTCTCAACCTCAACCAATTTGCTTTCGTCGATAGGTGCCATGAGGGCAAAGTTTGTGGTCTATGTGGCTGAGCATATCCGTCAACTCAGTTACTACAAGGCCAGTCGCTATACCTTTATTCCCTGTGGCATCAACCTTGCTGACTGCGATGTAACTCCATTTGAAAGTGCCCGTAAGACGCTCGGTTTTGAAGATGACAAAAAATACATCCTTTTTGGCGGTGCCTTTGAGAATTTGCGCAAGAACTATCCATTGCTGAAGGAGGCTGTATCTCTTCTTCCCGACAAAGACAAGGTGGTGTGCCTGGAGATGAAGGGGCTTACAAGAGCTGAATGTACGCTGCGGATGTGTGCCTGCGACTTGTTTGCACTGCCAACGAAGAGTGAAGGCTCCCCGCAGGCTTTGAAAGAAGCGATGGCATGCAACTGTCCTATTGTTGCCACCGACGTGGCAGACATCAAGCATCTTTTGGGAGATATAGAAGGCCACTATATATGCCAGTTTGATGCCCAAGACCTTGCAAACCAAATATCCAAGGCTTTCAAATTCGGAAAACGCACCAATGGTCGGCAGCGTGTCACTGATCTTGGGCTCACCAACGACCTCGTCGCTAAAAAACTTGTGCCCATCTATAAAGAAGTGTTAAACCAACTATAAGTTGTAACCGTAAATTCCATTCATAATGAAAATACTCGTTGATGTTGGACATCCTGCACATATTCATTATTTCAAGAATTGTGCACGCATCATGACAGAAAAAGGGCATGAGTTCCTATTTGTAGTTCGTGAACGTGACAGCACTATGGAACTCATTCAATCTACAGGGTTTAACTACGTCTCACGAGGCAAGGGAAAAGCAGGACTGATCAATAAGATGATTGCAATTCCCCAAACAGACTATAAAATCTATAAAATTGCCAAGAAGTTCCATCCAGATATGTTCTTATCCTTTTCTTCGCCATATTTAGCACATGTCGCTTGGTTAATGAGGAAACCGCATATCGCTTTTGACGACACAGAACATGCCAAATTTGAACATTGGATGTGCCGTCCCTTCACAGATGTTGTGCTAAGTCCTTCCTGCTATAATGCCAAACTTTGGAAAAACCAACTCCTTTTTCAGTCATATATGGAAATGTGTTATCTGCATCCCCATTATTTCAAACCAGACCCTACTGTACTGGATAGGATTGGCGTCAAAGAAGGTGAGAAGTTCTGTGTCCTCAGATTTGTTTCTTGGGATGCAAATCACGATGTCGGGCAGAAAGGCTTGAGCTATCAAGACAAGCTGAAGATTGTTGAAGAACTGAGTAAAGACTGCCGTGTATTCATCTCTTCGGAGCAGAGTCTGGACGACACCCTGAAGCCCTATCAACTGAGGATACATCCAAAAGATTTACACAGCATCCTGAAATATGCTTCATTATACATCGGTGAAGGCAGTACCACAGCGTCTGAGTCTGTGATTCTGGGAACACCGGCAATATATATCAACACACTTCGTCTTGGCTATATGGACGAAGATGAAGAACGAGGATTGCTCTTCCATCCGACAAATCTGGATGGGTGCCTGGCTGCCATCAGACAGGTTCTGAAAAAAGAAGGATTTCAAGAGGAATACAACAAAAAATGGGAAAAGTTGCTTCGGGACAAGATAGATCCAACGGCATTTATGGTATGGTTCATAGAAAACTATCCTGAGAGTAAGCGAATCATCAAAGAGACTCCGGAGTTTCAAAATAAATTTAAATCAGAATTGTAACTTATGGAAGAGAAGGTATGTAATCACTGTGTTATGGACACCACCGTGCCAGACATCTGGTTCGATGAGGATGGTGAATGCAAATACTGCAAGATACATGAGGAGATGGAAAGACTTCATCCCTTGAGTGAAGGCGAACAGAAACTCAAAGACATTGTAGAGATAATCAAAGCCGCAGGTAAAGGACAGAAATATGATTGTGTCTGTGGCTTGAGCGGGGGGCGAGACAGTTCATATACACTGCTGAAAGCAATTGACTTCGGACTAAGGCCCCTTGTCGTGTCGGTGGATAATGGTTGGGGAACAAAGATTTCCGACGAGAATATTGAGAATGCCTGTAAGATTCTGAAACTAGATTTAATCAAGGTAAAATTTGACTGGGAGGAGTATAAGGACTTACAGCGTTCGTTCTTTTTCGCACATGTTCCTGATGTCGATTCTCCATCTGATTTTGCCATCTATGCACAGTTGTTCAAGACCGCTCACGACAACCACATTAAGTATATCCTCAACGGTCATAGCTTCAGGACTGAAGGTAGTTCTCCTATTGGCTGGTCTTACTTTGATCCTATGTACATCAAGGATATACAAAACAGGTTCGGCACCATCAAATACGAAGCCATCAAGACCATTCCGTCGATGACTCCCTGGGATCTTATCAAACGGACGTTCTTTAAGAGTATCAGGGAGATTCGTATCTTGGAATATATGGACTACCGAAAGTCGGAGGTGGATAAGATTTTGGAAGAGCGCATTGGATGGAAGGATTATGGCGGACATCATCATGAAAACAAGTTCACCCATTTCATCCAGTCGTATTATCTGCCTTTGAAATTCAATATCGACAAACGAAAGACGGAACTGTCAGCACAAATACGCAGTGGACATATCACCAAGGCCGAAGCAGAAAAAATCCTGTCAGCGCCATACGTCTACAATCAAGAAATTGTCGACGAGGTGATAGCCCGTCTGGGCTTTACCAAGGCCGAATTTGAGGCTATTATGAAAGCGCCCAATAAGAGCTTCAAGGATTACAAGACACTTCAACCACTGTATCGTCTCCTAAGTTTCCCCATCAATGTGGCAACCCGAATGGGATTCCTGCCAAGGATACTATATTTGAAATATTGCAAATAAAATGCTGAGATATTCGCTGACCACCTGCGTTGTTATTTAGCATGAAGCTTTATACTGATAGCATACACAAAATAGCCTACGCGACCGATGCATCCGTGTATCGGGAGATACCGTATGGCGTGGCCTATCCAGAAAAGGAGGACGACGTGCGGGAGCTGTTGCAGATAGCCAAGGAGAAAGGCGTTGACCTGATTCCGAGAGCTGGCGGAACGTCACTGGCCGGACAGGTGGTAGGCAGCGGTATTGTGGTAGACATCAGTAAGCATTGGAACAAGATACTCGAAATCAATGCCGAGGAACGGTGGGCCAAGGTACAGCCAGGTGTCGTTCGTGACGAGCTGAACATTGCCCTCAAGCCATACGGTCTGTTCTTTAGCCCGGAGACATCGACCAGCAACCGCTGCTGCATCGGCGGCATGTTTGGCAACAACTCCTGCGGAACGCACTCGCTGGTCTATGGCAGTACTCGTCATCATGTATTGGCCTGCAAAGGTATCTTGTCTGACGGTTCACTGTTCGATACCGAGAGAATCGGCGAACCAGGGTATCGCGAGTCGTTACCACTCTTAGACACCATATTGTCTCAGTTAGAGGGGTGGGCATCGGACAAAGCGACTCGCACACTTATAGAAAAGAACTACCCCGATAAAAGTCTGCAACGCCGCAGTTGTGGCTATGCCATTGACGAGTGCATAGAGGCCATCGGCGAGAACAAGGGATTAGCCCTATGTAAACTGCTGGTAGGAAGTGAAGGCACACTGGCTTTCATCACGGAGATTACGGTCAGTCTCGATGTCCTTCCACCGAAGGAAATCATGGTGGTCTGTGGCCATTGCGATGCGATGGAAAAGAGTTTCGAAGCAAACTTGGTCGCCTTGAAACATCATCCCACCGCCGTGGAACTGATTGATGGCGAGATACTTGAACTATGCAGGAGCAATTCGTCTTTCAATTCTCAATTCTCAACGCTCAATTTTGACAATCCTGCCGCCCTACTGATTACGGAATTGCGGGCAGAAACGAGAGAAGAGCTGGACCGGAAGGCGGCTGTACTTGAAAAAGACCTACTTGAGAGCGGACTAATATATAAATGTACACGGGTATATGGTGCTGACGTCAATAAAGTGTGGAACCTGCGTAAGGCAGGGTTAGGCATCCTCGGTAGCATGAAAGGCGATGCCAAGCCCATGGGCGTGATTGAAGATACCGCTGTGGCTGCCAGTCGTATGCCTGCCTATATGAAGGACTTCCGTGAGCTGCTGGACAGACTCGGTGCCAAATGCGGACGACCGGTTCTTTCCGTCGTCTTCTATGGTCATATCAGTACCGGTGAACTGCATCTGCGACCCATTCTCAACCTGAAGTCAAAAGAGGGGCGTAAGCTATTCCGCACTTTGGCCCAAGAAACGGCTCTGTTGGTGAAAAAACATCGTGGCAGCATCAGCGGCGAACACGGTGACGGACGACTCCGCGGCGAGTTCATCCCCCTACTCTACGGAGAAGAGGCCTATGAACTGATGCGTCAGGTCAAGCAGTGCTGGGATCCTGACGGACTGCTGAACCGGCATAAGATCGTTGATACCTTGCCGATGGACAGCATGCTGCGCTTTGAGGAAGACCAGCAGTATGAAGTCGAGAAGATACTTGGTTCTGACCAGACCTACTTCAACTGGAAGGCTTCTTTCGATGAGTGTACAGCTCCAGGGGCCACAGGAGCCCGTTCGCAGACACATGCGCTGATGTGTACCATCGAGCAATGCAACGGTTCGGGCGATTGCCGAAAGTCAAATGTCATCGGTGGTACCATGTGTCCTGCTTATAAGGTGAGTGGTGACGAGCTGCATACCACCCGTGCAAGAGCTAATGTGCTCCGTGAAGTGCTGACACGAGGCGAATTATCAAGCAACACCCACCATTCTTCACTCTTCACTCTTCACTCTTCACTTATAAAAGAGGTTTTGAACACCTGTCTGGCCTGCAAAGGCTGTAGAGGGGAATGTCCGTCGAATGTGGATATGACTCGCCTGAGATCGGAACTCCTACAGCATTATTACGACCAGCATGGTACACCCTTGCGCTCCTGGCTGGTGGCCAGGACAACACAAATGGAAGATCTCTGCCAGCATGTACGTCCGCTCTACAATTTCTTTGTGTCCTGGAAACCAACAGCGTTGCTCATCAAAAAGACAATCGGCTTTACTCCGGAGAGAGAATTGCCGAGACTCAAAAAGATGAACAATTGCAAGATTGCGAAGGGAGGCGATAAGCAAATATGGCTTTTCCTGGATGAATTCACCCGGAATCACGAGCCGGAATTAGCTGAGGCATTCATTGCATTGCTCACCTCTTTAGGTTACGATATAAACATTCCCACGCACGAAGAGAGTGGACGGGCGGCCATCTCTAAAGGCTGTCTGAAACGAGCCAAACAGGTTGCCAATCAGAATGTGCAACTGTTGAAGGACATCGTGACGGACGAAATGCCCTTGGTAGGCATTGAACCTTCCTGTATTCTCTCGTTCCGCGATGAATATCCTGACTTGGTACCTGCCGAACTAAGAAAGGATGCGAAAGAGTTAGGACGGAAGAGCCTGCTATTTGATGAATTCCTGTTGCGCGAAATCAAAGCAGGACGTATCTGCCGCGACAGCTTTGACCAGAAACCCGTGGAGATTTTCCTTCATGGCCATTGCCACCAGAAAGCACTGGTGGGCGTTGAGGTGATGGCAGAAGTGTTGCGCCAGCTGCTGAATGCGAAAGTAAACGTCATTCCCAGCGGCTGCTGTGGCATGGCAGGCTCCTTCGGTTACGAGAAAGAGCACTACAAGACCTCATTAGCCATAGGCGAGATGGTGCTGTTTCCTGCTGCGCGGAAAGCAATGAGTTCAACGGTTTGCCCGACATTCGTTGTGGCTCCCGGCACATCATGTCGCCAGCAGATTCTGGACGGAACGGGCATCAGGGCTGTACATCCCATTGAGTTATTAAGTAAACACATTATAAATAATGACCAAAAGAAAAACTAAAATGAAAAACTTTGCTCTTATTGGTGCTGCTGGCTATATTGCCCCTCGTCACATCAAAGCGATTGCCGACACAGGCAACAATCTGATGGTAGCCTATGATAAGTTCGACAGTGTGGGACGTCTGGACAGTTCGTTCCCCGAATGTGAGTTCTTTACGGAGAATGAGCAGTTCGACCGCTTCTGCTCGAAGCAGATGCGCAAAGAGAACAAGCTGGACTTCACCTCCATTTGTACACCGAACTACACACACGATGCATTCATCCGCTACGGTCTGCGCTTAGGCACCGATGTCATCTGCGAAAAGCCGTTGGTGCTGAACCCTTGGAACATCGACAACCTCGTAGAGATGGAGCAAGAGACTGGTCATAAGGCCTATACTATCCTGCAGCTGCGCCTGCACGATGCCATCGTAGCCCTGAAGAAAAAGGTTGAAGAGGGACCGAAAGACAAGATTCACGATGTTGACCTGACCTATATTACCTCGCGCGGCCGTTGGTACTATGTCTCCTGGAAGGGTGACATCCGTAAGAGTGGTGGTGTCGCTACCAATATCGGTGTCCACTTCTACGACATGCTACAGTGGGTGTTCGGTCCTGTAAAGCGCAATGTAGTGCATGTCATGAGTTTTGACCGTGTGGGTGGCTATTTGGAGTTAGAGAAAGCTCGCGTACGCTATTTCCTCAGCATCAATGCCGAGTGTCTGCCTGCCAATGCTGTACAAGGTGAAAAGAAAACATACCGTACGTTGAACATTGACGGCGAAGAGTTTGAGTTCAGCGTGGGCTTCACAGAGCTGCACACCAAGAGCTACGAGAAGATTCTGGCCGGTGAAGGTTTCCGCATCAGCGAGGCACGCCCCAGCATCGAGATTGTCAGCGACATCCGCAATTCTGCTCCCATCGGCCTGAAGGGTGACTATCATCCTTTGTGTAAAATGCCATTGGCTGCACACCCGTTCGGATGGGACGACAAGCGATAACATCTGACATCAAGCTTCTTCCATCAGACATCCATGTCCTACACACCCAGTAGCTCACGATTATTCAAAAATACCATTCTGCTGTATTTCAGAATGGCACTCTTGATTTGTATAAATCTATACACATCAAGAATAGTGTTGGCTACTCTGGGTGTGGAGGACTTTGGTATATATAATGTTGTAGGAGGCGTCGTGATCATGCTCGCTTTTATCAATGACAGCATGACAAATTCCACACGTCGTTTCCTGAACTTTGAACTGGGCTCTGGCAATAGTCAAAGACTTCATGAGGTTTTTATTACGAGCCTAAACATTTATATTCTTATATCAGTTCTGGTCGTCATTCTTGGTGAAACGATTGGTCTGTGGTTTGTGTTGGAGGAAATGGTTATTCCTCAGGAAAGAATGACCGCTGCCCTCTGGTGTTACCACATCAGTATCTTCACTGCGGTCATCGACATCTTAAGCTGTCCGTATCTTGCTGCCATTGTTGCGCATGAGAAGATGAAATCGTTCGCCTACATTGCCATTCTTGACGCAGTGTTGAGGCTGCTGGTGGTCTATTTACTATTAGTCTTCGATTATGACCGTCTTATTTTCTACGCATTTTTGTACGCCATTGTAAAGATACTGATCAGAATTGTCTATCATGTCTATTGCGTCCGCAATTTTGACGAGTGCCACTATCGTTGGATTTATAACAAATCCCTGTTTAAGGAGATGGCTGTTTTTGCCGGATGGAACATGTGGGGAAACCTTGCGTACGTCTGCTATACGCAAGGACTGAACATCTTGTTGAATGTTTTCTTCGGTCCTGTTGTGAATGCCGCTCGTGGCGTGGCAGTACAAGTGCAAGGAACCATTGGTAATTTTGCCAACAATTTCCAGATGGCCTTGACACCCCAGATGACAAAGACATACGCCAGCGGACAAATAAAAGAAACGCACCAGCTCATCTACAGAGGAAGCCGGCTCACCTTCTGCCTGATGCTTGTCTTATGTCTTCCGTTAATTGTGGAGACACCAGCCATCCTCGGTATCTGGTTAGAGGAAGTTCCCGAAGGATCCGTCTTGTTCATTCGTTTGCTTCTTGCTGTAACTATAGTACAAAAAATCATTGCTCCATTAGGCACAGCAGTATCATCAACAGGAAGAATCAAAAAATATGAATTGTTGATAAATTGCCTGATGCTCGCCATACTTCCGACAGCTTACCTCGTCCTTTATCTTGGCGGACCGGCTTGGACGGTGTTCGCGGTTTACTTTGTTTATGTTTTCTTTGCCTATCTGTTGGCTTTGCATATCGCCTTGCCAATGATTGACATGGACTTGAAGGAATACTTGAAAATGGTTGTCAAACCATGTCTTGCAGTATTACTTTTATCTTCTCTCGCGCCACTTGCCATGAAGTTAATGGGACTGTCAGGATTGCTCTTTTCTCTTATAACGATTTCTGCAACCGTTATTGGAACCATTGCAGCCAGCTATTACGCTGGCATGAATACTGAAGAAAAAGCACTCTTCAATGCATATATCCTTAAAAAGATACAAAAGCGTTAAATAACTACTGTCTAACATTAAATCTCACACCTATGGAAAGGATTCCCAAAATCATTCATTATTGCTGGTTGAGTAACGACCCTGTGCCACAGCAATTACAGGCATACATGGAAACATGGCACAAGCTGATGCCTGATTATGAGTTTATCAAATGGGATTTTTCCCGTTTCAACAAAGCATCCTCTGTCTGGGTAACCGAAGCTTTTGACAACAAGAAGTATGCCTTTGCGGCAGATTATATCAGAATGTATGCGCTCTACACCATGGGCGGTATCTATATGGATATGGATGTAGAGGTGCTCAAGCCATTCGATGATTTACTTGGCAGAAGGTATTTCCTCTGCAACGAAAGAGGATCAATGTGGCCGGAGGTAGCCACATTCGGGGTAGAAAAAGGATGCGAATGGACTCGTGTCATGTTAGATTATTATAAAGACCGTCACTTCATTCTGCCTGATGGTTCTTTTGACACGCTACCCTTACCTCAGCTGTTCAAAAAGGTGCTTGAATCGAAAGGCTATCGTTTTGAGCCGATCGCCAATCTGGGAAAGAAGCCCAGTACGACAGACGAGGACAAAGTCATTTATCTGGAACCCCATCAGCTGTTCAGTCCGAAATCATACGATACCGGGGAACTGGATGTCACCCAAGCCACCTATTCCATTCACCGGTTTGCTGACTCCTGGAAGCCATGGTATGAAAGAATGGAAAGGAAGTTCTGGCGTTCCATAGGATGCAAGCAATATAGTTTTCTTTCGCTGATAGTGAAAAAAGTGAAAAGCATCATGAAATAATACATTTGACATTTACGGAATGTGATATGAGCCATCATATAAAAAAACTATTCTTATCTCTTCTTTTCTTCTTAGGATTTCTGTTCAGTTGTAGCCACGAGGAAGCAACGGAATTAGAGCGCACCCATGCCTCGTTGATTGATAAGCTCGAAGGTGAAGTCAGTCCACAACAAATGTGGACAACTACCGTGGCAATCAAAGTCAACGTTACCACCGATGCTCCTGTAAAGCTGTGGCTGTTATCGTCAAAAGAGAAAGCCACTTTCTATGATTATGCAGAGTTGAAGAGAAGTGGCACCGTTGTCATGACAGCTCCACAAGGTCAGGAAGATATCGTCAATCTGACTTACATCTGCAGAAACGATGTCTCGAACGTAGAAATATCCCTGACTGGAAAGGCCGAAGAAACTGTCGATATCAGCACTAATAAAAGGCAAAATGCGCCAAAACACTCGAATGAGCCACTGCCATCATCGCTTGTCGGAAATAGCATCGTCGGGCGTTCTGATCCGAGACTGAAGGCACAATACTATGAGTTTGAGATGGCTCAGTTGTATGACTTCTTTACCATGATGAACCTTTCTCGTAACAACACTGATGCCAAGGAATTAGGTTTAAATGTCAATTACGAGTTGATTTCCAACGGTCCATTCACCATCACCTGGGTAAATGGCTATGAGGCAGA
>Ga0310697_10007760_pt1 | contig 10068 bp, 7 predicted proteins | sample 172DNAGHGlowgp2_FD_203883 | JGI IMG/M metagenome (GOLD analysis project Ga0310697, IMG submission 203883) | Sheep rumen microbial communities from Palmerston North, Manawatu-Wanganui, New Zealand - 1728 DNA GHGlow gp2 (v2) (version 2) | ecosystem: Host-associated > Mammals > Digestive system >...
TGTACAGTATCGGAAGAGCGTCGTCTGAATCATGCACCCGCTGGGAGCGGACCGCATCGGATGCCAGGTACATCGAACGACTGTAATCATCGATGGTTCCGGGCGTCATTGCATTCAGATAGTCGATGAACTGGGCAGCTGATGCCATCTCCGGCAGTCGGGTCGGGGAGGTGATCCCGCTTTCAATCTTCACGCTTACCTTCGGCTTGGATTCGCTGCCTCGTTTGGTCGTGATGAGAACGATTCCGTTTGCGCCGCGTACACCGTACAGAGCTGTAGCCGTAGCATCCTTCAGGATGGAGAAGGAAGCTATATCCTCCGTGTCTACAAGGTCCATCGACCGTTCCACTCCGTCCACCAGGATGAGTGGATATGCATTGGCACCGAAGGTATTCACGCCTCTGATCCAGAATTCGGCGCTCGATCCTGGTTCACCGCTGTGCTGCACGGCGACCACTCCCGCAAGTTTACCGGCCAGGCCAGTGGATAGCTGACCGATCGGCGCCTTGAGTTGTTCTGAATCCACGGTTGAGATGGATCCGATGACCGAGGCCTTTTTCTGGGCTCCGTAGGCCACCATTACTACCTCTTCCAGTTGGTTGGCCTGGGGAACCATTTTTACGCGGATATCCTTCCGGCTACCGACGGAGATTTCCTGGTCTTCATATCCCAGGAAACTGAAGATCAGGACGTCGGTGGGCTTCACGCTGATTTCGAAGCGGCCGGCGTCATCGGTCATTGCGCCGCGGGTTTCGCCCTTCACGGTAACGAAAGCTCCCGCTATGGGGGTCTCTGTCTCATCCAGGACCAATCCCGTGATATTGCTGCCTTGGGCGGCTGATTCCTGGCAATATACCAGAAGCAAGGCCAGGGCGGCAAGCAGGGAACAGATTCTTTTGAGCATATACATTGTTATTATGGTTTATTCGTTTTCAAATAGTGAGGATAAGCCTTCGAATACCGCACCTTCCGGTACATGGAGGATGTCGATTCCTTCCAACCGGTTTTGGAGCGGACGGGATAACAGGCTTAACGATTTCGCAATCTGCCCTCCCATGAGCAGAGTGTCGATCTCCAGTTCGTTGACAATTCCAGCGAGGATTTCCCCGAGAAGGTCTCCAAGGTCGGCAAAAACCTCCAGGGCGGATTCTTCACCCGCAAAGGCGCGCTGAGCGATTGAGTGCACGCTCTGCCCGCAGTCACCGGTTTTCCGGGAATATGCTGCCTGGATACCCCTGGCTGAAATCCGGTCTTCAAGGATGCCCCCTTCTCCCATGGGAATATTCCAGAGGTTACGTGCCGGTGATCCCATTTCATTATACCTGACCAGGCCGTCTATTGCGTAGGCGAAGCCAAGGCCAGTTCCTAATGTGACAACAGCAGTGTTCCCTTTTTCCAGTCCCAGCATGCGGATGGCTCCGCGGAGAAGGACGTTTACATCGTGATGGTATTTCAGCACGACTTCTTCAGGAAGCCTGGCCAGCTCACGTAACGAGGCTCCGTAAACGGCCGTGAACTTGTGTTTCATCAAGAAGACGCCATCCTCGTAGTTGAAAGGGCCCGGAATCGCGATTCCCACACCTTTCAGGCCTTCTGCCTGGCCTATGGCTTCTTGCAGGGCCGCGGCAATAACCTCCCTGCTCCCGTCCGAATGTACGGGGACCTGACGTCCGTCGGCACATTTGATAAAGGTGCCTCCGACGTCAAGAAGTCGGTATTCCCTAGAGTACAACATCCTGGTATCCGTCCCTCAGAAGGGTCTTGTGCACGCAGATTGGCTCTGCTCCCAAGTTCTCAATTACATACGCGCCCATGTCAGCCGGGACTACCACGAGGTCCATGAAGCTTGCTTCATAGCAGCGTTCCGGATTCGACAGGCTGCGGATGCGGATATGTTCGCCGTCGACTAACGTGAGCACGTGGAAGACGCCTTTGGTCTCCTGCTCGCACTTTTTCTCGAATTCCAGCCGGCGCAGGCTGAAATACAGTTGTGGGTTCTCTCCCACTATGTATTCTTCCCACCCTTTGCCGGAGTCAGCCAGCCGTGGTTCCTGTACGATATAATCCTTGCTGGAAGGGTCATGGATAACGGAAGTGCGTCTCTCCTGGTTGACATTCAGCTCACCTAGTTTGGTGTGGATAGGGCGTTGTTTCCCGTCAAAATCCAGGCGCAGGTAGTCGTACATCTTGTAAGTGTACGAGCCTATTGTAAGGGAGCCGATTTCCAGTATGACCTGGTTGCGGCCACTGGAGTGGATGGTTCCGGCAGGAAGCATGACCTGCAATCCCGGCTTGGATTCTTCGTAGCTTACATATTTCATGTAATCTACACTCCTGTGCTCCGTATCGGCTGCTTCGATATCCCTGAAGAACTGCGGGATATCCGCATCATCCCGGAAGCCGATGAAAGTTTTTGCACCGTGTCCGGTAATGACGACATAGTAGCTTTCGTCCTGACGTCCGAACTCGTTGAAGTGCTCCTTGTTGTAGATACTACCGCTATGACACTGGATGCTCATGTTGCCAGTAGAGTGGTAACTGTCATCCCAGTTGAAGCGTATAGGGAAGTAGCCCCCGAATTTCTGCACGACTTCCGGACCCAGTACTTTGTCGCCTTCTTTCATGAAGAAAGTGGAGAACGGGAGCTCCAGTATCGTACCTGCTACGTCCACCAGGATGCTCACTTCCATCGGAATCAGGTCGAAGACCCAGGCAGCATTGCGCATTTCTTTCGGCAGCTTCCTGAGTTTCTTCATGTAAGTACCTCCCCATACTCCTTCAAGGTAGACAGGTTTACATCTGAAAGGATATCCTGCAAGTGATCCCGTAATCTCTGAGAAAGCCTTGAAGGGGAGTAGCTTCATGTCGTCAGGATGGTCGTTCTCGACGTAGTAATCAACATTTCCTGAATCCTCCATCAATTCCTTTCTGAGTTTGACAGCAACCTCGAAGTCGCAGTAATAGCATCGACGGATGATCAACGGAGTGGTAAGAGGCGAGTTCATTCCCAGATTGATATACTGCCCCCGGCGGATGCGGAGGATGCTTTCTTTAGGAGTAACGTCCAGATACACCTTATGCTGATACAGGCAGCGCAATTCCGGGATAAGGCAGCCTTGACCGTAGACAATGGTCACCTCCTTGCATGGTTTGTCCAGGTTCCGCTTGAGCATTTCTATCTTGTCCCTGTCCATAAGGCCTTCATATCCGCCTTTGTAAACCCTTCCAAAGAGCAGCGTTGGATCTTCGCTGCGATCCCAGCTGAGATGCCTGTCCACCAGTTCCCACAACTCCGCCTTGCTCTTGTAGTTATTCCTGAAGTCTATCTTTCGGGTTTTTAAGCCTTTGACGTGCAGTTGCTGTTCCAACAGGTTCACCGTTCGCTCGAAATCAGCGCCCACATAACCATCGACGGCGATTACACCGCCTTCCTGTGCCTTGCCGGCCAGGTATGCAGCTACCTTGACACTTCCCCTGATAAGTTGATTTGCAGTATCTTCCCGGAGTGACGGCCGGTTGACAGGTGTCAGGTCATCGAAAGGGAAGGGGTTATACATGAAACTCATATCGATCCTATCTTATGCTTATTAACTCAAATCCCATGATTTCCGCGAGGGCTTCCAACTGAGGCCTGTAATCTCCGTCCACGATGGCGAAATGCTGGGTGACCCCCACTTTCAGAATCTGCTCGAACAATTGCTTCACCGGCACCTCAGGCCTGAAGATGGTATGGCTGTAAGTAGCCAGGAGGTGCTTGGTATGACTCTGTGGAGTGTCCTTGGCATCAAGGCTCTCCGCCATGAACGTGACCAGCTTGTATCGCCCGTTCTGTTCGAACAAGCCCGCGACTGTCTTCATGCCTGGGCTGATCCGATACCAGGCAAAAGGCGCACCGGCATACTTCCATGATGTCTTGGCAAACCTTACGTCCCGCGAAATGATCACGTTGTCCTGCCAAGCCGGGTCGTTATGGTCGTTCGGGCCGGCATGGCCACCTGCGAAAGTGCCGAAGTCATCCTCTATGTGGAAAGGCTCGATGAAATTGACATTCTTTCCGCTGAGGAGCTTCAGGATATAGGTTATCAAACCTGCCCCGATGTCAGCCTCGGGCACCAGCACACTCACATTCTCGTTGAACCACTGCGGATAGAATCCGGCGCGGCAGCCTGCAGTCCGGAAGGTGGCCTGGTCGATGTCGTTGTACACATAGCAGTCGATATCGTTTTTTCGGGCAAGTTTCTGGATAGCCAGGGTAGCCTTGACGCAACCGATGAATTTGTCGTATTCGACGTCAGGCATCATCTTGTATCTGGATGTCAGGCCATCCGCATAGGCTTTGACTTCATCTTCGGCGAGAGCCTCGATCTCCGAACCATAGTCGCTGTAAGGAATATAGTGTATTTCCGGGCCGATCTTCGTAAACAGGTCATAATTGTCTATGTAGGTGCTCCACATGGCCTCGTTCATGTTGGCCATCAGACCTACGTTGGAATAGCGCAGGATGCTCCTGGTACGCGCGGCATCGGCATAGATGCGGACTTTCTCGGTTATTTCCTCACGCGTGCCCATGACGGTGCGGACATTCCTGCGCGGAATACGCTTGAGGCTGCCGGAGCCTTCCAGCGAACCGACCAGAGTACCAGCACAGAGATAATCCACGAAGTCGTCTTCGTCCAGCGTGGTCTCGAAGGACATCCTCTGCTTTGCGACATTACAGAAGATAACCGGCATTTCGGGGCAGTCCCTCAGGAATCGGATCCATGCGAAGTCTTCGCTCCAGGACAGGAATTCCGCATAGACGAAATCCACGTTCTCTGCAAAGAACAGATGCAGGGCTTTTTCCGCATCTTCCCGCTCATACACGATACCCGGGTCAACGATGTCCACGAAATCCAGGGTCGCCTTGATTTCCTGGACTGCCTTCTCCTTTCTTTCGCCGTAGGTGCCCCGCTTGGGACCATAGAGGTTCTTGAACCGAGGGGAGGCTACCAGCAGCAGTCCCGCCTTTGGTTTGCGTTGTTTGTCAATGGCTTTCATATAGTTTTATGTGATCTTTGTTGTAATGCTTGAAACTCACCCAGAGACAGGCGAGGCCGCAGACCAGCCAGATTATCCCGAGTATCGGGAAAGTAGCATTCAAGCTTCCGGTGGATTCCTTGATGAGGGCCAGCACGTACGGGGCTGTAGCCCCCACAGCGAAGCCGGTCATTATCATGGCGCTTGAACAACTTGCATGCAGATACTCCGGGGTTACGTCATATAATGCTGCGTAGATGTTTGCGTCGAAGAAGGCACGGAAGAAGCCCCATCCAGCAAAACAGGAATAGAGTAGCCAGATGTTCTTCACGGTACCCATGAACGGCAGGAAGGCTGCGCCCATGATCAGGCCTGCTCCCTGTATGAGCATGCGTTCCTTCGGGTCCTTGGCAGCCCACTTATCCGACAGCGTTCCGGCTATAAGCACGCCTATAAAAGCCGCAGCATATGTCCAGAGCATCGAATTCAGTCCGGCTTGAGCACCAGTCTGTCCGAAGTTTTCCTGCAGGAACGTTGGTACCCATGTCATGTAGCCTGTTATGACGAATATGAATCCACAGAAGCCGAGCGTGACCATCAGCGCAGTCGGGGTCGTGAAAACCGTCTTGAATCCTGACCATATGTCCGGCTTATCAACATGTGGTGTCTCGGAACGCGGCAAGTCTTTTAGGCGTAGAGCCATCACCGTCGCCCAGAGGACACCGGCGCCGCCGAATATGTAGAATGCGTATTTCCACCCCAGATGGTCACCGATATATCCGGCAAGCCATCCGGCCAGGATGACACCCACATAATACGAAGTCTGGTGAATTGACATGGCTCGTGCCCGGGTGTCCGTGTGGTACTGGCCCAGCAGGGAATAGTTTGCTGGTCCGAAGAAAGCTTCACCCCCTCCGGTGGCTACCGAGCGGGTGAGTATCAGTAGAAAGACCCCGTTTGCCAGACCGGTAAGCATCGTAGCTACACTCCAGAACAGGATGCTGAGAGTACATACCCATTTCCGGCTTAAGCGGTCGCCAAACCACCCGCCCAAAGGTACCATGACAGCATAGAACAGGTTGAAAAACACTGCAATGAGGCTGACGGACGAGTCGGTAAGTCCAAGACTGTCCCTGATCAGCGGCAAAACAGAGTTGAAGACCTGGCGGTCGCCTTGATTGAGAAGATATGCCACCCATAACAGGGCAAGGACCTCCCATTTGTACCATTTTGCGTTGGTTTTCATAGAATCCGGATAACCTTTATCTGTGGTGTACTGTGGTACAAATATATGAATAAAAATAAAAAAAACTACTTTCTGCCGAAAGTATCTTTTGATATTTATCAGAACTGTGGTGTACTGTGTCTCGATTTTTAATGTAAAAGTATTATTTTTGTATGGATAAACAAAGGATTCCGGTATTTGCCTTATGAGAGAAAAGTTGAGCGCCCGAGTGGTTTTCCTTGCGGTAGTCGCCGCGATTGGCGGGATCCTCTTCGGCTACGACACCGCCGTCATATCCGGAACTACGGAAGTCGTTGAATCCCAGTTCTGTCTCTCTACCGTCTTCATGCTGACGTTCTTCTTGCTATATGTGTTCTGTACTGCCATCTCCATCAGTGCCTTGGTGGTCGTGCTGCTGAGCGAGATGTATCCGAACCGGGTGAGAGGCCTGGCTATGCCCATAGCCTGCACTTTCTTCCGGTTTGCATTCATGTGCATCCCGTACCTCCTCATAATGTATAAGTGGGAGCCTTATACTACTGGCAAATCACTTGAAGAAATCGAAGCATACTGGAAGGACAAGTAGCTATGCAGTTGGAACTCCATAATCCGCAAGATGGTTATTATGAAGGCACACGATTCGATAGAAGCGGCGTGTTCAAGTCGCTTACATTCAAGGGAGTTGAGCTTTGTGGCCAGTGGTTTGAACGTTATTCCCCGAAGATGCATGACGCTGTCTGCGGGCCAGTGGACGAATTCTCCGTCATCCAGTGCGGTCCTTGTTGGCTGAAACCTGGAGTCGGACTCCTGGCATCCGATGGGGAACCTTATGACCGGTTCGAACTGTATGATATCGTCGATCCCGGGCGGTGGAATGTTGAAAGCCATGGGCAGTCAACCATATTCCGCCATTATCTTGAAGATTATTACATTTATACGAAAGGTATCCATATCCTCTCTGAAAACGCTTTTGAAATCAGGCACGAGTTGAAACCGGTGATTCCTTGGTATGGGTCTGTCTACAACCATAATTTCTTTACGATGGGGAAGTTGGAAACCGGGCCGTCGCGCTGTATAGATTTTCCTTTCCTGCCCGATGGATCCTGGCGTGATAGATATGATTCTGTATGTCTGACGGATGAAGGGATACGGTTTTCCAGGACGCTCAAACCTGGAGAGTCGGTCTACAATTCCGGTATCCACCGCGCTGGGGAGCAGGGAATGCCATATGAGATGACGTTGCGTGAGGGACCGCTCTCAATCCATATCAAGGGGGATGTCCCCGTAACGCATACCGTTCTCTGGGCCAACCACCGGATTGTCTGCGTTGAGCCATATAACCAGTTGACGGCTGTTCCAGGAGAGACTCTGGACTGGACCATCAGATACGAGATACACTTTAAAGAACAATGAAACCAAGCATCCTTTTCCTTACCTTGTCGATGTTGCTGATCACAGCCTGTGGGCAGCAATCAGTCAAACCTGTATATCTAGATTCCTCCAAACCGCTAGAGGATCGGGTTGAAGACGCTCTTTCCAGGATGACGCTGGAAGAAAAAGTCGCCATGACCCACGCTCAGTCGAAGTTTTCCAGCGCCGGAGTGCCGCGTCTTGGCATTCCCGAACTTTGGCATACGGACGGACCGCACGGAATCCGTCCGGAAGTCCTCTGGGATGAATGGGACCAGGCAGGATGGACCAACGATTCCTGTACGGCTTTCCCTGCATTGATAAACCTGGCTGCCACCTGGGACAGGGACTTGTCCCGCTTGTATGGGGACTGCATAGGTGCTGAAGCACGATACAGGGGAAAGGATATCTTGCTGGGACCCGGCATCAACATGGGACGCACACCTTTGAATGGCCGTACATTCGAATACATGGGGGAGGATCCATACCTGGCAGGCGAACTGGTCGTTCCGTATGTCAGGGGAGTCCAGTCCAATGGAGTCGCAGCCTGCGTCAAGCATTTTGCGGTCAATAACCAGGAGGTACGCCGGACGGCAACCAGTTCCAACCTGGATGACAGGACATTGTATGAGATTTATCTCCCTGCGTTCAGGAAGGCAGTCCAGGAAGGCGGAGCCTGGGCGATCATGGGCTCATACAATCTCTATAACGGGCAATTCAACTGCCACAACAAGAAGCTCCTTTGCGACATATTGAAGGATGAGTGGGGTTTCGATGGTGTCGTAATCAGTGACTGGGGTGGCTGTAGGGATGATGAGGAGGCCATAACCAATGGGCTTGACATTGAAATGGGAACCTGGACCAACGGGTTGCGTGGAGCTGCTTCTGACAGCTATTCCAACTATCATCTGGCCAATCCATATCTGGAGAGACTCCGTGATGGAAGAGCCACGGAAGAGGAACTTGACGGTAAGGTGCGTCGTATCCTTCGTACCGTTTTTCGTACTTCCATGGCACCGGAACCTCATTATGGCAGCTTTACTTCACCCGAGCATTACGCAGCTGCCCGGAAGATCGCAGCCGAGGGCATCGTGCTTTTGAAAAATGATGGTATTTTGCCGCTGCGCCCTCAATCCGGATCCCGTGTCCTAGTGGTGGGGGAGAATGCATACAAGATGATGGTCGTCGGTGGAGGAAGTTCAAACCTTAAAACCAAACGCGAAGTTATTCCGCTGGATGCCCTTCACGAGGCGTTCGACAGCAAGGCCTCCGTGGTCTGGGAGAGAGGCTATGTCGGGGATACAACGACTGTTTACAACAAGGTTGTGACTGGGCAGGACCTCAGTGAGAGCCGTTCTGCCGGGCAACTCCTCTCCGACGCCGTCACAGCAGCCAGAGACGCCGATTATGTCCTGTATATAGGAGGCTTGAACAAAAGCAAAGGACAGGACAACGAAGGTACTGACCGGGAAGACATATTGCTTCCATATGGACAGGACGCTCTTATTGAGGCTTTGGCTGCCGTCACGGACAAGCTTGTGGTTGTGAATATATCCGGATCACCCGTGGCGATGCCATGGGCATCCAAAGCAAACGCCATCGTCCAGGCATGGTACGGTGGTTCCGAGAGCGGGCATGCGCTGGTCGATGTTCTTACCGGAGTTGTGAATCCTTCCGGGAAACTGCCATTCACCATGCCTCTCGCCCTGGCTGATGGCCCTATCAAGACAGAACGCCAGTACCCGGGAGTCAAGGAAGAAGGTGAAAAATGGTGGCAGGAATACTACGACGAAGGGGTGTTCATCGGATACCGCTGGTACGACACTCAAGGGATAGATGTCCAGTATCCATTCGGCCATGGTCTCAGTTACTCGACTTTCGAGTTGAGAGACGCCTCCGTCAAGCGGTCAGGAAAGGGTTGGACGGTCTCTGCGACACTTGCCAATACCGGTGATGTTGCCGGAGCGGAAGTTGTCCAGCTTTACATATCCGATGTAGAAGCATCCGTGGCCAGGCCGGCCAAGGAACTCAAGGGTTTCGCAAAAATATACCTTGAACCAGGGGAGAAGAGACGGGTTAAGTTCGATATCGGTCCGGATGACCTTAGTTGGTTTGATACTGAGAAACATGCCTGGGTAGCGGAACCAGGCGCATTCAGAGCCCTGCTTGGCACATCAAGTGCAGACATCCGGGCAGAAATACCTTTCAATTATGACAAATAGGCATATATTATCGGCAATCCTTCTGTTTTGCGGAGTTATGGCGCAGGCACAGGTGTTCAACCGGACTCCGCTGGAATCATCACGGTTCGCGGCCCTGCCTATCGGCTCGGTAAAGGCTGACGGCTGGCTGCTGGAGCAACTACGCCTTCAGGCTGAAGGTCTCACCGGATCCCTTGATGAAGTATATCCCCAGGT
>Ga0310697_10007762_pt1 | contig 10065 bp, 7 predicted proteins | sample 172DNAGHGlowgp2_FD_203883 | JGI IMG/M metagenome (GOLD analysis project Ga0310697, IMG submission 203883) | Sheep rumen microbial communities from Palmerston North, Manawatu-Wanganui, New Zealand - 1728 DNA GHGlow gp2 (v2) (version 2) | ecosystem: Host-associated > Mammals > Digestive system >...
TTGATGTCGTCCGGTGTAACGCCTGCTTCCTGGCAGCGCTTACGGTAGTATTCAACATTTTCATATACATGACGGAAATTTTTTGCCAGTCTTTCTCCCTGCAGCTTTCTGAGCTGGTCTAAGGGCATACATTCGCTTTCTTTCTGATAGTATTTTAGGTTCATAATAAATTCCTCACTAGTGCCCCCTGAGCCTGTCGAAGGGGCCTTTTAATTTAATTTTATTTGCAATTTGATTAGTTACCGTGCACGGCCGCTGGTGCGCATTGCACAAAATAGATAGAGAAGTTCGCCCTTAGGCGAAAAAGAATGTAAAGACAAAAAAACGGCTCTTTAGTGAGCCTGTATTTCTTAACATATACTTAATATTACTGTATAAAGAAACATTTGTAAAGAAGAAAATGATTTTTTTATAACGAGGAAAATGATTTTTTTATGACGAGGAAATGAGCCTTTTATACCGGGGTCCCTGAGCCTGTCGAAGGGCCTCCATGTAATGTCACTTCACCGGAATTCAGCGTTTTTTTACTGCCATCTTTAAGTTCAACAATAAGACCCGCATTTTCATCAACATCAATCGCGGTGGCTTCGTATGCTGTCTTTTCATCTCCAATTAAAGGATAAACTGTAAGAGTCTGACCAATTAAAAACATCAGGCTTTTATATTCTGTAATTACATGGTCTAAAGGTTCTTCAAGAATTTTAAAAACCTGTCCTGCAATTTCAGCAATTAATTTTGCCCGCGATGGAGCTGCCTCGTTTTGTGCTACACCTTCAATTTGTGGCGCCTGCTTTATAAATCCTGCAATATCCTTTGCTGATGATTTTTTAATTTTATCACTGGGGCTGATGTTCATGCCAATTCCTATTACAGCCGATTCAATTTGCCCTGTTTCAAAATTAGTAATGCCTTCTGTAAGAATGCCTGCTGCTTTTTTTAGGACTCCGTCATTTTGAACATAAATATCATTTATCCATTTTATAGCCGGCTGAACCCCATAAAGTTTTTTAATCGCCCTGCAAACTGCGACAGCCGAAGAAGCTGTAATAACTGCCGGTTGGGAGATTCCGCCTTTTGGTGTAATTATGATAGAAAAATAAACGCCCGTGCCTGCCGGAGATTCAAAGCTTCGACCAATTCGACCCCGTCCAGCTGTCTGACTTTCTGCCACAATAATAGCCTGATGATATTTACCCGTATCCTGAGTAAGAAGTTTTTTTGCATAGGTGTTAGTAGAGTCTAACACTTCAAAATATTCTATGTGACTCTGTGCATATTCTGGAAAAGTCTGGCCTAATGTATATTCCAGCACCTGCTTTGAAAGAATGTCAGCAGTCTGATTTTCTAAAAGTGTATAGCCGTTGTTGTTAGTCGCCTCTACCAAAAATCCATCTTCCCTGATTGCCTTTACAGCCTTCCAGATAGCGGCCCGACTAACCCCACATTCCCCAGCCAGTTTTTCCCCGGAAAGAACCTGCCCCTTGTTTTGCGAAAGTAACTCAAACACCTTTTGCTTTGTAGTCATGCTATATAAATACAACATTGTAAAAGAAAAATCTAGAATTAATTTCATCATTGTACCCTTCGAGAGCCTCAGGGACCCCATAAACCTTCGTCATTGCGAGCGCAGCGAAGCAATCCATTCCTAAAAACTTCTGTTTATTGAACGCCCTTAATTTTTTAGTTATAATAAACTTTGAGAGGTTTTTATGTTTAAGAATAAATTTGTGTTATTAACTTTGCTTGTGACAGGACTTTTATACACAGGCTGTGGTGAGCGAAATAAAGTTACACCTCCACCAAAGCTTTCTTTTAATATTTCGAATGCAAGTGCTCTTGGTGCAATAAATTCGGGTGTTTCCAGATCCGCGTCTTCTTCCCGTGCTGCAGACGACGATGACGATTATTCAAAGTTTTCATTAGAGCGAATTATGGAAGATGGAACTCTTGAATCTGCTTTTTCTTGTCATTTTTCCCAGATTGATGGTTTGCCAGAAGAAGATGCAAATTTAATGACTCATTGGGGAACCCTCAAAGATATTTTTCTACCTCCGGAAGAAAGTGGTCTCAAAGATGTATATTTATATTTTGATTCTGTAAGTTATTTGCCTGCAGAAGATCAGGAGAGACCTGGTCATATTCATTACTGGCATATTGGAAGTATAATCTGTATTCATCCTGATAATACCTGGACAGATGTAGTTTATGATAGTCCGTGGGAAAACAATACTTACGAAATCTACGACAGACATGATATTCAGCTTACAGAAGATGGATGCATTTATTATCTGTTTAGAGGTGGATGGCAGTTTTTTATAAAAAAATATGATCCAAGTACAAATGAAAAAACTACCGTCTGTGATTTTAGAGGTCAGGCACCTTTGTTTGATGAAACGGAAGACTGGACAGAAGAACAGTGGAAAGAGGCTTCAATATCTGTAGATAAAATGAGAATCAGTAAAGATGGAAAATATGCATATATTGGCCTTATAAAAAACAGTGTAGAAAATTTGCACATTGTTAATCTCGAAACAATGGAATCTAAGGATATACCAATCTTTTTTGGTTTCGATGCCTGGGATTATGATGAAGCTACAGAAAAATTATATTATGTAAAAGAAATTGATGAAGAAATGGGTGGTATGTTTTCTGTATATTCTACAGATTCTTCAGGTTCTAATGAGGAAAAAATCTGTGACGGAATAATATGTAACAACACTGGACTTATGGTTGTAGGAAAAAATAAAGTCTGGAAGCGATATACTGACAGTGTAGAAGGCGATGAAAATGATTCATTGATATTCGAGGATATTTTTACCCATGAAAAGAAAATGATTCCTATTACTTCTGATATTGGCTATGCAGGTGACTATGTTTTGACAGATGATGCCCTTTATTTACGTTACGTTGGTTCTGAAGAACAAAATGGAGAGTGGGTTGAAACCAAGGGTGATATTTTAAAGATTTCAATTAACGACGACACTATAATTCGTTATTCAGATTTTCTTGAAGAAGGAAATAATATTCAAATCAAATCTTGGAATGTAAGCGATACAAAACTTTATATTTCCGGTAACGCCAATGATAGTGCTGTAAGTTATGCTATAGATCTTAATGGTTCAAACCTACAAAAAGTTGGCGGTGATAAGGCCTTTACCTGCATTGGTGGCTTGAGATAAAAAACGAGGAAAATTATGAAACCCTATATTCATAAAGTAAATTATTACGAAACAGATAAGATGGGAATTACCCATCATTCAAATTATGTGCGCTTTATGGAAGAAGCCCGTGTTGATTTCCTGGATCAGCTGGGCTGGAGCTTTGATAAGCTTGAGGCAAAGGGAGTTGTTTCGCCGGTTTTGTCGCTGGACTGCACTTTTAAAAAATCTACTAAGTTTGCAGATGTAATTGAATGCATGGTAAAGGTAGAAAAACTAAGCGCTCTTAAATTGACTCTTGCTTATGAATTTACCTGTGGTGGGGAAGTTGTATTTACCGGCACCAGTACCCACTGCTTTTTGGATTTGCAGGGTAAGCCTGTCTTTACAGAAAAAGTTTACCCCGATTTTTATGCAGACTTAAAGAAATGTCTGGAAGCATAAGCTCCGGGATTTTGAAATCTGCTTATTTAATTTCGTAAAGTTCAATATTTTCATCCTGAAAATTTGAAAAACAAAGATATCTGCCGTCTGGGCTTACATCAAGCCCGGTCGGTTGATTTCCCCCTTCAAAAGCCTGAATAACTTCCATAGTAGTCGTATCAATAATCTGAATCTTTCCATTCTCCGGACTTCGTTTTGTGTAGTCTTCCTTATTGTTAGGTCCCCGTGAAGAAACAAAAAGCCATCTGTCTTTATATAGTTTAATCGTGTTTGGATTATTAAAAACCTGAGTCTTTCTGTTTATTTTAAAAGTGTCCAGTTCTACTTCATAAACAAGACGGTGGTACATGTCAGAAACATAAGCTTTTGTGCAGGCCTTGTTCAAAACAATATGACGCATGGCACCTTTGTCAACTTTTATAACTGCAAGCTGTTTGCCCGACTCAACATCATATTTTTCTATAAGCCCATCATCAAAAGAAAGACTGATAATCGTTTTTCCGCCTTCTATAAAATAAAGACCACGCGGAGCGGCTCCAGTAGAAATCATTTTAAGGCATTGGCCTGTTTTATAATCAATTATCGAAAGGTCATTAGAAACCCAGTTTGAAACTGCAAGTAATTGTTTTTCGCTGCTAAAGGCTATGAACTTGGACCAGTTTCCGCCGGTTGGAATTGTCCGCTTTAATTCAAAGTCCGGGTAGGAGTATTCGTATATATTTGCCGTTGTCATTTGAGAAACGAAAAATGATTTTTTCTCGGGAATAAAAAGACCTTCGGCAAAACCAAGCTTGGCCGCATTTGGAGGATTAATTCTTTTAATGATTTTTTTGTCTTCTATGCTGAATATGTCAAAGCCCTTGTCATCGAGCAGGGGCATAATAACATATTTGCTATCAGGGGAAAATAAAACCTGTTTAGGTTGCCGCCCGCATTTGTAAGTTCCAACTTTTGTGAGCTCCGGCTGAACTTCCTGAGCCCATAAAAGGGAGCAGGTAAAAAGCATAATAAGAAAAACTAAAAATGATTTTTCTCTTCTGCAAGATTTACCCAATAATCTATTCTCCGCGTCCAAGCATAAATGCTTTTTTATTCATTTCCAGGAACTGAGGTTTTACAAGCTTTTCGATTGCCGTAAGCCAGGCTTCTACAGGAAAATCCATGTAACGGCTCAGGCGTCCCATCAAAACGATGTTTACAGATTTTGCAGTTCCGGCCTGCTCAGCAAGCGTGAGACAATCAAGAGCGTCTACTTTGAGGCCTGCGGCTTTCATTTTTTCTTCCAGGTCTGCGGGATATTCTGAGGCCCCTGTAATTACAGGCATAGGATCAATTTTCTGAGTGTTTACAACAATCTGACCGCCGGCTTTAAGATATTCAGTGTAGCGGGCTGCTTCAAGCAATTCAAAGGAAACTATAAAATCTGCTTCACCCTTATCAACAATTGGAGAGTAAACTTTATCGCCGTAGCGTACATAAGTTACAACTGAACCGCCGCGCTGGCTCATTCCGTGAACTTCGCTTACCTTTACATCGTAACCTGCATCAAGCAGAACCTGTCCCAAAGTTTTAGACGCAAGCAAAGCACCCTGGCCGCCAACGCCGACAATCATTATATTCTTTACCATACTATTCCGCCTTCAATGCATCAAACTTACACATCTGTGAACAAACGCCACAACCAACACAAAGGGTCGGGTCAATCTTTGCCTTGTTACCTTTCATGGCAATGGCAGGGCAGCCAATCTTCATACACATCTTGCAGCTTTTACATTTGTCCTGATCAACTACCAGCGGAGGATTATGTTTTACTTCCTTAAGAAGTGCACAAGGTCTGCGGCTTATGATAAGGCTTGGCTCTGCAACTTCAAGCTCTTCCCGTACGGCGGTCTCGCATTCTGCAATATTGTATGGGTCTACTACGCGCACACGGTTTATTCCCATGGCACGGGCAAGGGCTTCCAGGTCTACGCGGCCGGCAGGGTCACCATAAAGATTTTTTCCTGTTGTAGGATTCTGCTGGTGGCCTGTCATCCCTGTGATTGAGTTATCAAGAACGATTACAGTTGAGTTAGACTGATTGTAGGCAATTGTTGCAAGACCTGTCATGCCCGAATGCATAAAGGTTGAGTCACCAATTACAGCAACAGATTTCTTTTCGTTTTCAGCACCGCCAGCCTTGTTCCAGCCGTGGAGTCCGCTAAAGGAAGCTCCCATACAAAGAGTAACATCCATTGCACTGAGCGGAGCAACCGAGCCCAGAGTATAACATCCGATATCGCCGAATACAGTAACCTTAAGCTTGTTGAGCGCATAGAACATTCCGCGATGAGGGCAGCCTGCACACATAATCGGCGGGCGTACCGGAATTGCAGTGTCCAGCTTTGTGCCAGCTGGAACTTCGCGGCCAAAAGCGGAAGCCACAATATTCTGGCTGAATTCTCCGCAGATTGGGAACATGTCTTTTCCGTGAATTTCAACATTTGCCGGGAGTCCGAGCCCGCGAACAAAAGTTTCTATAACAGGGTCCAGCTCTTCTACAACAATGAGCTTTTCCAGCCCTTCTGCAAACTTACGGATCATGTCGGCAGGCAGAGGGTTTACCATTCCAAGCTTAAGGATATTTACGCTGTCGCCAAGAACTTCTTTTACATACTGGTAGGATGTTGAAGAAGTGATGATGCCGACTGTGGTCCCTGAGGTCCCTGAGCTTGTCGAAGGGCCACCACATAATTCAATTCTATTTATCCCAGAACTCTCACTCCACTTTTCAATATCCTTCATCCTCTCTTCAACAAAAGGATGGCGGCGGATAGCGTTGGCAGGAGCCATAACATATTTAGAAATATTTTTTTCGTAAGGCTTGTGTTCAGGCACCAGGCGTTCCCCGGCTTCAATTATGCTCTGACTGTGGGCAACGCGGGTACACATTTTATACAAAACAGGAGTATCAAATTTTTCACTTATTTCAAAAGCAAGCTTTGCAAACTCGCGGGCTTCTTCAGAATCACTTGGTTCAAGCATAGGAATCTTAGAAGCAATTGCGTGATGGCGGCTGTCCTGTTCGTTCTGCGAAGAGTGCATTCCTGGGTCATCGGCAACACCAATTACAAGACCAGCGTTTACACCTGTATAGCTCATTGTAAAAAGAGGGTCTGCGGCAACGTTCAAACCAACATGCTTCATTCCGCAGAAGGCACGGCGTCCTGCAAGACACGCACCAAAAGCAGATTCAAGAGCAACCTTTTCGTTAGGAGCCCATTCACAGTAAATCTCTTTATAGCGCGCAGCTTCTTCTGTAATTTCGGTACTGGGAGTTCCCGGATAACTGGAAACAAACTCACAGCCCCCTTCAAAAAGTCCCCGAGCAGCAGCGGCGTTTCCTAACATTAACTGTTTCATTTTCAATCCTATAAATCAAATCAATTTAATAATGCTTCAATTTTACAGTGATTTTAAAGAATGGTAAATATGTATAATATCATCAATATTTGATAGGGATTCTGTTTTTTGAAAAAATACTGTGTCGTTTGTTGGCACTTTCATCCTCTATAATAAAATCAGATTTTTACTGAAGTTTTTCTATATAAAGAATTGATGTTGTGTTATAATGAAGTAAAAAGGAGTTTCCATCTTGAGTTCCCAATCCGAAGCAGAATTAGAAAATTGGCTCATTAATGAATTGCAGCAGCAGTTTGGATACTCATATTATAAGAAAATTGAAGACAAAGAATCTCTTGAAGATAATTTTCGTACAAATCTTTATAACTTAAACAAAGAAGATCTGAATAACTCTCCATTTACAAACACAGAATTCGACCGCATTCTTACCTATCTAAAAGACAAATCAGTTTATCAGTCTGCTAAACAGCTTAGAGATAAATATGTTCTGGAACGAGAAGATGGCAGCAAAGTTCATATCAAGTTCCTGGATTATGATGATTATTCAAATAATAAAGTTCAGGTTGCAAATCAGATAACCGTTATCAATAAATATGAAACAAGATTCGATGTAACTCTTTTAATAAATGGCCTTCCTCTAATCCAGCTGGAATTAAAGAAACGCGGAATTGCACTGGAAGATGCCTTTAATCAGACAGAACGATATCGCCGCCATGCATATACAGGTCTTTTTAAGTATATTCAGATTTTCATTATCACAAATGGAACTAATACAAAATATTATGCAAATAGTGATAGTACCTTCCTTCATTCCTCTGCTTTTTACTGGACCGATGAAGAAAATAAAAGAATTAATGATATAAAAGATTTTATTCCAGCATTTTTAAATCCAGACAGACTTTTTAAAATGCTGCATTTATACACCGTTTTAAATGATACAGAACGCTGTATGATGATTATGCGTCCATATCAGGTTTATGCTACAGAACTTCTGCTTGATAAAGCTCTTTCTTCTGATGATAACGGTTATGTATGGCATACAACAGGTGCTGGAAAGACTCTTACTTGCTGGAAATGTGCAAAACTACTGATAACACATCCAGAAATCAAAAAAGTCTTTTTCCTCATAGACCGTCGAGACCTTGATACACAAACTACAGAAGACTTTAATGAATATGAAAAAAACAGTGTAGACCAGACAGAAGATACAAAAGCTCTTACAGAACAGACAAAGGATAAAAATCGAAAACTCATAATCACTACTATTCAGAAGATGTCTCATGCCATAAATGATCCGAAATATAAATCAATTATGGAAGAGTATGCTAATGAAAAAGTTGTGTTTCTGATTGATGAATGTCACCGCAGTCAGTTTGGAAAAATGCATAAAGATGTAAAAGGCTTTTTCAAAAAGGCTCAATATTTTGGTTTTACTGGAACTCCAATTTTTAAGGAAAATGCCAAGAAAGAAGGTGAAATACAGTACATCACAGAAACTCTTTTTGGAAAACCTCTTCATCAATATATGATAAAACAGGCAATTGCTGATAGAAATGTTCTTGGATTTAAAATTGAATACATGAAAACCATCGTTGCTAAAAACTCTGTGTATGAACAAAAATTAAATGAGAATGAAGCAGCCTCTTCTTCTACAGAGGTTTCTGCAATAGATACAGCAGAAGCCTGGAATGACGAAAGACGTATTGAAGCAGTTTGCAAAAATATAATTCAAAATTTCAAAGCAAAAACTGTAAATAAAAACTACAATGCTATTCTTGCAACAAGCGGCGTAGAAAATCTTATAAAATATTACGACACCTTTAAGCGTCTGAACCCTGACTTTACTTTCGCAGCAGTTTTCACTTACGACGTAAATGAAGATGCAGAATCAAAAGAAGAAACAAGTCAGGATGCAATGGCAAGAATCATAGATGACTATAATGCAAAATTCGGTACATCATTTAAGACAGACACCTTTGCAGAATACAACGAAGATCTTTCTAAAAAGTTCAAGGCCAATAAAATCAATCTTTTAATTGTTGTCCGTATGTACCTTACCGGTTACAACAGCAAAATTTTGAATACACTCTATGTAGATAAAAACCTTGTTTATCAGGATTTATTGCAGTCTTATTCCAGAACAAACAGAACTGAAAAAGCAACAAAGAAATTTGGAAACATCGTTTGTTATCGCAACTTAAAATACAACACTGACCAGGCTTTAAAACTCTATTCTAATTCTGCAAGTATAGAAGGTATTGTTCAAAAGAGTTTTGAATACTATCTTGACCGTCTGCAAACTGCACTTGGTATGTTATGGCAGGTTGCAGAAACTCCACAAGATGCTGCAAATCTCCAGAGTGAAACAGAACAGAAAAAGTTTATTCTTGCTTTCCGTGAAGTAATTCGTCTCATTACCACTCTCAAAACTTTTGAAGAATTCGAGTTTGATGAAGCTCTTATAGGAATAAGTGAAGAAGATTTTGATAATTTTAAGAGCCAGTATCTGGATATTCATAAAAACTTAAGCAGGAGAGATACTGCCGAAAAGGCCAGCATTCTTGATGAAGTTGATTTCCAGATTGAACTTCTGGAAACAGATGTTATAAATGTCGATTACATTCTTACACTCTTAAAGAATGTTGATATGACAAATCCTCAGCAGAAAGAAAAGGATATAACAGAAATCTTTGATAAAATAAAGAAATCTGCAAATCCAACCTTACGCAAAAAATCAGATTTAATTATTGCCTTTATACAAAGCCTGATTGATGGCTTAAAAATACCGGAAGATCTGGAAGACCGCTTCAGAAGCTTTGAGGAAAAAGCAAAGCAGGAAGAAATTACAAAATTTGCAAATGAACATGACCTTACATATAAAGAACTGAATGCTGTTTTTGAAGAATATGAATTCGACGGAATACTCAATAATGATTCAATCAAAAATCTTATTCATAAAGAAATGGGCTTTCTTGAACTTTCAAAAGTTGTAAAAGAAATCAAATTATTTATAATTGAAACTTCCGATAAGTATTCATTAGAAATGGCAGGATAAGGAATA
>Ga0310697_10007763_pt1 | contig 10064 bp, 8 predicted proteins | sample 172DNAGHGlowgp2_FD_203883 | JGI IMG/M metagenome (GOLD analysis project Ga0310697, IMG submission 203883) | Sheep rumen microbial communities from Palmerston North, Manawatu-Wanganui, New Zealand - 1728 DNA GHGlow gp2 (v2) (version 2) | ecosystem: Host-associated > Mammals > Digestive system >...
TCGAGAATTCCCCCGAGCGCAGCGACGGCATCGTCAGTGGCGCCCAGGATGCCATCGGCATCTGTGTACCGGGCCTTGCCCGGCACTACTACAACGGCAGTTTCTGGCCCGAGAAGATAGAGTACACGTGTGACCCTGAGGTACTCCGCTGGTTGGAGGATCACCTGTGCATGATACCTATGTTCCCGCGGCGCCCAGGCTGTAGCGTGGTGGAGGGTAAGGACATCACCCCCGAGAAGGTGCGAGCCCTTGCCAGTGCTGCTGATCGTTGCTGGGACGCGATTCAGTGCCGTGACCTTGACGCCTTTGCCGCGGCCTATCGGGCTTCGTTCGATGCCCAAGTGGCGATGTTCCCCGCGATGATACAGCCCGGCGTGCAGGACTATATCGACCGCTATAGCGCCATGGATGGCGTGCTGGCGTGGAAGATGCCCGGTGCGGGCGGTGGCGGCTATCTCGCCCTCGTCTGTCGTGATCCTGCCCATTTCCCCGAGGGCGCCATTTCTTTGAAAATAAGACATTAGACATTAGGGCCCTTAAAGTCCTTAAAGTCCTTAGAGTCCCTAGAGTCCTTTAACCAGTTAAACTGATAACAATGAAACGCTATTGCCAAACCCTTGAATTGCGAGATGACCGCGAAATGATAGAGAAATATGTGGAGGCCCACGCCCATGTGTGGCCCGAAATTCAGGCTGGAATCCGCAGTGTGGGCATTCTGGACATGCAGATATACATCTTGGGAAACCGCCTGTTTATGATCTGTGACACGACCGATGACTTTGACTGGGAGAAAGACAACGCGCGCCTGGCGACGTTGCCGCGACAAGCCGAGTGGGAAGCCTATGTCGCACAGTTCCAGGGCTGCGACCCGTCTGCACCCTCGACGGCCAAGTGGCAACTGATGGAACGTATATTCAAACTTCAGGAGGGCTTGAAGTTAGAAGATTAGAGATTATTGAAGAATGAGAGAGACTGATAATCGCAACAAATCCAGGCTGCTGATGCAAACATCAGGGCAGATTATCCTGGATTTATTTTAGATTGGCATCATTCTCATCATCGAGGTCATAATAATAAATGAGTTTATGAAAAAGCTTTTGTTATTGATTGGTATTCTGATTATTGGTGTAATCGCCTTTAAATGTTCTCGTTCTTCGGTTGTAAAAGAGCCTAATACCGTAAGATTCACAGAACTTGACAAGGAAATACAAGACACCCTGTTTGCTATATGGCAGAGTGGAGAAGAAAAGTTGACTATTGATACAGTATTTGATACTGATACAAAAGAGACTTGGGTAATTGAAACTAAGGCGCCTATTGATTTTATTGATTTAACCGACAATTATGTCTTAGAACGTAAGCAAAATAGATTATTTGCTTGGATTGATGATAAGGTAGTTATCAATAAATCGAATGGATGGAAGCACACATTTCCTGCGACAGAACATGATCCTATAATTATCAAGGGAGATAAAATCTATACTCCAGTTGTATTCTTATCTTTCTTTGTGGTGTCATCAAAGTCGGAAATGGATACATGTCGTTTTAATGTTTATACCATAAAAGAATGATTGAAAAAGAATCAAACAACCGGAACAGCTGACAACAACCCAAACAACCCTTTTTTATGTTGTTCAAGTTGTTTGAAAAACTTGAAACAAAATGACAACCGATAAAGAAAACAAATCCCGTCTGCTGGTGACGCGCGAGGGCGTGAGCTATGTGCTGCCCTTTATCGTCGTGACCTGCTGCTTTGCCCTGTGGGGCTTTGCCAACGACATCACCAACCCGATGGTGAAGGCGTTTTCCAAGATCTTCCGCATGAGCGTGACCGATGGCACGCTGGTCCAGGTGGCCTTCTATGGCGGCTACTTCTGCATGGCGTTGCCCGCTGCGCTGTTCATCCGCCGTCACTCCTTCAAGAGCGGCATCGTGATGGGCCTGTCCCTGTATGCCCTGGGCGTGCTGCTGTTTATCCCTGCGCGGGCGATGGGCAGCTTTGCCCCCTTTCTGGTCGCCTACTTCATCCTGACCTGCGGCCTGTCGTTCCTCGAGACGACCGCCAACCCCTACATATTGCTCATGGGCGACCGTGAGACCGCGACGCGGCGCCTCAACTTGGCCCAATCGTTCAACCCCATCGGCTCGTTGGCGGGCATGTTTGTTGCGATGAACTTCATCCAAGCACGGCTTTCCCCGCTCGACACGGCCCAGCGTGCGGTCCTCGGTGACGCCGAGTTCGAGGTACTGAAACAGAGCGACCTGGCCGTGCTTTCCCAACCCTATACCCTGCTGGGCATCGTGTTGGTGCTGATGCTGGTACTGATGCAGCTCGTGCGCATTCCTGCCGTCCATCAGGCGGCCCGTGAGAACCATGAGCCCCTGTGGCCCGCCGTGAAGCGGCTGTGGGGCAACAGGGCTTACCGCCGTGGTGTGGTGGCGCAGTTCTTCTATGTGGGTGCCCAGATCACCTGCTGGACATTTATCATCCAGTATGGCACACGCATTTTCATGGCCGAGGGGATGAGCGAGCAGGCTGCCGAGGTCCTCTCCCAACGTTACAATATTGTGGCGATGGTGCTGTTCTGCATGATGCGCTTCGTCAACATCTGGCTGATGAAGTATTTCAAGGACGCTCGGTTGCTCACCTTCTTTGCCGCCGTGGCGATTGTGCTGCTGTGTGGCGTGATTTTTGTCGGCGGCAGGGTAGGAATTTACTGTCTTGTGGCTGTGTCGGCCTGCATGAGTCTGATGTTCCCTACCATCTACGGTCTGGCCTTGGGTAACGTGCAGGAAGATGCCGAGCTGGGGTCAGCAGGACTGATTATGGCCATCTTGGGCGGTAGCCTGCTGCCCGCAGTGCAGGCGATGATCATCGACAGCAGTGTGCAGGCCTTGCCTGCTGTCAACCTGTCGTTCGTAGTGCCTATGGTGTGCTTTGTCGTCGTGATGGCGTATGGGTATTTGTGCTCGCTGCGTTCGCAGTTTAAAGTTTAAGGTTTAGAGTTTAGAGAAGCATCCGCATTGTAGGGCCTCGCCTTGGCGTGGCCGCCCGTCCCACGACACAAACTTCACGCTAAGACGCCAAGAAAAATTGTGGGGCTGGCGCACTTGTTTTTTACATATAATTGCCGTGAATTGATCATGAATTTTTTAATGATAAATTCGCGATAATTCACGTAAAGAAAACACATGGCGTCAACCACTCTAAACTCTAAACACTAAACTCTAATCAGCGGGCGTAAGCCCGCATCCGTTTCATCCGTTGAGCAGGATGTTGATGAGGGTGGTCACATCGTCGATGTTGATTTTGGTGTCATGGTTTACGTCGGCAGATGCCGCTTGAGGGCCGGTGTTGCCATTCAGTAGCAAGTTGATGAGGACCGTCACGTCAGCGATATTGACATGGCCGTCACCGTCTACGTCACCAGTCGGCGTGTCGTGAGGCGCTGCTGCGATGCCGGTGATGGTGATCCTCCTGATGGCTCCGCTGGTGCTTGCGACGGCATTCCAGGATACAAAACGCACCCTTGCAGTATCCAGTCCCGCCGGAATAGGCAGCGTGAAGGACAAGTCCTGGTCATGGGAAGCCGACGAGGGTAGGCATGAGGCCGAGTCGAGTGGTGTCCCCAGGTGATCATCTAGTGCCATGGTCAATGCCACGGTCGGGCTGCTGGATCTCCATTTCACATCGGCGCGGATGCTGTCGAGGCCCTGGCACGCGAAATCAGGTGAGGTGAGTGTGACGACCAGGCCCTGACTGTCGACATAAAGCCTGATCCTGGCCTGACTGATATTGTCGGTATTGAGTTCAAGCCCCGGGTTGTTATAGGTCCATCCCTCATAGTTGTTATAAGCGAACTGGGGCAACTGCTGGGCCCAGGTATCAATAGCCATCAATACCGTTAGTAAAAGGATAATTCTTTTCATCATTGACATATGGAGTAGTGGGTTTGATTGAGCGTTCAAAGTTAGTTTTTTTATTGATCATGAGCAAATACTGTTCTATTGTTTTTGCTTTTCAGTTCAATCATCATGGTACAAGAATTAATCTTTGTGAAAAAGACTGTTTTGTGATGAAAAATGCGTACCTTTGCCCGAAACTAAAAACCATTCATTAACCTGCTTTTCAGCTATAAGCTATTTGCCATTAGCGAAAGCCAAAAATCTTAAAAGAGTAAAAGTGGAAAACGAAATTCTGGCGTTGAACGCCAACCAGGTAGTAGCCTACCTGCAGAAGGAACCGCGTGAGTTCACCAAGGCCGACATCATCCGCTACATTGAGGAGAACAACATCCGCATGGTCAACTTTATGTACCCCGGCGGAGACGGCAAGTTGAAAACCCTGAACTTTGTTATCAGCAGCAAGGATTATCTGCGCACCATCCTGTCGTGTGGTGAGCGCGTGGACGGCTCTAGCTTGTTCAGCTTCATCGAGGCTAGCTCGAGTGACCTGTATGTGCTGCCCAGGTTCAGCACTGCCTTCCTTGACCCGTTTGCCGAGATTCCCACCCTGTGCCTGCTGTGCTCCTTCTTTGACAAGGACGGCAACCCGCTGGAGAGCTCTCCCGAGCAGACGTTGAGGAAAGCTGCTCAGGCCTTCCGTGAGGTGACCGGTATGGAATATGAGGCGATGGGCGAGCTGGAGTACTACGTCATCCGCCCCTCGGTGGCTTACTATCCTGCCCGTGACCAGCATGGCTACCACGAGTCGATGCCCTATGCCAAGACTAACGGTTTCCGCCAGCGCTGCATGGACTATATCGCCAAGGCTGGTGGCCAGATCAAGTACGGCCACAGCGAGGTGGGTAACTTTGAGCAGGACGGCGTGGTCTATGAGCAGAACGAGATCGAGTTCCTGCCCGTTCCCGTGCTCGATGCTGCCGACCAGTTGATGGTCGCCAAGTGGGTGATCCGCAACCTGGCCTTCCGTGAGGACCTGAACGTCACCTTCGCCCCGAAGATCACGACCGGCAAGGCTGGCTCGGGTCTGCACATCCACATGCGCATGATGAAGGATGGCCGCAACATGATGATCAACGATAAGGGCGTCCTGAGCGATGAGGCCCGCAAGGCTATCGCCGGCATGATGGAGTTGGCTCCCGCTATCACCGCCTTCGGCAACAAGAACCCGATGTCTTACTTCCGTCTGGTTCCCCACCAGGAGGCTCCCACCAACGTATGCTGGGGCGACCGCAACCGCTCGGTGCTCGTGCGCGTGCCTCTGGGCTGGACTGCCGGTGCCGACATGTGCCGTGCTGCCAACCCGCTGGAGCCCGCCAGCAACTTTGACACGACCCAGAAGCAGACCGTCGAGATGCGCTCGCCGGATGGTTCGGCCGACATCTATCAGCTGCTGGCTGGTCTGTGCGTAGCTTGCCGCCATGGCTTCGAGATGGAGAATGCCCTCGAACTGGCCAAGAAGACCTATGTTGACGTGAACATCCACGACGCTGCCAACGCCGACCGCCTCAACGAACTCGACTGCCTGCCCGACAGCTGTGTCGCCAGTGCCGACTGCCTGGAGAAACTGCGTGGCGCATTCGAGGAGAAGGGCGTCTTCAGCGCTCACATGATCGATGGCATCATCGAGCAGCTGCGCTCGTTCAATGACCGCACCCTGCGTCACGACATTGAGCACGATCCCAAGCGCACTTCACAGCTCGTGAACGAGTACTTCCAGTGCGGATAAACTGACCTACTGGTACACTATTCTAGAAAAAACTATCCAGCGGACTGGTAAAGGCCCGCTGGATTTGTTTTGTAATATATAGTGAATACTACATCATGCGGAGTTTGAACCACAGACGGAATACTGGATCGGTAAAGTTGAGCATGCCCTGCCCTTGAACTTCGATAAGGTCTTTGTTGATGAGAGCAGTCTTCAGGCGAGTGATATTTGCCGGACTGCCCAAATTGAACTCTTCACGGATCTCTCTCTCGCCAAACCCCTTGTGGTGGCCTGTTGCCATGGCACGCAGGAAGTTCATCTGGTAGGCAGAGAGCGGTTCAACCTGTTGCATGAACAGGGCTTCGTTGGCATCGAGGAGGTCGTTAACCGCCATGCTCAGATCTGCCTTGCTTGCAGTGTCCCCATCGTTCAAGCGTGAGAAGAGCAGCCATGCGAGTTGCTGGACATAGGATGAATAGTTGTCTACTTGATTACACAGGCATTGGGCCAGCTCTTGTGATATATGGCGATTGCGGTCAGCGAAATGATCTACGATATAGTCAACCCAACTCGCGGTATCTATTTTGCCAAGGAAAATCATGTCGCCGAATTGGTAGAAGGGCATATTGCGACGCTGGAAGATGTTGCTCATCAGGTGTTGCTTGCTGCCGAACAGGCAGTAGGAGGTCAACTGCTGATGTTGCCATGCTGTGCGCAGGCGTTTCTGCACTGTTAGGGAGTCAGGCAATTCGCCAAGTTGCTGGAATTCGTCGATACAAACCACGATGCGCTTGCCACGCTTGCGGGCAATATCTTCGGCAAGGTTCAGCACCTCGTCAGGCGTATGCGTTTTTGGCGTGATGCCCAGCGATAGGGAAAAGTCGGTGTTTGCCTCGGGCGAGAAAGTGAGCTTTGGTGTCAGGCGCACAAGAAACTCCTTGGCATATTCCATCCATTTCTCGGCATGAGAAGCGGTCTGTTTTAATACTGCTGCCGATAGCGCATTGTAAAACTCATACTCTGTCTTGCAGGCAAACATATCAAGATAGACCACTATGATGTCTTGCCGTGAATTAAGCATCTTCTTCACATGCTTGACAAGTGATGTCTTGCCGATGCGACGAGGTGAGATTAAGATGGTATTGATTCCCTCGGTGAAATTGGCTATCAGCCGTTGGGTTTCCTTCTTGCGGCCAATGAAATTATAGTCACTTACCGCAGTGCCAAATATAAAACTCTTTTTGTTGTCCATTGTTTCCTGAGATTAATGACCGCAAAGATAAGCCATCTTTTTTTAATACACAAGTTTGTATAAGATTTTTTACACAATATTGTGTTTTACAGTGTTGTGTTTTACAAAGTTGTGTATTGTGTAATCGGGTGATGGTCTTGGTGTTATTAGTGAAATGATATGACAACACACCACCCACGCTGCCTTGTTGGGGAGGCAGGCTGGTGGTGTGGTGATGTCTGAAACGACTAGTGTCTAGCCACTAGCGACTATTTCTCCTGGTCGTCCATCAGGCCGGCGCGGACACCACCCTGTTGGACGGTCTGCACGCCATACTGGTAGCCGAGTTTGTAGGCCTCCTGAACCAGTTGCTGTATCTGCTGCATGATGGCTTGGTACTGCTGCTGATACTGCTGCTGGGTCGGGTATTGCTGTTGTTGCGGCTGCTGATAGCCGGGAGGATAGTTCGGAGCCTGCTGCTGGGGCTGTTGCGGTGTCTGGTCCCAAGGATTGGGAATCTCGTTGCCACCTGAGGCTTGTCCACCGCCGCCGGCTTGCTGTTGGGCCTGGCGTGCGGCCTCTTCTAGTTTTCTCTGAAGTTCGTCAAGTAATCCCATAATAGTGTAAATAAAGAGTTTGTCATTAAAGATGCACAAATTTATATCAGTTTTTTAGATTTTGCAATACTTTGGGCGCAGTTTAATATTTTTTTAATAAGTGATGGTGTGTGTTGCAGGAGTCCTGGAAAAAGAAAAGTCCCTGGCAAGCTGTTGCCTGCCAGGGACTCTATCTCAGTCAGTCACCAGGACTGACATCATTCCTCATTAGTAGAGTGAATAGTAGTTCTCCTTTGCCCAGAAGAGCTTGGTGTAGTAACCAGTAGACTCGCTGTAGTTGGTCTGGATAGCGTTCTGAACATTGGTGGAGTTGAAGTTCAGCTCATCGCTGGGATAAGGCAGACGATGGGGAGGAGTGGGATAGTCACTCTGCTGGTTGTCCTTCATGAACTTCACGTTGGGATAACCGGTGCGGCGGGTAACGTTCCAAGCCTCGAGCTCATTCATGAAACCGAAGTTCAGCCACAGCTGGGTAGCAATACACTCCTGAGTAGGCTGCCAGATTTTGTTGGCATAGGCGATGAAATCATCGAAGACGGGAACTTCCAGACGACGATAGCCGTTGTAGCTGTCGTTGCCGTCCTTGGCCAGTGATGAACCCAGCTTGATGTCCCAGTAGTACTCGTTAGAGAAGGCTACACCGTCGATGAAGCACTGCTTGGCCTTGGCGGCATCGGCGCCCACACCATAGCCCATCAGATAGGCCTCGGCCTTGCTCAGAGCAACCTCGGCTGCGCTGATCCAGATACCGTTCAGGTTGGCATTACCCTGATAGGTTGCCCAACCAGCCATAGCGATGGTGTCAATGTAGCAGTAGTAGTTGCAATAGGGGATACCACGCTCCTTGTACTCGGCGTCCTTAGTAGATGCGATATCACTGATCTGAGCGTCGGTCAGGGAGTTGTCATAGGCAACATACTCACCGTCGGGGTTGCAGTCATAGATGGCAGCAATCCTGGGGTCGGTGTTCTCATCGGGGATACCGTTGGCGGGAACGTTCATAGCATCGAGCATGGCCTGTGAGCCAGAGCCTTCGCTGCGGCCTGCGAGAGCCTGTGCGATACCCTTGCCATAGTTGTAATCGTCGGTCGAGGTCTCGCCGTCGACACCCATGTTATGATTGTTGTTCTCGATCAAGGGATACTTGCTGGGGTTGTTCAGGATCTCGGCGATGGCATTGCGAGCGTCACCAGTGAGGTCACCGTTGGTGGCCAGGTGCAGGGCGATGCGCAGACGCAGCGAGTTGACATACCTCTGCCACATCTCGGCCGAACCCTTGGCGCAGGAGATGTCCTGACGGGCCAGCGAGCTGAGACCGGCAGCGTTAACGTTGCCGCTAGCGAAGTAGTCGCCCACCTCCTTGAGGTCGGCAAGGATCATCTTGTAGAGTTCAACGTCGTCGTCATAGGCAACAGCCTGCTTGGCGGCGTCATAGTCACCCGTCATCCACAGGGTACCTGCTCCCTTGTAGGGCACGTCACCCCAGATGGAGAGTACCTCGTGCAACTGAGCCTCTACCAGGGTGCGACCCAGCAGATAGAAGATCTCGTTGGCGGGTTTCTCGGTCTCGTTCATGTTGTTGTAGTTATACTCAAGCAGACGGAACTGGGTGAGCATCTTGTAGTAGTCCTGCCAACGGATGTTGAAGTAACCCTCGCTGGCACCACGGAAACGACCGCGGCCATTGGAGTTGCCGATCACGCCCGAGAAGCAGCCGGACGTGGTGGACTGGGTGTAGTAGCGCCAGTAGGTAGGATTCATCCAGCGGTTACCATTGTGCATGATACCGGTGAATACCTGGGGCACACCCACAGTAGTGGTCTTTGACGGATCGGGATACTTCTCGTTGAAGTCATCATCCGAGCACGATGAGAGAGCGGTCATCAAACCCACTGCGGCAAAGAGCAATAAAAATATCTTTTTCATATATATTGTCTTTTTAATTGTTTGCAATTATTACTGTTTCACACATTAGAAGGTTGCACGCAGGGATACACCAAAGGTGCGGGTGCTGGCGGTAGAACCACCAACCTGTGCTTGGTAGATCCAGTTGGTACCATCGGTGGTCTCAGCATCAAAGAGCTTGAGAGCACGATATACATAGAACGGGTTGCGGGCAAATGCCGAAATCGACAGGCGGTTGCAAGCGAACTTGCTGGTCAGCGACTTGGGCAACATGTAGGTGAGGCTCAGCTCACGGCACTTAACGTAGCTGTTGTCCTGGATAGCCTCGGCATAGCTCTGGGTGGAGCTGGTACCCCAACCATACTGCATGTCGTTGATCTCGAACTGGGTAACGATAACGTCGTTGGGGGTGCCATCCTCCTTAACACCAGGCTGGATCACACCATTGTCCCATACGTAGTGACCATCGATCATGGTCTCGCCACGCTTGTAGTTGTCAGGAGCATCAACGCGAACGATAGTAGCCTTCTTGCTCATGTTATCCTCGGTGCTGTAGTAGTAGATACCACCGCTCTGGCCGTCACGAACACCAACAGCCTCGCCAATGATACCGGTGTCCATGTAGTACTGCCACGGCAGG
>Ga0310697_10007768_pt1 | contig 10060 bp, 7 predicted proteins | sample 172DNAGHGlowgp2_FD_203883 | JGI IMG/M metagenome (GOLD analysis project Ga0310697, IMG submission 203883) | Sheep rumen microbial communities from Palmerston North, Manawatu-Wanganui, New Zealand - 1728 DNA GHGlow gp2 (v2) (version 2) | ecosystem: Host-associated > Mammals > Digestive system >...
TTCCAATCCAGATTGAGATGCACGTTTTCTGCCAATCCGCGATCAGTCATGCGGTGTACATCAGTAGGATAAGCCTTGCCATAGGAACTACGAGCCAAGACATAAGCTTGCACCGTGAGTTTCTCAGCCCTGTTTGCCACATCAGCATACAGCATTCCATTGCCGTAGGTACTACCTGTCAATGCCACCTTGCCATCGGTCTTGACGTCTTCGCGATAATAGATGTCAATCACACCTTTTGTGCCTCCCACTGCTTTTGCCACAGAACTGTTGCTACAAATCTGGATATGGTCTATCTCACAAGCCTTCACATTGGCTAAGAATGACTCATAATCAATGATGACATCTATGTTGTCAACACGTATCGTGTAATTGAGGTCTATCTTCTTTCCGTTGATTGACAAAAATTCGGGACAAGTGTTCAACACGTCCAGCAAAGTCATCTCACTATCGGGTTCCATCTTATCCACATGAATCACATAACGATCTCCCTGAAATTCGATGATATCATCATCGGCTGCATGAGCAATCACGCTACACATGCTTAGCATGCACAAAAGAATCCAACCTTTCAAATTTCCACAGTTTTTTCTTCTCATAGTTGTATCGGTATTAAACAGGTTTATAAAGTTTTATTTTTCCATCTATTCTTGTAAGGCTATTCAGTTTCGCATGTGCTGAATTAATACGGCTATGCAGTTCTTCGATTAATGGTTATGCAGCTTTTACACTCTCCTTTGAGAGGAATGGTCAAGAATCACCACCATCAAACCACAAGACCATCAAGCAACCGTAAAAATGAACGAAAGGGGGCTTGCGATAATTGAACAAGGTTAAACTTCATTTGCAAAATTAGTTAATTTTTTTCAAACTCCATGCTTTGAATACAATTTATTTGTGCTTTTTGCAGATTTTGAAACATTTTTGCAGATTCTGGAACATTTCTTTTAGATTTCGAAAGGTTTTGCCGTTACAAGCAACTTACTCCTTCGACGTGTTCAGCCGCAACGACAAATCCGTCAATCTCGGCACCGTCACCCTGACCATCCACAAGCCCATCACAGCAGAAGAACGCCAAGGCAAGCAAACCAAGGTCGTCATGCAGGAAGTCTTCGACATCATCAACGGAGGACTGGATGAGAAATACCGCACCTAACACATTCAGCAAAACCCCAAGATTAACAACTTAACAAGTCAAGTTAGGAGTTAAGAATTGCCATGCGGAGTGTAAGCATCGCGTTAGCCTAATTCTCAACTGTCAACTGTCGAATCAGAGAACCATCCCTTGATTTGAAGTGCACCCCAAAAGTTAGACACAAAACTATTAGGGTGTTATGTATAGAAAGTCTACATTTGAAGAACGATTGGAGATTGTGTTGAAGATCAAGTCAGGCTATCCCTTGAAAAGCCTCTGCAAGGAGTTAAACCTTGACAGGGATTTTGTCCGCGACTGGCTGCAGAAGTATGACGAGAATGGCGAATCCGGACTTCGTCATAAGGTTATCAAAGATGTTGATGGAGCAGAAAAAGAGCATTTTGTTCGTCTATTTCTGGAGAAATCTGTACCTTTGCGCCAGATTTACATTTCCAATGGAATAAGCCGTAGTGCCTTGAAGCGGTGGATATGTAAGGTTCGAGAGCACGGCTACAGTTCATTATACGAGCATGTTCCCAAAGGAAGGAAACCAAAGAAGATGGGAAGACCGAAGAAGAAAAAGCCCCAGACCGAATTGGAGATACTCCAAGCAGAGAATCTTCGTTTGCGTGCAGAGAATGCGCTGCTAAAAAAAGTGAGGGCCTTAATGGAAGAAGAGGAGTCCAGGCTTCGAGGTACTGGGCTCAAGCCATCCAGTCATTAAGGCCAGAATATGGTCTTGAGCTGCTGCTTGAGATTAACGGAATGGCACGCTCTGTCTTCTACTATAATCTTGCCAGTCTTGCTGCAGGTGGAAAGTATGATACGGAACGGGAACTGATTAGGGAAATATTCCATGAGCACAAAGGGCGTTATGGCTACAGGCGTATAACAGCGGAACTGCACAATAGAGGTTATGGAATAAACCACAAGACTGTCCAGCGTCTAATGAAGTCGATGGGGTTGAAATGCCAGATACGCAAAGTACGCTATCGTTCATATAAAGGAAAAGTCGGGAGGGTGGCACCAAATATCCTTAACAGGGATTTTAAGGCAGACAGACCCAATCAGAAGTGGGTTACGGATGTCACACAGATGAAAATAGGCCAGACGAAACTGTACCTCTCGCCGATAGTAGACCTGTTCAATGAGGAAGTCGTTGCCTACAACATATCAACCTCGCCCAATATGGAGCAAATATATAACATGCTTGAGAAGGCTTTGGAAAAGTCAGGAAACATGAAAGGGCTCATCCTGCACTCAGACCAAGGATGGCAGTACCAGCAGACTGGATATTGTCGAAAATTGGAAGAACACGGCATAGTACAAAGTATGTCTAGGAAAGGAAACTGTCTGGACAATGCTGTGGCAGAGAATTTCTTTGGCATTATGAAATCAGAATTGCTCTATACTCAGAAATTCAGTGATCCCAAGATATTTATAAAGGCCTTAGAAGAATATATTCACTATTATAACAATAAAAGAATCAAACTTAAGTTAAATGGAAAGAGCCCCGTACAATACAGGACTCTATTGAGATAAATAATTTAGTATTAATCTGTCCAACTTTTGGGGGTCAGTTCAATTCTTCTCATACCCCACACCATCAATCACCACCTTCACGCTTCGCGTTTCCCCATGATGAGGTATACCCCCTGGCATTGTCTTCAGCAGGTGATGAAATGCCACCGGAATCTGAAATCCCTTTCGCAAAGTGGAACGATCTATGAGTTTTTGGTAAAGAAACATAGTATTTAAATATTTATATACCCCTCCTGGTCATACCCCTTATGAAGCATCATAATCAAGCCTATCAGAGTTTGTAGTTCAGGGATATCAGAAGACAAATTACGGTTCTCATAATAGTTGCCTTGGAAGCGTTCCGTGGAGCCATTCTTTAATCTTTCTTCTATGTCCGAAGGAATCAGGTACGATGACCGTTCTGGCAAATAGCGATGGAATTCACTCAAGAAAATCTTGATGCCGGCAAGGTCAAAGTCGCCAAAATGAACATACGGATTACTTATTCCCATGAGCCATTTTCGAAGGTCTGTCGATTGCGGATATCGCGACACAAACAGCAGTTGTTTCCCTGGCAGACACGACTCAAACAGATGCCTTTGAAAACGTATGAATCGGAAATTCTCAGGGTTCTCAATACCCACCACCGTCACATCAGACGGAATCACGAAATGCTCCCAATCCGACACAAATACACTACTTCCTTCTTCCGGTAGGATAACACAAGATTTACCATTCAGCTGAGTCTCAATAGCTTCATACGAATTCACCAGAAATCCAGGGAAAGACCTCGTCATCTTTAATTTCGAATTGCCCGAATCTAAGGCCTGAGAAGCTCGTAAAGCCTCTCCTGATGAGTTTCCTCCCATCAGCATATCCCGAAACCTCTCGAGGTCTACAAAACGCTCGTCCACTCTCGCTATGGCCTTCGCAAACGACTCACTATCCACAGCCTTCAAGCGTCTCTTGCTACCCCTCGAAGAACTGACCAGAATACCGTCTCTGACCAGTTCATCCACCCACTCGCCCTTGAATCCACTGGCAGGCAATGACTCGCCATCTCTAAGGGCAATGAGCTTGTCTATCAAACCTCTAGTTACTTTCATTTCTGGGTAATTAACGGACGCACAATGGTTTTCGATTTACTATCCTTATCCAAAAGATAGGTGTAGCGATAATCTGATACATTATAGGTGGTAGGCGAAGAATTGATCAGCAGGATGTTCTTCGAGTTGGCAAACTCCAGAATACCCTTCACATTCTGCGGATGGAGCTTTCCGATCTCATCCATCATGCAATGCACCTTGAAATCGCCGAACTTCTTGCTGACCTGCGACTTGAAAACATTGATCAGCATAATGTTAATCATCGCCTTCACCAGCGTGTCGGTACCTTCACTACCCACATGCGAGAGCTTCGATGTCCATTGTGTGTCATTATCGTTTTCCACTACACGGAATTCCAAGTCGAACAAATCACTCAATGTCAAGCTCTTTCTGCTCGTTTCCTCATTCAGGAACTTCATCAGGTCTAGGATATAATCCACAGCCTTGTTGTTCACATCCTCCCGGCTATTAGAGGTGAACAAGTTCGCTTCACCCATGGCAAACTGGTTCTCATCATGGAATTTCTTGATGTGCTTCATCAGCTGAACCATCTTGTCTGATGACTGCTTCGAGCGGATGGAAATCTGACGGATCACCTTCACAAACTTCTGTGCATCAAAGTCCTTGTTGATATCCTGAATCACCTTCACCACTTCCGACTCGCGTTTGGTCAAAGCTCCAATCTCCGAAGAGACACGCGCAAGGATCTCCGTATAGCGTTCACTTGTCCTGTTCCTATACACTTCTATCATGTTGTTATGAATGAAGTCGTCCAGGTTCGAAGCAAAGTCCAGATAATCCTCCACCGTATTCAGCACGACCCTGAAATTGAAGGTGTTCTTGGCCGTGAAATTGTCTTTGAACTGCACAACCGATTGCTTGAATTGCTCTTCTTTCTTGTGTCTCGAAACAATGATGCCTGTCAAGTCCGACACCACTTCCTCAGGCGACTTCAAGGTCTTCCGCTCCGGCACATCCCTAAGCATAGGAGGACAGAGATCCGAATTTCCTACAAAGTCATCTGCTTTCTTTAGACCATCCTTGAGTTTCTGCAACAGCTCATTATGCCCGTTTATATCTGTGCTCAATGCTGCAATCTTCCTGTCGTAATCCTGACGCTTCAATTTGTACTTGTCCACAAGCTGATTCAGCTTATCTTGAAGAGCTTTCTTCAAAGCCTTGAATTCTTCCTCTTTATCCAGCAGTTCTTCTTTATCAGATTGATACTTATATACGAGCTTGCGATTATCCTCGATATAGTCCAGTTCCTTCCCGATACCGCTGATGGTTTCCTTACACTTCTCCACAGCACCAGTATCGGCACCCTTGCCCTTCATCTCATCCAGCTCTTGCTGCTGCAAGCGCAATATTTCCGTTTCGGCCGAAGTCTGCTTTGCCTTGACAGCAGTCTCTATCTCATCCAATGCAGCCTTCTGTTCGCCTTCCACCTTAGCCACCGCCAGCTCATACGATTTCTGGACAGCCTTCTGCTGCTTCTCCTTGTCTTCTTTCGTTTTTGCGTGTACAGATTCTGCATCCATCAGCCTGTGACTCACATCATTCATCTGCTTGTCCAGAGCCGACTTCCTTTGTTTCTTCTCCTCCTCGGTCTTATTCAGCAGGTCTTGAATCTTCACATCCAGAGCCTTCACCTTTCCCGGGATCGAATTCTGTTGTGCCTCACAAAGCGACCTCTGCTCACGCTTTTCCTTCACCCTTGGGGCATAGGTCTTCTTGAGCGATTCCAGTTCCGTCTCCTTCTTTGCTTCAATCTCTGCACACTCCTTCCTCAGAGCCTTCAACTGCTCTTCCGCACTCTGCTTCTCTGCTTTTATCTCGTCAGGCTTGCGCACGCTCATCGGCAACTCCGAAAGATCCAGCTCCACTCCATAGAGCGTCTTGCCTGCAGCATCCACCTTTGCCGGATGCAATCCTGTACGATACAGTACCTGCTTCTCGTCAATAATCTTTCCGATGTTCTTCTCCCAACCTGCAACATTACCGTCCAGCCACTCATAGAGCGAACCCTTAGTACTCTCCTGTAACTTATCCAGTTCGGCAATCTTCGTCTCTGCATCAGCCATCTCCTGAGCCTTCCGCTCCAACATTACCTTAGCTTCCGACTCTATATCCTTCGTCTTCGCCTCATATTCCGTCTGCAACTGCTTCTGATTGGCGTCCAGACTCTTGATTTCACCGTCCAGCTTAACCTCATCTTTCTGAAGGTCAACCTTCTCTTCCTTCAGATGATCTATCTCGGCCTTGTAAGGGGCATAATATTGCAAAGCGTGCAGACCCTTCTCACACTCTTGCTTCTCCAGTTTAATGCTGTCAATCTGCCCTCCAGCCACTTTAAGCTTCTCTTCGAATGCAGCCTCTATATCTCTTTTCTGCTTCTCTCTTTCCGTCATCAGCACATCCTTCTTCGAGAGAGACTCTGTACGAACAGCATTCTTCCTGTTCTCCTGCAACTGCTTGAAGCCATCCAATTCCGACTGAACACCATCCACCAGTTTCTTGTATTTATTGGCAATGTCATTGTACTGTCTTGTGAGGTCATCAAGTCTCTCTTTCTGAGCCTTCAGCTGTTCCTTCAGCACAGGTTCTTCATTGCACCTACGGATGATTGCATCAATGCCTATACTGGTATAGTATTCCTTCTTCTCCTTGCAGGTCTTGATATTGTAATCCACCACACCCAGCTGCTTGTTCAAGGTCGATTTCTCAGCCTCAAACTTCTCCATCACCTCTCCAAGGAGTTTCTTCTGACGCTCTCTTTCGCTATTCTGTTTCAATAGATTCTCTTCCATCAAAGGAATACGCTCACGCGAATCTCTTACCGCATAGTTCAGCTCACCACACAGTTCCTCAATCTGCTGTTTCTGATATAGCAGATCATGGTAGCATGCTATCACCTTGCCAGCCTGCAGTCTCACAGCCGATTCACCCTTGGCGTTCGTCTTGTACCAGCATGATATGTCCTTATACTCCTGCTCGAAGTCTGCCACCTGCCCACGGAAATAGGCCAGATTGATGTTCGACTCCTCTTCCTCCATCGAGCGGATTATGATATCCTTGATGAAGTCCGCATCCAGCCTTGAGTTGAGGAATACATTCTGTATCGAACGGTAGATGTTCTGATAACTCTTAGCCTCCATGAGCTGGAAGTTTCCGAATTCCTTGCCAGCCACCTTGTAGTTGCCATAGATGATCTCCCTGAACATCTCATACCGGTCAATCAACTTGCTCATATAGATGTTCTTGTCCAATCGCGAATTGATCACCTTGTACTCCGAAGTCACGTCACCAAACTCATCCACCAACCATTTTCTCTCGAATGGGGCATCTATGAAACGGTAGCATGCTCTACCCGAAGATCGGAACACTAAAACAGTGAAAGGTCTGTGCTCATGCTCCACCTCATACACGATATATGAGTTTGGTTTCGGCAGATAAAAGTCATCAAACGACTTCATCTCCTTCGGTATGCCGAGATGTAGCTTGTCTGCATTATAGAAGAACAGTATAGCTCTAAGCAACGTACTCTTACCCACACCCTGGGTGCCGATGAAGTGCACATTACCGTCCAACTTAATTTCCGCATAGCGTATGTTCGCGCTATTGATGAAGACTATTTTCCTTAGTGCTCTCATTGCTCATCCTCCGTTTCATAAATGGTGAGACAATCAATCATTTCTTCGATATAATGGAAGGCCGATGTCACCTTGTAGGTGCCGTCCAACTCATTTTCCATCTCCACGAATCCCTGTTTATCCAGATCTTTTACCAGACTCTCGATCTTTCCCTCCAGAGTCTTCTCCTCTGGATACAACCCACTGGCTTTCTCCTTCAGTTCGATGTCATTGGCAAACTGCTCCATGATGTTCGACTTGCGGAAGGTAAATCCAGGGCTGAAGTTTGAGTTGAACACCTTCAGGAAGTCCACACGATCTATCCATTCTGCCATACGCTGGATCTTGTTCTCCAGGTCCACCTTGTTCTCCGTACGAGAGAAGTAATAGTAGCCATTGCCACTCTCCAGGTTGAAACCGATGCCCTTGTAGTACTCCACATACTCATTGTACTCATCCTCAATCGCATCATACAGCTGTGTTTTCTGCTGGGAGACGCTATTCTGCGAGATGAATCCACCTCGGCTCAAAACATCAAATATTTCTTTTGTATATCGCATACGATTTCGGGTTAGTTTTGTTTTGAATATATGAGAGGGTATTCAATTTTACCCATCGTCTGATAATTCTCTTCCACAGTCAGTTCATCCAGATACTGTGTCGCTATCTGGCAGAACAGCACCAGTTTCTCTTCCTCATCCATGCTCTTGCGGTAGTTGCCATAATTCATCACAAAATGGAACAAATTGTCACTCGAGGCCATGAATGCATTCTTCACTTCCGATGCATCCACCGTCTGCAGCACCTGTGCTTCCATTTGTAGGTCTTCAGGAGTCAACGGTTCTGCCAGTTCACCTTTCTTCAGTCTGCTGTTGCCCTTGCCGGCCGCCACTTTCTGCAGTATCCTCAGCCCCTCATCCGTATTCCGGAGCATAGGTATCGAGACCTTCAACGTATACTTCGGCCTTGGTTCCATCCATACCGGATCTTTCTGATCAAGCATCTTCCTGATATTGGTATTGGTATCCAGTATCAACTGATCCTTCAGGTATTTCAGTTTCTGCACCTTCTTGATCAATCGGTCCTGATAAGCAATCAAGTTCAGGTAATTGATAATCTGTCGATCCAGTTCAATGAGATTGTGATAAGCCTCATTCATCTGATACTTCACATTTGTCACAGTCTCCTTCAACTGCACATCCATAGCCTCCAAAAAGAATGTCGGTTGCTTCTCCTCAATCACCTTCTCACACTCCTTGATGAAGACCGATATATCCTTTCTCTTCTCATCCAGATTCTCCAGTTTCTTTTTCTTGATGGCAAGAGTCGGTTCATTCTTGTAAGTGCTGTCGATGTTTCGCTTCAGGTCAATCACACTCCTCAGTATGTTCAAAGCGGTAGTGTGAAGTATGCGCTTCACTTCCGTCAGATAGGCGTGCTTCTTGGCTGGTGACTTCTCTATCAAATAGTACTCAATATTCTCATTAAGGGTGTCAATGCTCTGCTTCACACTTGCCACATTGATCTCCTCATTTACCTCCAGCACTTCCTCGAAGAACTTCAGATACACATCCTCCAGCTCCACAAACTCGCCATTATCCCTGATCACGCCATTCCTTCTGAGGAACTCCAGACTCTCCTCCTTCTTGGCAGCCAGTTCACGAGCAATATCATAGCGGAAGGAGTACGTCTTGCGTTTGGCAAACATCTCCTTCAGCAGAGCCCTCTCCCTATCGAGCCCCCTAATGAGTTCGTCCAGCGAACGAAAATGCGAACGGTTGTCCATTCTTTTTGTTTTTTAGCCTTAATTAATCACTTCCCAATGCCCGGTTTTGTTACTACCTACATACCGAATGAGATTCATGTCACGAAGGACATAGAGGTCTCGTTTGATGGTTATGACACTTGTGCCTAAAGCTTCAGATAACACTTTGGCATTTATCGTATCATTTATCGTATCATTTATCGTACCATTCTTTATTGTCTCATAGATTCTATGCTGTCTATCAGATAGTTTCGTGATATTTACTTGATGATTTATCGTATCATCATTCTTAGACGGTACTTGGACGGTACTTGAACGGTCAAACTCTTTTTCGGATGTCCACTCTGCCATCAATGTTGCCTTCAGGATGAATGCATCGACATGGAATGATGGGATAGCACAACCTTTTGTTTCCAACTCGCTACAGATACGGTCAATACCCTCGCCAAACTCCTTGACATACTTGTATGCCTTTAGGTATTGGGCGATCTTGGGATTACGAGAAAAGTGGGTATGACGTATGTTGTCTGGTCTCACTAGCCCAGGCAAGTCTCCTGGAGTCTCAAAGACAAGGCGATCGTCGAACATCTTTATCTGTATCTCGGTGCCTTTGATGTTGTAGGCTCTGTGACAGCAACTATTGACAACCATCTCTTGTATGGCGTACTTTGAGTAGTTGCGACGAGTTACGAAAACACCATGCTCTCCGAGGAATGAGTGTTCACTGACTTGCGTTTCCAAATAGCTGATAGTGCTTCGAACCTGCTGAAGTATGGCACCCTCGAATGTCACATCCTTGATAACATTCATGTCTCTGCCCACTTTCTCCTCTTTTCCTTCATAACGGATGAAGCGAGTGCGGGCACGAGGGAAGAAACGCTGTGGATTCTTGCCAAAGAGA
>Ga0310697_10007775_pt1 | contig 10056 bp, 5 predicted proteins | sample 172DNAGHGlowgp2_FD_203883 | JGI IMG/M metagenome (GOLD analysis project Ga0310697, IMG submission 203883) | Sheep rumen microbial communities from Palmerston North, Manawatu-Wanganui, New Zealand - 1728 DNA GHGlow gp2 (v2) (version 2) | ecosystem: Host-associated > Mammals > Digestive system >...
CATTTCCATATTTCATCGATGATGAGAAAGTGGTAAGGGCAAGAGTGGGGCAGGTGTTCTATCGTTGGACATTGAAGGCCACTATTCTGTTGGCCGCCATTGTTTATGCCGTATACTTTGCTTTGGTATATTTCACACATGTTGAATTCTACCTGATTTCGGCTTTCGGATTGTTAGGATTGCTGCCCTTGATTGAGTATTATGTTTATTTATGTGCAGAAGTCCCTGTTGAAAGCGAAACGGTGTCCACGGTAAAATCGGAAAAGAGCGATTTCGATGAATTGTGGAAAATTTTTGTCAAGAATTTCGACAATTATGCAGTCGCTTGGAAGCGAACAAATAATGAATCTGATAGTGAAAGGGTTAAAATACAGCGTGTTCACAATGAGAAAGAATTCGAAAAGTTGATGGTGAAATTCAAAGATTCCAATGCAGACGTATTCGTTGAAAACTGTGATTTGGCGACGGCTTTTATTAAGCTGGAACCGTTCATCGACCTTGTTGAAAAGAATGGACGGCATGTGCTGATAGCTCTTGAGATTCCCAACCATTTTTCGGTTAATGATGACAAGTCCTATACGGATGAGATTGCAGATCGTCTTGCAGATTTGTTGAAGAAGAATTTCCATGTGTATGACGAGAAGTCAACCAAGGAATCTCTACATGAAAGTATTGTAGTGTCATCCCTGTCGTTGATTTCGCGTCAAGGATTGGACTATGAGTGGATGTCGAAGATCGGACTGGTAGTTGTAGTGAACATCTTCGATAAGGGCGTTTCGAACTTATATGAAGACAGAAGATTCTGTTACCTATTGCAGTCGGTTAACGAGACATTCCAGCTTCTTTTTGTCACGCCACTTCGCAGAGGGACAGAACCCTCTATGAAAAACACGTGGCTGACTGGCAAAACTACGTTCGAAGGTCCCATGGCTCAATTCCCACAAGGCGACAAACAATATTTTATTGGGTATAACTACGAAGAATACGACAAGCGTTTTAAAAAGATTTTAATCAAAGATCCTAACGAACCTGTGTACTCGGGAAGTGAAATGGCGTTGATAGCATTAAGTTGCAAATATGCGCAGGAAAACAAGGCTGTTACCCCCGTCCATTATCTCGAATTGGCGTATACTAATGCCATCGAAGGCCCTGAAGAATTGGATAAGTTGGTTATCGATGCGGTTGACCGCAATCAAATTGAGGTGTCGGTAGACGACCTTCATCGTAATGTCAAGACCCATTTGCTTCCCGTTGAGCAAATTGTTGAAGACCAGGTGTTCTCTGTCGTGTTCGACCAAGAATGTAACGCCCCGGCAGTCTATCGTAAATGGCGTCATCTTGGGCTTCATGAGAATTTCACGATTGTGGTTTCCAAACCCTATCTTTTCAGAGATTATTTTAATGCGAATCATGTTTTTTTTACGAGAGTTCCTTTCATGGCTTTGGAACCTCAGTTGTGCAAAAGCCGAATAACCGTGGCCATCATTTTGTTGAATATGTTGAAGGATGCGGCTGGAGGGATGGAAGAAACAGAACTAAGAGAATTGTTTAATGGATATTATTCCCAAAGAGAAATCAAGTCGGTCCCAATGATTATAAAATCATTGCTGGCGGATTATTTCTCTGCCGACTTGGCCAATATGCTTATAGCTAAGGATGTCGTTGACTTTGATGGAAGCGAATACCACCATCATACGGCTTTCAGGTTGGAACTTGCCGACAAAGTTGATTTGTCGTATCTTGATATGGTCAAAGTGATAGACGAGTCGGGTAATGTTCTTTTTGATATTCTTTACGACCTGATGTACCAGAGCTATTGTAAGGGTCAGATGCATTCGTTTTCTGGGAAGCCTTATATCATAGGCGACTACGACAAGAAAACAAGGACACTCAAAGTGAGATCGCGAAACATTAACGATCGGGAGATTATTTTTTATAAACCGAGTTTGAAGGTTGTGCTATCGGGTAAGAAAAGGGCAATCAAAGACATGGAAGGGACTATGTATAAGTGGAACCATAAGGTGTCTGGCCAAGAGCTTTGGGTTGGTATTGAGGGGTTTGAGACAAATGTCAGAATTATTACGGAAGAAATGTATTCATTCACTTCCTATCACATGGGAGGAAGTCACAACAGTAATAATTGCCCTCCAATTCGTCAATACAATAAAGGAAAGGCTCTTAAAGTAACATTCGGGTTCTTGCAAAAACCAGAATATTTAGAAAGAATCAACGACATTCGCGAGAGTATTCAAATATTGTTGTACGAGGCGATGCAATCTGTATTTCCTCATCACTCTCAATATCTGATAGTTGCATCAGAAGGCCAAGTGGATCAGACCTGCAAGGAACTACCTTGGATTTTCAATCGTTTCTCGGTTCAATATGAGTCTGAAGGTAAAGAAACGAATTCGACGGAAGCAAACGACAATGGAAAGGCATCAACGCTGTCTTATTATTTCATTGAAGACGCTCATGTCGACTTGGGACTGATTGGGGCTTTATGTGACAAAGACAATATTTGGTACATTTTTAGGTATATATACGATTATCTGATATGGCTTACGGAAGGCTCTTCCGTTGTGCCTGATGGATACGATTCCTATCTGTATCGTAAGGATTTCGACAAGTTCGCTTTCCTAAAATATGGTGAGTCTCAACTGCCGTCATGTTTTGATGTCGACCTGCTAATAAATTTCATTAGGGATTTTTTCGAGAAACGTGACGAATTGCAGGATTTCGTCACGAAACGACAAAGCCAACAAGACGTTTACGGCACCTGCGACTTCTGCCGTCGCGAAATGAAAAACAGCGAGATGCAGCGCCTCTCAGACGGACGCATGCGTTGTCCTGACTGTTCGGAGGAAGCCATCGACACCGATGAACAATTCATTAAAATTTGTGACGATGCTAAAGAACTGTTCAAAACTCATCTTGGCATCGACTTTGGTGACATCAAGTATGAAGCAAAGCTCGTCTCGGCTGTCGAGTTGCACAGATTGAATGGGTCAGAGTTCTCCATAACCAATGGCTACGACATAAGGAAGTTGGTAGGCTTGGCTATGAATCGGTCAATGGATGTGTTTTATGTTGAAGATGGCTATAAACCCGGCAAGACGCTTGGTATCATTGCTCATGAGATGACGCACATCTGGGAATACAGTAACGATGATTTCCAAAAAATCAAGGCCACCAACGAGGATTGGGTGGAAGGTCTGGCCGTGTGGACCGACCTCTACCTTTCAGAAAAGGCAGGCGTGGCCACCATGGAAGAGCGAAAAGGCGGATGGTTGGCTTGTGACGACGAGTATGGCCGTGGCCTCAAACTCATATTGGATCTCTGCCCCGACGACCCCTACGGGTATATTAGGCAGAAAGGCGGTGAGTTGAGATAATTATCACTTCCACTTTTTTATTATTGGTTGCAAAACCATCGAATACATTGTATCCATGTAAAACGATATAGACATAAAAACAAAGTAAAAATGAAAACCAAGTACATAGTAATCGCTTTCGTGGCTTGTATTTTCGCACTTGCCATGTCTTCATGCTCCCGCATTACCGATGCGCAAATCACGGCTTTCGAAAAATCCATTGACAAATTGGAACAGAAATATAAAGACCTCACGCCGAGCGAACTCCAAAAAGGCATCGACGTTTGCGAGAAGCAATTGGAAATGCTTGAAGGCAGTGACCGTGACTACACCAAGGAACAAACGAAACGGATTGCCAACCTGAAAGGTCGTTACCAAAGGCTGTTGCTGAAGATAGAGCTTTACACGCTCGCCAACGAAATCTTCGACACCACCGAAGGCGAATCGGTGTTGGAGTATATCCGTGGGTTACTTCTCGGAACCAAGGCAAAAGACGTCTTGTTGAATAACGGTGCAGATAACACTACCAACCAGCAAGCAAAACCCTATGCTGCCGATTCTCATGGAGATGGCGATACCATTGGTTTTAATGCCTACATCAGACAGGTGGATGATTTTGCTGAAGGTCCCAAAAGCATCTGTATCGAAACGGCCGCTGACACGGTTTTAATCAATGAATTGGGCCGTCGGTTAAAGCATGAAAGCATTTTCGGGAACGATGACTTTGGCTTTTATTCTGAAAACCTGACACGTTCTCAGAGGGTCAGGACCAATCGGTCTTTGTTGTCGCTGATGAATGAATGGCTGAGGATTGATGCGGAATTGCGGGCCGCAGGTGTCACATCCCCCAAGTGGCTTATGGAAGATTCGGAAAAAACCAAAAGTATAGAGTTCCGTAATGCGCTTAAAGAAGCTTTGGAAAGAGAGATGAATTGATTTCAGTAGTGTCATATTCAACAAAATCACCGGTATGGAAACAAAAAACAACAAACACTATTTCGCGTTCATCAGCTACAAAAGTGAAGATGAAAAATGGGCGAAATGGTTGCAACATAAGCTGGAGTATTATCATCTTCCATCAAAAATTCGTGAAAAGCGACAGGATTTACCTGCAAAAATAAGACCAGTTTTTGAGTTTAAATCTGAAATGGCAGGAGGTTATTTGGAACAAGCCATAGAAAAAGCATTATCCGAATCTAAATGGCTAATAGTGATTTGCTCCCCCGATACGCCACAATCTCAATGGGTTGCCAAAGAAGTAAGATACTTTATTGATAGAGGCTGGGCGGATTTCATAATCCCCTTTGTCGTTGATGGCGAGGCGTTTTCAAAGGATCCTAAGTTGGAGTGCTTTCCAATGCCTTTGAGAGAGTTGCCCAAGGCACATCGTGGGATTAGCATAAATGAGTTGGGTGAAGATGCCGCTGCTGTGAAAGTGGTGGCGCAAATGTTTGATCTGGGATTTAATGAGTTGTGGCAAAGATTTAAGAGGGAGAGAAGAAGGAAACGCAACTGGATTATTGCTGCTAGTATCACGGCTTTTCTCATCATGGCGGGCGTGGCTTATTGGATGTATTTTCAACGGCAGCAGACACTTAAGGCCAACTGGAAGATGATGGAAAACCAATCTAGGTTTGTGGCGGAGAAAATAAACAACATCGCAGACGAGGATTCTTATCTTGCTAGTCGGCTTGCCATAGAAGTGCTTCCAAAAGACTTGGAAAAACCAGATAGACCTTATGCGATTGAGGCTGAGGCGGCACTGAGAAATTTTTTCAGTCCTGTTTTGGATATTATTAAAGGGCATGATTATAATGTCTTATCCGTTGTTAATAGTCCAGACGGAAGCCGCATAGTATCTTCATCCGTTGACAAAACGATACGAATGTGGAGTGCTGCAACAGGTAACGAATTAGCCGTTTTAAAAGGGCATAAAGATCCAGTTTCATCTGTTGCAATTAGTCTGGATGGAAACATAATTGCGTCGTCTTCATTTGATAAGACAGCTCGAGTTTGGGACGCCGAGAAAGGTCGAGAATTGAAATCATTGGTAGGGCACGCTAATCCACTAAATTGCGTTGATATTAGTCCCGATGGGAAGCATGTTGTTACCGGTTCTATGGACAGGGATGATACCGAGATGTATTATATCGTCACATTCAGAACCGATACTGTAACAGATGATCAAACTATACGTGTTTGGGACGTAGATTCTGGACAGGAATGTAATTATTTGGAACGCTACGCTTCTTCGATTAACTCTTTGGATTTTAGTCCCGATGGGAAGTACATAGTGTCGACTTCTAAAGATCAAACAATCCGCATTTGGGATTTCGGGACAGGAACAATAGTCAAAACAATTTATGGAAGCACAGGTTGTTTCCTACAAGCCAGATTTAGTCCTGATGGGAAACACATAGTTTCGGCATCCGATGACAAAACAATCCGTATTTGGGATGCTGATTCGGGTGAGCAGTTGATGACTTTTGATGGGCATCGAGACGTTGTCAAATCCGTTTGTTTCAGTCCTGATGGGAAGCACATAGCATCAGCCTCTATGGACAAGTCTGTCCGTATCTGGGATGTTGATTCGGGCGAGCAGTTGGAGGTTTTCGATGGACATCGAGAAGATGTCAATTCCGTTTGTTTCAGTCCTGACGGAAAACGTGTTGTATCGGCTTCCCTTGACAAAACGATTCGAGTATGGGAAGCTGATAAGGATTATGAAGTTGCTCCTCATGGGCATAATCGTGCTATTAATACTGTTTCGTTTAATAATGATGGTACACGTATCCTTTCAGCATCCGATGATGGAACAGTGAAGATTTGGGATGCAGTTTCTGGGAAATGGTTTCTAACAATAAAAGAAAAAGGATATCATGATTGTATAGCAACTTTTAGTCCTGATGGGAAGTATGTGGTTTCATCAACAGGAGGACCTGTGTCTGTTTGGGAATCCGAGAGTGGTTTATTAAAATCTATTTGGCTTAATGACAATATGGTAATGTCGCTAGCTATTAGTCCAGATGGGAAACAGATTGCAACAGGTTCTTATGAAACGGCTATAAAGCGGTGGGATATCGAATCAGGAAAAGAATTGAAAAGCATGACTGGGCATTCCGATTGTGTGATATCAATAGCATACAGTCCTGATGGCAAAAGCATAGTGTCGGGATCAGCAAACCGCGAAATAATGATTTGGGATACAGAATTGGGTGATACAACGAAGGTTTTAAGAGGACATACTGGCTGGGTTCACTCTGTTTCTTTTAGTCATGACGGGAAACGTATAGTTTCAGCTTCTGGTGACGGCACGGTCCGTGTCTGGGATGTCGTTACGGGTAAAGAAATACTGATACTTAATGGACATACAGATAGTGTGCGGTCTGCTTTTTTTAGTCCCGACGACAAACATATTGTTTCAGCGTCATCCGATAACACAGTCCGTATTTGGGATGTCGAAGAGGGCGTGACATTGAAAATATACAAAGCGCACAAAGAAAAGTGTTGTTCTGCTACTTTTAGCCCTGATGGGAAGAGGGTCGTTTCTGCTTCTGAAGATGGTGCCATCCGCATCTGGGACTTACCGCCTCTCCAAGACCTCATCGACCAAACGCGCGAGCGGTTCAAGGACAGGCCGCTCACGCCTGAAGAACGCAGGCAATATTATTTGGAGTAGAGTGTTTTTGTTTATGCACTGGGTTGCATATCATGAAAAATATGTCTAAAAATCAAAAAACACATGACCTATCAAATTGCCTCAAAATCAGAAAAAGGCCGCAAGAAGTCGCCCAACGAACTCAATGGCGACTGTTGTGGCTGGATTGAAGAATCGGGCTGCGTAGTTGTGGCATTGGCCGATGGCGTGGGTTCTTGCAAAAGCGATTCACGCGCCTCGAAAACCTGTTGTGACTTTTTCCTCGCCAAATGCCAAGCGGCATTGCGCGAAGGTGACGTGCTAACGGAAGAAAAACTCATACAGTTTTGCCGCGAAATCGACCCCGTGCTGGCTGTCGCTGGCGACGAGACCTGCTTCTGTGCCGTGGTCTGGCCTACGGGCGGCGACAAGACGGTGTGGTTCCATGTGGGCGATACGCGCATCTATAAGTACAGCAAAGCCGAAGGTCTTGTCCAAATAACTGAAGATGACCACGGCAAGGCTGTCAACATCAAGATCAACGGAAAACTCTATACTGACCACGGCGCAGTGGTTTCGGCCACGCCCATCAACAGTGCTATTGGCGACCGTGGCTGCGATTTCCACACAGGTGTCCTCGATTTCATGCCCGGTGAGAGCCTCGTCCTGTGTTCCGATGGCATGTATCTTTCCTCGACATTCAAGGCCGATGTAAGCGCTTTGCTCGGAGAGGCCGACATGACTGCTTCCATTGTGCGAATCACCACCACCGATGATGACGACAACTCGTTGCTCATCGTGCGCCGCAATATGGCTGTTGGCGGCGAGGTCAGCCTTCGAGAGCTGATGGATGATTTCGAGAAATACAAAGACGAGATGCCTTTCAACACATTGATTGACAGGTTCAGTTCGGAGTTGGAGTCGATGATTGCGTCTGGCAACGATGTGAATGGCATTGCAGAAGTGGTGGCGTTCATGAAGGACAATGGCTTGCGTCCCGACCGCAATGGCATTGACCGTATATTCAAATCCGCTTTGCAATTGTTGGGCAAATTGCCCGCTGGCGACGAAAAACAACGTATGAATTTCGTCTGCCTCAACCTGAAAGACATCTTGAAATACGTTTTCACGCATTAAATCAATAAAAATCTTTCCACTGTCAACTCCCAACTCCCAACTATTTACTACCTTTGCAGCGTAATTTAGAATCATTTTAGGAAATTATGCTGAACAAAGAAAATGTTTTGGAAGTCCTGAAGGACGTGATTTATTTCCCCAAGGGGGATAACATAGTGGCACTCAATATGGTTGACAACCTGATGGTTAAGGATGATGCCATCCGTTTCGACCTCGTCATGGAACATGCCAACGACCCCAAAAACGACATCCTTGTGAACGGTGCCAAACGCACGCTGACCGAGGTTTTCGGAGAGGTCAATATCGAAATCAAGGTGGTGGAGGAGAAGACGGCCCTTTCGAAGGTGAAGCACATCATCGCCGTGGCTTCGGGCAAGGGGGGCGTCGGCAAGTCGACGGTGGCGGCCAACCTGGCCATCGCCCTCGCTCGCGCCAACCAGCGCGTGGGCTTGATTGACGCCGACATCTACGGTCCTTCGGTGCCGATGATGTTCGGTACGGAAAGCGAACGCCCCGCTGCTTTCGAGAAAGACGGCAAGGCTGTGATGATGCCCATCGAGAAATATGGCATTAAGTTGCTGAGTATTGGCTATTTCGTTGATGCCAACCGTCCGCTTATCTGGCGCGGACCTATGGCCACCAGTGCCTTGAACCAACTGATGAACGACACCCTCTGGGGCGAACTCGACTGGATGGTCGTCGACATGCCTCCTGGGACAGGCGACATCCAACTGACGCTGGCACAACAATATAAGGTATCGGGTGCGGTCATCGTCACCACGCCGCAAAAGGTAGCCTTCGCCGACGTGCTTCGCGCCGCGATGATGTTCAAGGAAGAGGCCCTGCAAATCCCGATCTACGGTTTGGTAGAGAACATGGCCTACTTCACGCCCTCTGACATGCCCGACAAGAAATATTACATCTTCGGCAAGGAAACGGGCAAGGGCTTCGCCGATCAACTTGGTGTGCCGTTGCTGGGCCAAATCCCGATTACGGAGAAGATTGCCGAGTGCGGCGACGCGGGTACGCCTTTGGCCTTGGATGCCGACTCGCCCGTCACGAAAGCATTTGACAAGATTGCTCAAGCGATAATTAATAAGGATAATGGATAAGCCCAGCCCCGTAGGGGCGACATATCAGTAAGCAGGCGACGTAAGTCCCTGCCCATCAGCGAAAACAAACAGTAATAGCAATGGATAAAGACACAATACTACGCAAAGTGAAGAACGTCCTCGAACAAGTGCGTCCCTACCTCCAGCAGGACGGCGGCGACGTCAACTTCGTGGAACTCACCGACGACAACACCGTCATCGTCGAACTCACCGGTGCCTGCGGCAACTGCCCGCATAGCAAGATGACCCTCAAAAACGGCATCGAGTCCGTGATGAAGAAAGTCATCCCCGAAATCAAGGCGGTGGAACAGGTCGAAACATTGGAATTGTAAGAAACTTGGACTTGAAACTACAGATTGCACAGATGAAACGGATTGTTGACAGAATTGTAAGGCACATGTGCCTATTAGTACAGATTCCTAACGGTGTATTAGCCATCTGTACCCATCGGACGCATGCGTCCCTTTAATTTTCAGAAAGTGATCTGTGAAATCTGTATAATCTGTAGTTAAATAAAAGAAATACAATAAATTAAATGTCTAACATAAAATCAAACGAAAATGAAAAAATCTTTATTCTCATTAGCGGCCATGCTGCTGTTCGCGGTCAGCGGCATCGCGCAAAACACGACCTTCACAAAGGTCACCTCAGCTTCAGGCCTCGAGGCAGGAGTCATGTACCTCATCGTTGGCAATGATGAAGAACTTGGCGATTTCGCCATGGGTTATCAGAAGCAAAACAACCGCCATGCCGTCGCTGTGACGGATGATGGTGGCAACATCACGGTTACTCCTGCTGT
>Ga0310697_10007779_pt1 | contig 10050 bp, 7 predicted proteins | sample 172DNAGHGlowgp2_FD_203883 | JGI IMG/M metagenome (GOLD analysis project Ga0310697, IMG submission 203883) | Sheep rumen microbial communities from Palmerston North, Manawatu-Wanganui, New Zealand - 1728 DNA GHGlow gp2 (v2) (version 2) | ecosystem: Host-associated > Mammals > Digestive system >...
CGGTCGAAACGATCAGCGCGATCAACATCGTTTGGGTCCTCGGCTTCCTCATTCTGTTCTATCTCTTTATGACGATGTACTGCACGCCTTATAACGCGCTGATCTCCGAGTTCGGAAAGACGCAGGAAGACCGCATGTACATCTCCACGGCGATTTCGGCGACGTTCTTCGTCGGAACGCTCTTAAGCTACATCCCGTTTGTGCTCGCTCCGATGCTTCGCGGCATGATCGGCGCGAGCTTCCCGTGGAGCTACCGCATCTGCTTCATCATCCTGGCAGCGCTTGCGCTCGTCTGCATGCTGATCCCGACCTTTAAGCTCAAAGAGCGCGACTTTGTCGACGCGCAGCCGACGACCGAAAAGAGCAGCACCGTCAAGAGCCTGATCAAGACCTTCAAGAACAAGGAGTTTTTGAAGTTCTCCGGCTCCGATATCGCATACTTTATCGCGCTGACCCTGTTCCAGACAGGTCTTCCGTTCTTTGTCAAAGTCTCCATGAAGCTTGACGAATCCTGGGCGATGTACTTCCTCGGCGGCATGACCGTGCTCTCCGCCTGCTTCTATCCGATCGTATCGAAGCTCGTTTCGAAGTTCGGCAAGAAAAAGCTCGTCATCACCGGTTTTGTCGGCCTTGCGCTTGCGTATATCGTGACCGCGCTGATCGGTGTGATCCCGGGATTCACCGGCATCATTCCCGGCATTGCGATCGTCGTGATCTCCGCGTTCCCGATGGCGCTGCTCGGCATCATCCCGCAGGCGATCGTCGCGGACGTTGCGGAGGAGGACGCGATCGTGACCGGCGAAAAGCGCGAGGGCATGTTCTTTGCGGCGCGCACGTTCGCGATGAAGATGGGCCAGTCCGTGGCGATGCTGGTGTTCACCTCGCTGGCGATCCTCGGCACGACCCAGGATCTGAAGAGCAACGATCTGACCGCTTCCGAGTTCGGTCTGCGCATCGTCGCGATCGTCGCGGTGGTGTTCTGCACGCTCGGCGCGCTGATCCTTGCCCTGTATAAGGAAAAGAAGGTCATGGGCATCATCGAAGAAGCGCACGCGAAGGAAAACCTTCCCGAATAACGAGGCAAAGGCATGGATAAAACATCCGTTATCTTCGGCAATCCGATCGATCAAAAAACGGTCCGAAAAGCCGAAAAGAGCAAGGCGAAGTTCATAAAGAAGTTCGGCGACGATACGCAAAAGACGTATCATTTGGGCTTAGCGCCCATCGAGCAGATCAAAGAGATCCGACTCTCCAACCTCGTGCATGCGGATTCGCCGCTCGTTCTGCCGGAAAACCCGCTGATCGTGGGCAATATCCGCATGGGGTTCGGGCACTACCGCATCGCGATGGCGATCGCGTCCTGCGCGCAGGCGCTCGGACGGAACCCGGTTTGGATGGATCTCGCGTCGTTCGACGCGACCGGCAGCAAGATGATCCGAAGCCAGAACGATCTGTATTCGCTGGGCAGTAAGCTCTCGCAGAAGATCGGTCTGTTCAACAAGCTCGTGTGGGAGCCCATGAACAGCGAGGGCTTCCGCAAGATCACCTACAACGCCGCGGATCAGAAAAACTCCGAACTGCTCGTTCCGCTCTACGGCGATTTACCGAAGGACGTTCCGTACGTCGGTACGCACGTGTGGCCCTCGCAGGGCGCGGTGCACGCGGGGCTAAGCCACGTGGTCAACGCGATCCCGGACAACTGGCCGATGGGACTGCACTTAAGTGAAGGCGCGATCCACACGGTGCAGACGCCGTTCGGGTATCTCGGGTACAAAAAGCTCAACGGCTTTAGTAAGCATCCGTTAAAGCCGATGCCCGACGACGCGCTGAAACTGGTCGGGCACTACATCGACCACGAGCTTGTCACGAACATCGAACACGACTGCGACCTGCGCATCGCAAGAAGCCGTGACGGCGCGCCGGTGCGGTTTTTGATGACGGTCGGCGGCGCGGGCGCGGGCGGCGACCTGTACCTTGCGATGGCGAAGCATCTGCTGCCCTACGTCAAGGCGAAAAAGGCAGAGCTTTGGATCAACTTCGGCGACCATCTCACCATGTGGGACGTGTTCCAGAAGAAGCTGCCCGAGCTGACGAGGGACTGCCGTACGTTCTTTAACGACTACCAGGGGCTTTCCGACTGGTCCTCGGCGCTCGACGGCGAATCGGACGGCGGCATTGTCGCGTTCTGCCACGATGACATCTTCGAGGCGGTGTACTCGACGAACCTTCTGATGCGCAAGTGCGACGTGCTCGTCACAAAACCCTCGGAGCTTGCGTTCTATCCGGTGCCGAAGCTTATGATGCGGCACATCGGCGGACACGAGGTGTACGGCGCGATCTACGCGCGCGAGATGGGCGATTCCACCTACGAGTGCGAAACGGCGCCGGCGCTGTGCGACATGATCGATACGCTGATCAACGACCGCGCGATCATTCGGCAGCTTTCGACGCGCATCAAGGAACTCAACGCCGCGCACGTGTATAACGGCGGATACGAAGTGGTAAAATTAGCAATCAACGGAAGGTAAGACAATGAACGGGAGTCGGTATATCCGGCTCCTTTTCTCAACGGAGGCAGGTATGGATTGGTGGAAGATCGCGCTGATCGCGCTCTTGGGCGCGGGCGCGTTTACGGCGGGCGCAGTGATCGTGGTCCGCGCGACGCGGAAGCTGCGAGGTTCGGTGGAAACGATCGCAAGCGCGCTCAACGAGGCGATCGCCGCGGACAAAGAACCGCCCAAACCGCGTTCGCTCTCATCGCTCGAATCGGTGCTGATGGAACGGATCCTCAGGGATTTTCCGGACTTCAACGCGAAGCTGTTTTTCCAGCGCGTGCGGCGCGACGCGAAAACGTACTACGACAGCGGACGGCAGGGCAAGGTCCTGTTCGGTCCCGACGCGTCGGAGACGTTCCGCGAGGCGTTTGCGGACGCGCTGCCCGTTGAAGTCGGGGATGAGATCACGGTGCACCGCGTTTCGCTCTCCGGCTACGACGGCTCGACGCGCAGGAAGATGCTCACCTGCCAGGCGGCGGTGGAATTTCGGGATACGTCGGAGCAGCAGAACGAGCGCCGACTGGTGCTTCGCTACGTCGCGGGCTACGCCGATGATCCGTCGAGCGAGGTCGTAGGCTTCAACTGCCCGAACTGCGGCGCGGCGCTGCCCGCCGCGGGCGCGCGCGTGTGCGTGTTCTGCGGTACGCCGTTTACCGCGCCGGTGGCATTGGGCTGGATTTTGACAGAAGCGAAAGAAGGATAGTTTTTCCCAAACAAGAAAGGATCTCCCGGTATCGGGAGATCCTTTTGTGTTGCAGGAATCAGGAGCGTTTCCGCTTCACGATCAGCACAATCACGGCGGCAAGCAGCAGAATGAGCGCCGCGGCGAGTCCAACGATCAGGACCGTGCGCGTCGAAACCGTAGGATTCAGAGGCGCGGGCGCCGCAGTCGGCGCGTCGGTCGGAAGCGGGGTCTGTTCCGTCACGGGAAGCGGCGAAGGCGTTGCAGTCGGCGCGGGCGTGGGAACTTCGGTGGGCTCCGGCGTCGGGACAAACGCATTTACGTCGCGCGATGCAACAAGCGGCAGAGTGAACCAGTCGCGTCCGTTGTACGCAAACGTCGCCGTGCCGAGCTGCTCACCGGCATGAACCGGCGCAGTCGCGCTGACGTCGGTCGTGACGGTAAACGCCGCGTCGCCGTTTACCAGCGCGTCGATCTCGCGGATCGCGCGAAACGCCGTCGCCCCGGATGGATCGACGGAAAGCGTCAGCGCGCCGTTTTCGGGATCGTCGACCGCGGCGTTTTCGACCGGAACGGTCAGCGAGTGGTCTTTGAGCATCGTTTTTGCGTCGATCTCGGCGTATTCATAGGTGAACACATACTCGAACATCTCCCGCGCGCGGCGGAACAGCTCCGCGCGGCGCGCCGAAAAGCTGGTGTCGTCCAAAAGCCCGAGCTGGACGCAGAGAATCGTCACGTCCTCCTTCTTTGCGGCGGCGACAAGGCAGTTGCCGAGCCCCGTCGTTCCGGTCTTGACGCCGATCGCGTAAGGGTAATAGACGCCGGTGCCGGGCGCGTCGGAAACGAGGTGGTTGCTGTTGGTGATCAACGTATCCCTTTTGCGGAATTCGCTCTTCGGAACGGTGTAGGTGGCGCTGGACACGATCGTGCGGAACAGCTCGTGTTTCATCGCTTCCTGTGTGACCAGCGCCATATCGTACGGCGTCGAATGATTGTCGTCGCGCGCCTTGCCCGACGCGTTTGAAAACTTCGTGTTCTCCATGCCGAGCGCTTTTGCGCGCTCGTTCATGCGTTCGACGAACGCCGGTTCGCTGCCGTCGAGATAGAACGCGAGCGTGACGGCGCAGTCGTTTCCGGAAACGAGCATCATGCCGTACAGAAGGTCCTCAACGCGCATCGCTTCGTTTTTCGACATGCCGAGCAGCGTATTGCTGCCGCCTTGCGAGGTCGCCTCGTGCGGCGCGACGGCGACGTCGTCCGGATCGCCGTTCTCGAGAATCAGAAGCGCGGTCATGATCTTGGTCGTGCTCGCCGGAGAGAACTTGTCGTGCTCGGCGCGCGTGAAAAACGTGAGCGACAGGTCGTTCGCGTCCGCGACAAAAATGCCCGGCGCATGCGCGGACCGGAGGATCTTATCATGCGTTTTTTCACGCTCCTCCTTCTGCGCGTCGAACAGCGACGGCCGCGCGGTCGGTTCGGTCGTTTCCGCTTCGGAAAAGGGCGGTTCGGTACTCTGTTCGGCAAGCGAACGAACGGGCAAAAGCAGCAGCGCCGCCAGTACAATCAGGATCATTCGGATCGGTTTCATGCATTTCAGTATAGCACCGGAAAAACGCTTTGACAAGATACGCACTCTTCCATTTTATCGCGCGTTCTGCTATACTGGGAACAGGAAACGCAAAGGAGAAATCGCATGGGAACGATCGAAAAAGAGGATTACGTCGAGCCGACCTGCGTGCTGTGTGAACAGCCCTTCGGCGCGGAACCGAAGATCAAGGCGGTGCCGCAGCAGCGGATCATGGAGAAGGTCGACGACTATATGAGCCGCCGCGACTACGCGGGCGTGGAGCGGCATCTTTTATATTGGCTCGAGGAAGCGAAGCTCGGCCGCGATCAAAAGGGTGAGCTGATGATCCGAAACGAGCTGATAGGACACTATCGCAAGGTGCAAAACCGCGAGCAGGCGTTTGCGCATGCCGAGGCGGCGGAGGCGCTGATCGACGCGATGGGGTACGAAGGCTCGATCTCGGCGGGCACGACGTACGTGAACGCCGCGACCGCGTACAACGCGTTCTCTGAAAACGAACGCGCTTTGCGGCTGTTTGAAAAGGCGCGCAAAACGTACGAGGCGATCCCCTCCCTGAAGCCTGCGCTGCTCGGAGGTCTGTACAACAACATGGCGCTGACGCTCGTGTCGCTCGGACGGTTTTCGGAAGCGTACGCGCTCTACCATAAAGCGATCGAAACCATGGGCAGAGCCGAGCACGGCGTGCTGGAGCAGGCGATCACGTATCTGAATCTTTGCAACGCCGCCGAGGACGAACAGGGACTCGAAGCGGCGGCGGACGCGATCGACGGGTACCTGGAGAAAGCGGAAACGCTTTTGAATACGCCGGACGTTCCGCGCGACGGGTATTACGCGTTCGTGTGCGAAAAATGCGCGCCGACGTTCTCCTATTACGGCTGGTTTGCGACCGCGAACGATCTGAACGAAAGGGCAAAGACGATCTATGAAAGGACTTGAGCTTTCGGAGCGCTTTTATGAAGCATACGGAAAGCCGATGCTTTCGGAACAGTTTTCAAACGTGCTCCCGCATCTTGCGGCGGGCTTATTCGGCAGCGGGTCGGAGTGCGGCGGGTTTGACGACGCGGTCTCGACCGACCATGATTTCGAACCCGGGTTTTGCATCTTTCTGCCCGGCGAGGACGTGATCGACCGGAGGACGGCGTTTTTGCTCGAACGCGCCTACGCAAAACTTCCGAACGAATACATGGGATATATGCGCAGCGCGGTCGCGCCGGTAGGCGGCGCGCGGCACGGCGTTTTGCGCACGGCGGAGTTTTTTCAGAACATCGTCGGCGCGCCCGACGGGATTCTGACGGTTTCGAAATGGCTGACCGTGCCCGAGCACGCGCTGTTTGAAGCGACGAACGGCAAACTCTTCTATGACGGGTCCGGCGAGGTCACGAAGATCCGCGACGCGCTTGCGCACTGGCCCGAGGATATCCGTAAAAAGAAGCTTGCGGGAAATCTTCTTTTGATGGCGCAATCGGGGCAATATAACTACCGCCGCTGTCTCAAGCACGGCGAGACCGGCGCGGCGCAGCTTGCGGCGGGCACGTTCGTCAACGCCATGATGCGCACGGTCTTTCTCTTGAACGACGCGTACATGCCCTATTATAAATGGAGCTTTCGCGCGATGCGGGCGCTGCCGAAGCTTTCGCTGCTTGCCGAGACCGCGGAATATCTGATCTCGACCGACAACGAGCCGGCGCTTGCCGAGACCAAATACGACATGATCGAGGACGCCGCGGCGGAGATCATCGACGAACTCCATGCGCAGGGGCTCACCCGGGCGATCTGCGGCGATCTCGAAAAGCACGCGTATTCGGTCAACGATGCGATCGCGGACGGCGAGATACGGAATCTGCACATTCTGGCGGCAGTATAAGGAGGAAACCATGAACATTCACGGACTGCAAAAGATGACGCTGCTGGACTTTCCGGGCCGCGTGGCGTGCACGGTGTTTTTGGGCGGATGCGACCTGAATTGCCCGTTTTGCCACAACGCCGAGCTCATCGACGGCACGGCAAAGCCGGTCATGGACGAAACGGAACTGCTGTCGTTTCTCGAAAAGCGCAAGGGACTCTTAGACGGCGTGGCGTTCACCGGCGGCGAACCGACACTCAGAGCGGACCTTCCCGATCTGTTTCGCAGGATCAGGGCGATGGGGTATCCGATCAAGCTCGACACCAACGGCATGCATCCCGACCGCATAAAAGCGCTCATCGACGAAGGACTCGTCGATTACGTCGCGATGGACATCAAAAACAGTCCGCAACAATATGCGCGTACCTGCGGGCTCGCTTCGATGGACCTGACGCCGGTCAGAGAAAGCGTCGAGCTTTTAAAAACCGGCGCCGTCGACTATGAGTTCCGCACGACCGTCGTCGACGAACTGCACACGCTTGCGGACTTTGAGGCGATCGCGGAGTGGATCGCGGGCGCGAAGCGGTACTTTTTGCAGGCGTTTACAGACCGCGACACCGTTGTGTACGAAAACTTCCACGCACCCGATAAAGAATGTATGGAGACCTATGCCGCAGCTGTCCGAAAAACCGTACAGGAAGTCACACTAAGGGGCATATAGTCTTGCTTTTTTGCGGCTTGCCCGCCCGTATACGCCGTTCTGTATATGCAGTGTATAAATACAACATATTGTAGGATTTGTTAACAATCACCACAAGATATTGACATTCAAGCCCCCATATGGTAAAGTTTGCTTGCTCGGATCGACGGGACGCGTGCGCCCCTTTCGGTCCACAGGTTTTGAAATTACTGTATGGGGGAGTTTTTTATGTTCCAGGTCATCAAAAGAGACGGCATCGTCGCGGATTTTTCGATCGGCAAGATCACGGCGGCGATCACCAAGGCGTTCGACGCGACGAACAAGCAGTATCATCCGAGCGTGATCGAGCTGCTTGCACTGCACGTGACGAGCGACTTTCAGAACAAGATCAAGGACGGCAAGATCACCGTTGAGGAGATTCAGGACAGCGTCGAGAAGGTTCTGTCGGAATCCGGCTACGCGGACGTGGCGAAGGCGTACATCCTGTACCGCAAACAGCGCGAGAAGATCCGCAACATCAATTCGACGATGTTAAACTACAAGGACCTCGTCGACAACTACCTGCAGATCAACGACTGGCGCGTCAAGGAAAACTCGACGGTCACGTATTCGGTCGGCGGACTGATTCTTTCTAACTCCGGCGCGATCACGGCAAACTACTGGCTTTCGGAAATTTACGACGAGGAGATCGCGGAAGCGCACCGCTCCGCGGCGATCCATCTGCACGATCTTTCCATGCTCACCGGCTACTGCGCGGGCTGGAGCTTAAAGCAGCTGATCCAGGAGGGTCTCGGCGGCGTACCGGGCAAGATCACGTCCTCGCCGGCGAGCCATCTAAGCACGCTGTGCAATCAGATGGTCAACTTCCTCGGCATCATGCAGAACGAATGGGCGGGCGCGCAGGCGTTCTCGTCGTTCGACACGTATCTTGCGCCGTTTGTGAAGGTGGACAATCTCAGCCAGAAAGAGGTCAAGCAGTGCGTGCAGTCGTTCATCTACGGCGTCAACACGCCGTCGCGCTGGGGCACGCAGGCGCCTTTTAGTAACATCACGCTCGACTGGACGGTCCCCAAAGACCTCGAAAACCTGCCCGCGATCGTCGGCGGCAAGGAGATGGATTTCACCTACGGCGACTGCAAGAAGGAAATGGACATGGTGAACAAGGCGTTCATCGAGGTCATGATCGAAGGCGACGCGAACGGCCGCGGCTTCCAGTACCCGATCCCGACGTATTCGATCACGCGGGACTTCGACTGGAGCGAGACCGAGAACAACAAGCTGCTCTTTGAGATGACCGCCAAGTACGGCACGCCGTATTTCTCGAACTACATCAATTCGGACATGGAGCCGAGCGACGTGCGTTCGATGTGCTGCCGTTTAAGGCTCGACCTTCGCGAGCTTCGCAAGAAGTCCGGCGGATTCTTCGGTTCGGGCGAATCGACGGGTTCGATCGGCGTCGTTACGATCAACATGCCGCGCATCGCGTACCTTGCGGCGGATGAAAAGGCGTTCTACGCCGAGCTGGACAGGATGATGGACATCGCGGCGCGTTCGTTAAAGACCAAGCGCACGGTCATCACAAAGCTCCTGGAAGCGGGTCTGTATCCGTATACCAAGCGGTATCTCGGAACGTTCAATAACCACTTCTCAACGATCGGTCTGATCGGCATGAACGAAGTCGGTCTGAACGCGAAGTGGCTTCGCAAAGACCTCACGCATCCCGAAACGCAGCGGTTCACGCGCGACGTTTTGAACCACATGCGCGAACGGCTCTCCGATTATCAGGAGCAGTACGGCGATCTCTACAATCTTGAAGCGACGCCCGCCGAGTCCACGACGTACCGGTTTGCCAAGCATGACAAGGCGAAGTATCCGGATATCATCACCGCGAACATGAACGGCACGCCGTACTACACCAACTCGTCGCACCTGCCGGTCGGCTACACCGAGGATATCTTCTCGGCGCTCGACATCCAGGACGACCTGCAAACGCTGTACACATCCGGCACGGTGTTCCACGCGTTCCTCGGCGAAAAACTGCCCGACTGGAAAGCCGCGGCGAACCTCGTCCGCAAGATCGCGGAGAACTACAAGCTGCCGTACTACACGATGTCGCCGACGTACTCGGTCTGCAAGGACCACGGCTACATCACGGGCGAGCATTTCACCTGCCCGGTCTGCGGTCAAAAGACCGAGGTGTATTCCCGCATCACGGGCTACTACCGTCCGGTGCAGAACTGGAACGACGGCAAAGCGCAGGAGTTCAAGGATCGCAAGGTCTATAACATCGGCCGTTCGCACCTGACCCATCATGGTCCGAACCCCGCGCCCGACGATTCGAACGCGGCGGCCGCCGTCGAAGCGGCGCAGGAAGCCGCCTGCTGCGCGCCGGTCGAGCCGATGATCGAAAAGGACGCGCCAAAGGGTAATCCCGACGTGCTGCTCTTTAAGACGCCGACCTGCCCGAACTGCAAGCTGGCGACCGCGCTTCTGGAAAAGGCCGGGATCGCGTTCACCGCGCTGAACGCCAACGAGGAGAAGGAACTCGTCGAGAAATACGGCGTCAAGCAGGCGCCGACGCTGGTGCTGATTCACGGCGACAGCTTTGAAAAGTACCGCGGTGTAAGCGACATCAAGGGCTGGCTCATGCATAAGGACGCGTAAGCGATCCCCGAAAGAAAC
>Ga0310697_10007781_pt1 | contig 10050 bp, 9 predicted proteins | sample 172DNAGHGlowgp2_FD_203883 | JGI IMG/M metagenome (GOLD analysis project Ga0310697, IMG submission 203883) | Sheep rumen microbial communities from Palmerston North, Manawatu-Wanganui, New Zealand - 1728 DNA GHGlow gp2 (v2) (version 2) | ecosystem: Host-associated > Mammals > Digestive system >...
ACTAAGCTTAAAAAGGAAATAGGCTCATATTTTTATAATTACATTTCATTAGCACATTATGTAGATTATTGCATTGGAAGATTTATAGATGACCTAGATGAGGCAGGAATTCTTGATAATACATCTATTGTTGTAATGGGTGATCATGGTGGAATTCATAAATATATGTCTAATAGAACAAAGAGATCTCTTGAGGGTAAGAAGAAGTATAAATGGACTACAAGTGGTGCAGATTATTCAGTACTTACAGTCCTATATAATAAGAATATTAACGGTCATTATGTAATTGGAAAGAATGGTAATGATTATAATTTCAACATGGATATTTATAATCCAACTGATTATAATGATAATATTTGTGGTCAGATTGATGTTCTTCCAACACTTGCGTATATGCTTAATATAGAGGATTATTTCTATTATGATAAGGATTCATACAGGATACGTACTCTAATGGGTAGAAACATGCTTAAATCAAGCCTAAGCTATGCTATTAAGGCAAGCTTTAATGTAGTTGGAGAAATAGATAGTGATTATAAGATATTAAAGAAGGGTAAGTATTTATCTAATCAAATAATAAAGAGCCAATATTTTGGTAAAAAAGAAGCCTAATTCATTTGAATTAGGCATTTTTTTTAATCCTTTGAGCTTGATGATTTTCCTTGAAATTGTGCAATGATTTGTAAAACCCTTAGCACAAGCTCTAGGAAGGCTATAATCATATTGTTGATATATTCAAGATTATAAACCTTATATAAGTCAGTTATTTGCTCAATTTCTTCAGGAGTAGCTAGATTTTCTTTCTGTAAAATCTCAATTGATTTAGCCTGAGCCTTTGTCTCAGCCTTAAGAATAACAACTGTTAATGCGAATGATATAGCATAAAGAAGTATTCCAAATCCAGCACATGTAAATGTAATTGCATAATTAGGATCCTTATCTAAAGCAGAAGCAATAGCTATATCAAGTATTACACCAATGACTACAAGTGGAAGGAACATAAGTGGTCCAAACATTTGTAATGGAATAAGCTTATTACGCTTCTTCATTATTGGATCATTTTCCTTATCTAGAATTGCAAGTGATGACTTTTGAGCTGCCATCGCAAGTGATGTAACACTATTCTTTTTATATGTGAATCTTCTAAGCCTTACCTTTTTCCACACATGAGAATAGGAATTACCCCAAATAAATGAACCAGTAGCCTTAACACTTATATGATTTAGACCATTGTCATCAAGTATTTTACGAGCAACCTCTAATCCTGTCATATTACAGCTATTCTTAGTTCTATTAAGCTTGTTATATCTTAGGAATAAATAAATTGAAATAAAAACTCCTATTAAAGTAAATATAACTATTAACGCACCTACAAAAAGCATAGCATATGCTAGTGCATCAGAAGTAGCACCTGTACTCTCTTTAATTGCATCAATAAGTTCTTGCATAAATATAAACACCTCTTTCCCACATGCCTATATTATATCATATATTTTATAAAAGAAGAAAGGAGGTCTCGGGAAAGACCTCCTTATGGAGTTATTTAGTCTCCATATTAAAAATATTTGTTTAATAGGGAGAGTTAGTTATTTATGAAAAAAATATGGAGACTAGTAGGCTTTACCTACGTTAATATACTATCACATTTATTTATTTAATGCTAGTCTTTTGCATAAAACATTTATAAGGTTTTTGCAATGAGCATAAATTTCTCCATAGCATTGTTCAAAATCTCTTGTATACCAAGGGTCATCAACATCAATTGATGTGTTTGAATATTCACAAAGCTTATGAATCTTATCTGATGGTCCTAATATACGCGTCATGTTTTGAATATTATATGTATCCATTCCAATTATTAAATCATAGTTATCTAAATCCTGCTTCACAATTTTTGAAGCACTATGCCTTTCATATGGAATATTATGTTTTGTAAGTACCTTTTTTATAGGTGGATATATATCATTACCAATCTCTTCAGATGATGTAGCCTTAGATGTGATATATAGTCTATCATCAATTCCATTTTCTTTGGCAAGATATTTTGTTATGTATTCAGCCATAGGAGAGCGACAGATATTTCCATGGCAAACGAATAGTATACGTATCATATTATTACTCCTCAATATCACCCTGATCATCTACATGATCTAGTCCAATAGTATCGATTATAAAATCTACTACCTCCTTAGATTTGAAATAATTTGAGTGTTCTACATCTTCAAATAGCTTAAGCTCTGCGTTAGGAAATGAGCTACATAGCTTTTCCTGCATTGAAACAGGAAGTGTATAATCAGCCTTTGAGCCTATTACATAGGTTTTATTATTAACGCTTTTAGCGTATGTGCTTGTTTTTATATTATTAGATATAAATACCTTTAATGGCCCATAGAAAATAGGAGTAGTTCTATTATAGATATCAGCATTATCTCTAAATCCTGATACAACAAATAATATCTCTACATCTCTTTTAGATGCAAGATATGTTGCCATACCTGTACCATAACTATGGCCAATTACAATTACCTTTTTATTAGGATATTGCTCCTTAACATAGTCATAGGCATCTAAGGCTGTTTTCTTCATTGTTTTTAGGTTAATATGCCCTTTACTATCCTGAGTACCATAATAGTCAGGAGAAATGAATGTACAATCAAAGCTATGGGCATATTTTCCTACCATATTATAGGCAATATTATAATTACCACCAAAATATATTATTACATTTTCATTATCTGAATCAAGTCTATATCCATATCCTGTAAGCTTATCTGTAATCTTAATATATTCAGGCTCTACTAATGGCTTTTCCATTTTTTCTTTATTAATAAATGATAAATAGCATATTCTTTCCTGTATAAAGTTTATTGTAAACATTGTTATAAGAAAAAGAGTCAGTATCTTTAAGCATATTCTTGCGATATTCATATTAACGCCTCCCCTCAAGGCTTTCTATTTTAATAATAACTCATTATGAATGAAGGTGCAAGTGATAGACAAAAAATAGGTAGTATAACTACCTATTAAAGCTCATATGTATCGTCATCTGATTCATCTGGAGTAATTCCAAGCTCATCCGCAACCTCATACATTATTTCATTTACTCCCTGATATCCATCCTTAAACATATCAGATGTTACATCACTAAGTAGCTGAAACATTGTATCTGGAGCATTTGTATGAGTTTCAATAAACTTCATTGTACGTTGTTCTAAATCATCAAGAGTCTTCTTACCACTAATGTTTTGTGGAGCTACATTTTCAAGCTCAGCCTGGAAATCATTGATGTATAGAAGAAGATTTATTGTTTTACTGCATTTCTCCATTTCAGTAAAGCTACTATTGAAGTCATGCTTTAGAATTAAATCAATGGTATTAAAATGATCATGTAGATAATTGAATCCACTTTCAAATATTATTTCCTCATCCTGACTCATTTTATAATGGTTGTTTGTGACCTCATTATAGAAGAAGTCACATACAGCTAATACATGAGGGAATCTACGTATTATAGCACTACCATTTTTTAATAGAGTGTCTATAAGAGTATAATTTTCAAATTTCCAATTTGCATAATCAGTTAAAATATCCATCATATCACCACTATCTAGTCTTCATTTGAGGGAATAGAATTACATCACGAATTGATTCAGACTCTGTTAAGAAAATAACAAGTCTATCAATTCCAATTCCAATTCCTCCAGCAGGAGGCATTCCGTATTCCAATGATTCTACGAAATCAGTATCCATTTCGTTAGCCTCATCATTTCCAGCTTCCTTTTCAGCAAGCTGTTCTAGGAATCTATCCTTTTGATCAATTGGGTCATTTAGCTCTGTATAAGCATTAGCGAATTCATGTCCACCAATGAATAATTCAAAACGTTGAACAAATCTTGGATCAGATGGATCCTTCTTAGTTAAAGGTGAAATTTCAATTGGATGTCCCATTAGGAATGTTGGTTGAATTAATGTCTTTTCTCCATATTCCTCAAAGAAGGCATTAATAATATGTCCTACTGAGATGAAGTGAGGCTCAACCTTAACATTATGCTTCTTAGCAAGCTCACAAGCTTCCTCGAATGTATAATTATTATTCTTAAAATCAACACCAGTTTGTTCCTTGATTACATCACACATAGTAACTCTACGGAATGGCTTAGAGATATCAATTTTATTACCCTCTCTATCAAATGGGTTTAAGAATTCTTCCTTATTGCATACCTTAAGAGCAGCGCTCTTAATTACACCTTCACAAATATCCATCATTGATTCTAGATCACCAAATGCTTGATAAAGCTCAACTGTTGTAAATTCAGGGTTATGAGTCTTATCCATACCCTCATTACGGAAGATACGTCCAATTTCATAAACTCTTTCTAGTCCACCAACAAGAAGTCTCTTTAAATGAAGCTCTGTTGCGATACGTAGATAGAAATCAGCATCTAGTGCATTATGGTGTGTGATGAATGGACGAGCAGAAGCTCCACCTTGAATATTTTGAAGAACTGGAGTTTCTACCTCAATAAATCCAAGTGAATCAAAATATGATTGCATAGCACGGATGATTTGAGGTCTCATAATAGCAACACGCTTAGCATCCTCATTCATAATAAGGTCTAGGTAACGACGTCTATATCTTTCCTCTTTATCCTGAAGACCATGGAATTTTTCAGGTAGAGGTCGTAATGCCTTAACAAGGTGAGTATAAGAAGTACACTTGATTGTAATCTCTCCTGTTTGTGTAAGCATAATAGTTCCCTTAGTTCCAACAAAGTCTCCTAAATCTGCCATCTTAAATAATGCATATTGATCTTCACCAACTACATCCTTACGAATATAAACCTGGATGAATCCAGACTTATCCTGTAATGAATAGAATGAAGCCTTACCCATCTTACGGATGAACATAATACGTCCAGCTACGTTTACCTCAAGGTTTAATCCCTCAATGTATTCATGAAGTGCTGCCTTACGCTCCTCCTCTGAAAGGTCTGTGTGAGCTGCATTAAACTCATCTATAGCCTTCATAGCCTTGGCTTTAACATCAGCTGCATGAGAATCTGTGTCATATCTTTGACCAAATGGGTCAATACCAAGCTCTTTTAATTTGTCTAGCTTTTCACGTCTAACAATTTCTTGATCAGAAAGTTTTTGTTCCATAATATAACCTCCAAAAAGTAATCCATATTATTATATCATAATAATTCAGGAAAACGCAAATAAAATTATACCATATATAGTATTCGCAAACAAAATAAAAAGGAGCATTGCTCCTTTCTATATTTTATGCCTTGTTTGATGAGTGAAGAACATCTCTCATCTTATGTCTTACTGCCTCAGTAATGTTATCACGTGCAACACCAAGTGGCTTACGTGGATCAAATACTGTAGGGTTATCTAAGATATATTTACGCATAGGTGCGTAGCAAGCAAGTCTAATATCTGAATCAATATTAATCTTACATACTGCCATTTTTGAAGCCTTTGATAATAAATCCTCAGGAACTCCAAGCGCATCCTTCATTTCTCCACCACATTCATTAAACATCTTAACGTAATTCTGAAGAACTGAAGAAGCTCCATGTAATACAATAGGGAATCCTGGAAGACGCTTTGAAACCTCTTCTAGGATATCAAATCTTAATTGTGGCTTAGTACCTGGCTTAAACTTGAATGCACCATGAGATGTACCAATAGCTATCGCAAGTGAATCTACACCAGTTCTCTTAACAAAATCCTCAACTGTATTAGGGTCAGTATATGAAGAATGCTCTACATTAACTTCATCCTCAATACCAGCAAGTGTTCCAAGCTCTCCTTCAACTGTAACATAAGGATTGTGTGCATGTGCATATTCACATACCTTCTTAGTTACTGCGACATTTTCCTCATAAGGTAGAGAAGAACCGTCAATCATAACAGAAGTGAATCCTGTATCAATGCACTCCTTACAAATTTCAAATGAATCACCATGGTCTAGGTGAAGTGCAATTGGAAGACCTGAGTCAATTACTGCAGCCTCAACAAGCTTTTGTAGGTAAACTGGATTAGCATATTTTCTAGCTCCTCTAGATACCTGAAGAATAATAGGTGATTTTTCAAGCTTTGCAGCTTCAACTATTCCTTGAATAGTTTCCATATTGTTAATGTTAAAAGCACCAACGGCATAACCCTCATCATATGCTTTCTTTAACATCTCTAATTCATTTACTAATGGCATAATAGCCCTCCTTTATTTTTCCATAAACAAATTATACTACAAAAAGAAGTCATTTTAAAGTATAATTATATTAAAGTTAAGGAGGGCTAACTATGAATAAGAAATATATAATATTTGATTTTAATGGTACTATCCTTGACGATGTTGATTTAGGACTAAAGCTTATAAATCAATTTTTGGAGGAGCAGAATAAGCCACAGCTTGATATGGATAAATATAGGCATGTTTTTGGCTTTCCAATAAGAGATTATTATATTCGTGCAGGTCTTGATTTAAATGCGGATAGATTTGAGGATTTAGCTATAGTTTATAATGAGAGATATATGAGAGAATCTTTATCATGTAAGCTATATCCTGATGTATATGACTTGCTTTGTGAGCTTAGGGATATGGGACATTATCTTATATGTCTATCATCATCTGAAATCAATAATTTAACATTTCAGTTAAAATATTATAAGATATATTCCTTTTTTAATAAGGTATTAGGTACATCTAATGTTGAAGGTGGAAGTAAGGTTATGATTGGATATAGTTTCATTAAGGAGAATAATATTGATCCTAAGGATATTATTTGTGTTGGTGACTCACTTCATGATATAGAGGTAGCTAATGTTATTGGATGTAAGGGTATCCTTTTTAGTGGTGGACATCAGCATGAGGATTTCTTTAAAGGCTATGATGTTATAGATAGGCTTAGTGATATAAAAAAATATTTATAAAAAAATGGGGCTGTGAAAAAACCTAACTTTTAAAAAGTAGGCTTTCACAGCCTTTTTCTACGCTTAAAAAGCAAAAAACGCTCGGGGAATCGAACCCGGAGCCGTCTTTATGGTAGAATAGTGTTGGCACACAATTATTCTACATGAGTTATTATAACATAAGACAAAGTTTTTTTATACTTTCCTCAACTATAAAGGTTGAGGAAACACAAAAAATAGATAGATTTTTACGATTATTAGAAAAATCTGGTGTATGTGATTTATTAAAGTCGAAGATAGTTCATGATGATTTAAATAAAGGAGGACGACCAAGTTTTAATGTATATAATATGTTAGCAGCGATAATATATTCTTTCGCTTTTAACAAGGCATCGTTACGTAACATTGAAGATATGTGTATGTATGATTTAAGAGTCATCTATATAATGGAAAACGAAACCCCATCGTATAAAACAATTGGCAATTTTATTAACGACTATATAGTACCATATCGAGATAAGATATTCGGATTGATAACAAAAGCTATTTTTGAAGAATGCAATATAAAAATGGACAAGGCATATATTGATGGATCCAAATTTGAAGCTGACGCAAACAAATATAAGTTTGTATGGAAGCCAACCACCTTTCACATAAAGTTGAGTAATAAAATTCGACTATTATTAAACGATTATAATATAGCTCGTGGAATACCGAATGAAGGGATAATAGATTCTAAAATGATAGCTGATAAACTTATAGAGCTCAATACTATTATTTCATCTTATGATTTATCACAAAAAGAAAATAAAAAGCATAGAGATACGTATTCATCATTATACAGTTACTTAGAAAAGAGTTTGGAATATGAAGAGAAAGAGAGGATTTGTGGGCCAAATAGAAACTCTTATTTTAAAACTGATAAAGACGCAACAGCAATGTGTTTGAAAGAAGATTATTATTCTGGCTTGGGAAGTAATATGCACGCCGCCTATAATGTGCAATTGTGCGTAATATATGGAATAATATCTTCTTATATTGTTACTCAAAGCAGGAATGATATGGAAGATTTCATAAAAATAATTGAAAAACATTATGAAATGTACAAAATATATCCCGAAGCTGTATGTGCAGATGCTGGATATGGTTCATTAAAAAACTATACTTTCTTAGAGGAACACAACATAAAAAATTATGTTAAATATGTAACATGGGAAGGCAATGTATCTGGTAAACGTCCTAGTCAATATAGGATAAATAGAGATAATACAATAACTTGCCTAAATGGTAACATAGGTGTGATAGCATCAGATATAAAAACACATCCTAGAAAATCAAATTCTATATTTTATAAAATTGTAGGATGTAATGACTGTAAATTTAAAGATTACTGTAAAAGATTTATGAGTGATAAAAGTCAAAATTTTAAAATATTTGAAGTATCACAAAAACTTCAAAATTATATTCAAGAGGCAGAAAGTAATTTGTTAAGCCCTACTGGAATTGAGATGAGGGTTAATCGTAGTTCTCAAGTTGAAGGAGCATTTGGAGTTATAAAACAAGACTTTATGTATGAACGTTTTAGAAGGACACTCATAGATAAAGTCTCTACAGAATTTATGTTAGTATGTTTAGGTTATAATATACGAAAAATATTTAGATTCTATAGCGGCAAAGCAAAGTTTGAGTATTGGAAGGCACCTGACAATTTAGAAGGTGAAACTTTTAAAAAACCAAGTGCGAAAAGACTGTCAAATAAAGTAAATAAACAAAGAAAGAAAAGCCTCAATGAAGAGACTAAATCAAAATATAAGTATTAAAAAGGGCTGTGAAACCCTAATTTTTAAAAGTTAGGTTTTTTCACAGCCCCTTATTTTTCTTTCGCTTATAAGCTCATACATTTTATCAGTATCAGCTTTTTTAGTTGAGTCTAAAAGCTCTAAAACTCTAATTTTTACTTCCTTATTACCAAACATTATAGTGATGATATCACCACTTTTTAGCTGTGAGCTTGGTTTAGCAATTTTATCATTAAGAAGGATACGCTCATCAGAGGCTACCTCCTTAGCAAGTGTTCTACGCTTTATAACTCTTGAAACCTTTAAGAACTTATCTAGTCTCATCAGTATCATCCTTTTTATCTTCTACAGGAGTTTCATCGTTAGTAGAAGAAGGAGTAATATCTACAACATTCTTTGGTGTTACTGATTCAATGTTTCTTCCACAATTAATGCAGAACATTGCGTCAATCTTATTTTTAGTACCACATGCAGGACAATCCTTAGTTTGTTCCTCCTGCGCTTTCGTTAAGGCTTCTTTAGCTTCACGCTCGGCTTTAATCTTTTCTCGATCATCATAACGCTTTAGATGCATTGTCTCAGCTATTTCATCAATATCAGCCTTAGTTAATGTTTCAACCTTCTTTAGGTATTCAGCAATAGTATTTAATAAATCAATATTTTCAGTAAGGATTCTCTTACAATCAGTGTAGCATTCCTCAATAATCTTACGTTGCTCTCTATCGATTTCAAGAGCTACTTGATCTGAGAAATTCTTTTCCTTCATATAATCACGTCCAAGGAATACTGATCCTGTTTGCTGCTCATATTGAACAGGTCCAAGAGAAGACATTCCATATTCTGTAACCATAGAACGAGCTATACGTGTAGCACGTTGGAAATCGTTAGAAGCACCAGTTGATACCTCATTAAATGTAATCTCCTCAGCAACTCTTCCTCCAAGAAGACCTGTGATTTGATCAAGAAGAGAACGCTTTGTCTCAAAATATGTTTCCTCCTCAGGAAGCATTAGTGTATAACCACCAGCTTGTCCACGAGGAATAATTGTAACCTTTTGAACAACATTGGCATGCTCAAGCTTTAATCCAATTACAGCATGACCTGCCTCATGATGTGCAACTAAATCCTTTTCATGATCTGAATATTTTCTGCTCTTCTTAGCAGGACCCATCATTACACGGTCAGTTGCTTCATCTAAATCCTCAGCTGAAATAACCTTTCTATTGTCACGAGCTGCAAGAATTGCTGCCTCGTTTAATAGATTTTCAATATCAGCTCCACTAAATCCTGGGATACGAGCTGCAAGTTCATCAAGCTTAACATCATCTGC
>Ga0310697_10007782_pt1 | contig 10049 bp, 2 predicted proteins | sample 172DNAGHGlowgp2_FD_203883 | JGI IMG/M metagenome (GOLD analysis project Ga0310697, IMG submission 203883) | Sheep rumen microbial communities from Palmerston North, Manawatu-Wanganui, New Zealand - 1728 DNA GHGlow gp2 (v2) (version 2) | ecosystem: Host-associated > Mammals > Digestive system >...
AAAATTATTCGCCGCCCGCTAATCAAAATCGCGGTTCTTTAGGTCTTCTGCAGAAAACTGCAACCGTTACGCGCAGTTTGGATATTCGCGGAATGACCGTTGACGAGGCGGAACAAATTTGCGGCAAATTCATCGACGACGCGCAACTTTCCGGTCTCAAGCAAGTTTTGATTATTCACGGCAAAGGGACGGGCGCACTTCGCAAGGGCGTACAAGATTTTTTACGCGGAAATAAATCTGTTGCCAATTTCCAATTCGCCGACCAAGACGAAGGCGGCACCGGCGCGACGCTCGTCACAATCAAATAAAAAAAATCCCTCCGATTTTGGAGGGATAATTTTTTTTTATTAACTCTGCTTAACAAAACTGTTATCGCTAATTTTGTAATTAGTTCCGTTGACGTTAAAAGTTGTCGCCGTGAAATTTTTTAAGGTAAGGGCATTGGCTGTTGAATCAACCTTAAAAGTTATCGCGTCTGCATTGCAAGTTGCAGAAAATTCGCCTGTAATCTTGAGCATGTCGGAGTTATCGAAGTCGTAAATAATATCCTTACCTTCGCCGCTGTTATAAATGAACGTGTCCGCACCGTTGCCGCCCCACAAGCTATCATTGCCCGCGCCACCCCAAAGGGTATCGTTGTTATTTTGTCCGTAAAGTTTATCGTTGCCTTTTCCGCCGAAAACAGAATCATTGCCGTTGCCGCCGTAAATTACATCTGAACCTTTGCCGCCTGAAATTGTATTGGCATATTTATTGCCCGTTAAATTTATCGCGGCTGTCCTGTCTGAAGCGTCAACAGTTCTTATTGCCGAACTGATTTTAACTTTTTTAGCCGAGCTGTCATCTAACATCAAAAGTTTTGAATCGCCCGATTCAATATTTATATCGGAAAGATAAGCCGCGCCGCTCAAAGTAATTGAACCTTCGCCGACCGTAACAATAATATCTGCGCCGCTTGCCGTCGTTGAGTATTTGCCGACAATTTGGAGCGTCGAACTTTCGTTGAAGCCTTCGATAATGTCGTTGCCGTCGCCGTTGTTGTAAAGAATCAAATTATTTTCTGCGTAATAGCCCAAGCGTATTAAATCATCGCCCGCCCTGCCTTTAATCGTCACGTCTTCGCCGTCTTCGTTGTAAATGAAATCGTCGCCTTCGCCCGCGTCGATTGTCGTATTTGAAGCGGCGTCCGTATTATAAATTTCGTCATTGCCCGCGCCGCCCGATAAAGATACGTCATTTGTTCCGATATTCAAAATGTAATCGTCGCCGCCTTGAGCATTTACGGTTACGGTGTCACCCTCGTTGACAATGTAATTATTTTGCGCGGTGCCCTTGAAAACTTTTTCGCTGTTGTCGTTGTAAAGTGAATCGAATTTTAAAATTTCTTCGGTTGACGATATGACGTTTATTTTGGTGGAAAGATAATTTTTCAGCGTCAAAGTTTTCTTGTTGCTCAAGCTAAGTTTTACATTTCCGTTTGCTCTAACGGAAGAATTTATTTCCACACCGTCCAAGACAAGCGCGTTGAGATAACCGAAATTTTCCAAAGTGTCATTGCCCGAAGTGTAAACGTAAGCCGCATTTATTCCAAATGAATTGCGAATAACTTTATCATTATCTGCGCCGCCCGCAACTGTGACATTAAAGGCGTTGACGTCAACGGTATCTTTTCCTGCGCCCGCGTCGATTAAAACGTTATCTGACTCGTTGAAGACAGAATCATTGCCCGCGCCGCCCGCAATGGTTGCGTATTCGCCGCTGTTGTAAATTCTATCGTTGTTAATTCCGCCGTCAATTAAAACTTTCGCGCCGTCATTTGAAATTGTATCGTTACCTGCGCCGCCAAGAACAGTTGAACCGGAACCGCTGTTGTAAATTCTATCTTTACTTAAATCGCCGTCAATCAGAACATTTGCGCCAAAATTGTTAATGGTATCGATACCGTTGCCGCTCGTAATTTCTACCGCGTTGCCGTAATTCGTAATTGAATCCTTGCCCGCGCCGCTGGTGATTGTCACCGCGTTACCACTGTTGTAAATTTTATTGTTGCCGTTAAGCGCATCGATATTTACACTTGCAAGCGAATTGTTGATTGTGTCATTACCTTCCGTGCCGAAGAAAGACAAAATAATTTCGTTGCCGTTCTTATCCGTTACGTTCAGAAATTCATTGCTTGCGGCATTTTGGAGCGTGACGAAACTTTTATCAATGGACAAGATAACATCTGAACCGTTGAGAAAAGCTTTTTTGAAAGTACCCGTTGAAATTTTAAGCGTCGACGATTCATTAAAGCCGCCGATAACGTCGTTGCCGCCGCTGTATAAAATCAAAACATTTGCGCCGCTGTTGCCAATGTAATCATTGCCCGCGCCCGCGTCGATTGTCACGCTTGCGCCGTAGTTGTCAATATAATCATTGCCCGCGCCGCCAAGAATTTTTGACGAGTAGCCGCCGCCACTGCCGTATTGATAACCGTTGGTTATAGTGTCGTTATCTGCGCCCGCGTCGATTGTCACGCTTGCGCCGTAGTTGGTAATGTTATCGTTGCCCGCGCCGCCAAGAATTTTTGACGAGTAGCCGCCGCCACTGCCGTATTGATGACCGTTGGTTATGGTGTCGTTGTCTGCGCCCGCGTCGATTGTCACACTCGCGCCGTAGTTATAAATGTAATCGTCGCCGGAGCCGCCAAGAATTTTTACCGAACTGCCACTGTTTGAAATTGAATCATCGCCCAAGCCGCCACTGATAGAAATTTTTTCGCTACCGCTGTTTGAAATGGTATCGTTATCGTTGCCCGCGTCGATTGTCACGCTCGCGGCGGAGTTGCTAATATAATCGTTGCCCGTCCAGCCTCTTATCGTGGATTTTGTGGCGGAGTTATGAATTGAATCGTTGCCCGCGCCGCCGTGAATAGAAACTTTTTCTTTGCCGTAGGTGTCAATGGTATCGTCGCCGTCGCCGCCGCTTGCCGTAACGGAGCTTGCTGGACTGGAAATATAATCTTTTCCTTCGCCGCCGCTGATTTTAGACTTATCGCCGTGACTTTCAATGTTATCGTCGCCGTTGCCGCCGCTTATTGTCACGCTGTTGCCCATGTTTAAAATTTTATCGTTGCCGTTACCGCCGCTGATTTTAGTTTTATTGCCGAAGTTCTCAATGCTATCATCGCCCGCGCCGCCGCTGATTTTAGCCTTATCGGCGTTGTTACCAATGGTATCGTCTTTTGCGCCACCCGTGAGAGCCGCGCCGGCACCCGAAACTATCGAAATTTCTTCCCATTCTTCTCTCACGTCTGCCCATTTCCAAGAATATTTTCCAGTATGATATCCGTCTTCATCTATAACTTCGTAACGGCAATAGTATTTCCTTATACCATTAACTTTTTTCCTGGCGTAATTCTTCCCATATTCACCATCAATATCCTCCTCACCGTTTGATATATACATGCTTCCGTCGTCGTAACGTGCCCAGTAATAATATTGCTTGCCCTTATAGCCGTAATCTACAACTTTTGCCATGAAAACCACCGTTCCTTTCTCAAAAAACAAAAAAATTCCTCTTAACGCTACATTAAACATGAACAAAAAAAATCCTGCCGAAATTTTTCGACAGGATTAAAATTTTTATCAAATTTTTCCGTTGAACCTCACAGCAAACATTGTAATATCATCGGATTGCGCCGCCTCGCCAACGTGCTTTGATACGTCGCCGCGAATATTTTTCAGCAAGGTTTGCAAATCGGCGCGGCAATCGGTTTCGTTCATGAACTTTATCAAGCGGTCGGGCAAATATTCTTCTTCCGCAACGTTCAAAGCCTCCGTTACTCCGTCCGTGTAGATAAAAATCAAATCGCCTTTCGACAAAGTAATTTTCTGTTCGATAAAGGGAATTCCGTCCATTGGACCCATTACGAAATTTTTCTTAACGTCCATGAAGTCGCAATGATTTTCTTGCGCGTGATAAATTACGGGCGGATTGTGCCCCGCGTTGACGTAAGTAAATTCTCCCGTCTCCAAGTCAAGCACGCCGATAAAAGCCGTAACAAACATCATCGCTTCATTGTTAGCGCAAAGTTGTTCGTTCGCCGCCGCCACGACCGGCGCAAGTCCATTTTGCTTATAAAAAGTTTCCGCGAAGTTATTCAGAATCGTTTTGCTGATAACCATGAACAGCGCGGCGGAAATCCCTTTACCAGAAACGTCAGCAACGGTTACGGCAAGGTGCGTTTTGTCCAAGAAATAGAAATCGTAGAAATCGCCGCCAACTTCTTTAGCGGGCGTTGTCGTTGCATAAAGTTCAAAATCTGCGCGGTTCGGGAAATCTTTAGGCAACATACCATTTTGAATATCTTTTGCAACGTCAAGCTCTGTGGCAATGCGTTCACGTTCGGCGGTCTCCTTTTGCAAATTCTCCATGTAAGTTTTAAGCTCGTCGGTCATAGCGTTGAAACAAGTTGCAAGGTGCTCTATCTCGTCGCCGGTTTTGATATTGAGTTTCTTATCAAGGTTGCCGCTTGCAATATCGCGCACGCCGTCTGAAAGTTCGTTAATCGGCTTGACGAATCGCCGAGATAAGTTAATGCTCATTAAAAACAAACCAAAAAGCAAGCAAATCAGAATCACCACGAAAATTTTATTTAGATTGGTATATTTCGGGCGCATGTTGTTTTGCAAATCTATTATCTGCTTAAGAAAATAATTGTGCGTATCCTGCATTGAATTAAAAACTTCTGCTTCTGAAACAATCATTCCGAAATTCCAACCGACATCGGGCAAGGGAGCATAGGCAAGATAAAAATTTTCTCCGCCTAATTCAATCGGAACAACGCCGCTTTCGCCCTTGACAATTTTTTTTGCCGCATCTGCAAAAAAGCTTTTTATTATCATGTTGGAAGCAAAAAGAACTTCGCCCTTCTCGTCAACAACAAAACTTGAAGTGCCCGATTCACTAACAAAATTGTAAAGATCTTCGTTGGAATAATCCAAGCCGACAACGCCCGCAAAATTTCCCTGCGCGTCGTAAAAGGGAGCAGACGCGCCGATTTGTTGATAACTTTTTTCGCCCGTGCCTGTAAACGTCATGTATAAATCTGAAACAACAGGGGCTTGAGCGGCGGCGGCTTTAACATACCAAGGACGTTTTCGCGGGTCAAAATCGTAAACCCGCTCATGAGAAAAAGGAATCGTTTCGTTGAAATGCGCCGTGCCGTCGTCATTTAAAACAATGCGACTGCAAAAGTACCAGCCCTTTTCCGAACCGGCAAAAGCCGTGCAATTATATTTGCTGTGAGAGCGCGTCATCTCTTCTAACAAAGGCGCGATATTTGCCGCAATAGAAATTTCCGTCATTATTTCGGGCGGAACTTTATCCCTTACATCGGGCGCGAAAATCAAATAAGTTTGCCCGTTCAATACGGCTTGAGTTCTTGGATCGGGTTGAGTTTTCGGCAAATAATTTTCGGGGTGAGAGTTTATTTCAGTCATTGCCTCCGCCAAAATTTTGGCGTTCTCTACTGTTATCATCATTTCCCGATTGATGAAAGCCGCTTTTGACTTTGTAAGCTCTCCCAGCGTTTGTTTGAGTTCGTCCAATAAAAGGGCGTCGGTATATTCCGCGCTCTTTTTGCCAAGCTCAAGGCTCATCTGCGCCATATCGTTTTGAACCAAATTTTTTCCGAAGTAAGAAAAAATGCCGAGCACGAGGAAAGTTACAAGCCCCGCCCCGACAACAAGGATCAAAACTTTTTTGTGAATGTTTAATCTTAACAATGTTAGTCCCTTACTTTTTAACAAAACTGCCGTCGCTTATTATGTATGTTCTGTCGTCGCCTTTGACATTGATATTAAATTCGGAAGCAGTATATTCTTTTAACGTAATTCTACCACCGCCGACCTTCAAAGTAATTTCGCTTTTCCTAGCATTATAAGAGGCTTTGAAGTTAGAATTTAACAGGAGAATATCGGCGGAGTCGAAGCCGTAAATAACGTCTTTACCGTCGCCCTTGTTATAGATGAAAGTATTCACGTCGTCGCCGCCGTAAAGGGTATCGTTGCCCTTATCGCCCCAAAGCGTATCCGCACCTTCGCCGCCGTAAATGGTATCATTGCCCTTGCCGCCCCAAAGCGAATCGGCTCCTGCGTCACCTTGAATTAAATCGTTGCCCTTACCGCCTAAAATTGTATCGTCACTGTCGCCGCCGTAAAGGGTATCTTTACCCTTGCCGCCAAGAATTGAGTTAGCTAAATTGTTGCCAGAAATGTTTACGGCTCTTTCACTAAACGAAGCGTCAATTATTGCTGCGTCATTTATTGCGGTTGTGGTCTTTACAGAATAGATTGAGGAGAACTCTGCGGACAGCGTCGCCGAGCTTTTATCTGAATTGTAAAGCGCGCCGTTAGCAAAAATGTTAGTGTTATCGTCGCTCTTTAAAGTTATTTCCATATCTGCCGCGTCCTTAACCGTAATTTTCTTATTGCCTATTCCAAAAATAACATCGTCTTTGCTAATAGAAAATTCTTCCAGGTCAAAACCTTTTAGGCTTATCATATCGCCCGTGTCGTAATTTTGGATAACGTCTTTGCCTTTTGTATAAACAAAAACATCCGCGCCGGAGCCGCCAATCAAAGTATCATTGCCCCTGCCGCCGCCTATTGTTGAACCGTTCGCGCTAGCATATACGGTATTTGACTTTGCATTGCCCTCAATATTTAGCCCGCCGCTTACAGTTACAGCTGACGCATCGATTACCCTTAGCTTTGAATAAATTTTGTTAGGAACATCAGATAAAATGTTGGCGGGTGCGCCCGCAGTAAGGCTCATTGAAGTTTTGGCGGTATTGAAAATTCTATGGTCATCAAGAATAAATGTAGAGGAGCTGCCGCTGTCTAGTGTAACTTTTCTATCGGTCTTTTTAAGTACGCCGTCTTCGCGCCTTACCTTGTAGCCGTCAACAATTTGCAACGTTCCAACGTTCGTCGTGATTAAAATATCGTTGTCAACGGTATCTATATCTGAAAGATTTAAGTTTGTGTGCGTGGCGTAGTAATTGCCGCTTATCGCAACGTCTAAAGTTTCTATGCCCGAAGCTAAACTAATTGTATCGTAGCCCGTGCCGTAATCGGTGATAATGTCGTTGCCGCCCGTGTAAATGAAAATATCTGCGCCTTCGCCGCCGGTAAGCGTATCGTCGCCCTCCATGCCGTTTAAGGTATCTGCTTTAGTGCCGCCCACTATGTAATTATCAAGTGAATTGCCCGTAATTTGAATTGCCGACGTTCTGCCGAAGGAAACCAGACTTTCAACTTTAGAATCAGCAGTTACAACGGAAGCAGTACTGTTATTTACCAGCTGATATTTTGGGTTAGTGCTGGTGCCAACGTCGCTGGAAATGTTAAGCGTCTGAATATGTGCCGCGTCGTAAACGATTATATTGCTACCGTCTTCCATGTTCAAAATTAAATCGTCGCCGCTTATTACGGAAGCAAAAGACGTGCCCGAAATGCTAATTGAATCCGTCGAAGTCATTGCTAAAATTGAGTCGTTGCCGTCGCCCGCCGTGTATTGAATCAAATTGCTTCCCTGCGCACTGTTCATGCGTATAAGGTCATCGCCCGCGCCGCCGCTTATGGTTGAAGAATCTGTTCTGATTCTTAAAGTGTCGTTGCCGTCACCGCTTACAATGCTATTTGCCGAGCCGTAAACGGTAAATTTATCATTATCTGCGCCGCTGTCGACTGTGGAGCTATCGCCATCAAATTTGATTGAATCCGTACCTTCGCCAAGACGGATTAAAAGATTGGAACCGTAATCAACAGAAATACTATCGCTACCCGTGCCGCTGTCGACTGTGATATTTGAGCCGTGTACGGAAACATAGTTATTGCCTTCGCCGGCGTTTATACTAGCACCATTGCCGCCAGATAAAATATAATCGTCATTGTTGGAGCCTTCTATTGTCACGGAAGCCCCGCTGTTACGAACAGTATCATAACCTTCTGCGACGTTGATAAAAACATTTGAGCCGCTATTTGAAATAGAATTGACGCCCTCGCCGCTGTTAATCGTGACGTAATCGCCGTCATTGAAAACGGTATCGGAACCACTGCCGCCGCCGATTGAAGTATACGCGCCCAGACTGTTATAAATGTAGTCGTCACCTTCGCCGCCGTCTATCGTGGAAGAATAGCCGTAGTTAATGATTGTATCTGCGCCTAAGCTACCAGAAATTAAATTACCTGTCACATCGCTAGCGTTGTAAATGGAATCGTTATCTGCGCCGCCGTTTATCGTGTTTGAATTGCTCCAGTTAATGATTGTGTCTACACCTGAGCCGCCGATAATTGAACTGTACGTGCTAATATTGTTGATTGTATCGGAATCTTCGCCCGCGTCTATCGTCGAGTAATTGCCCCAGTTATTGAGCGAATCGGCACCAATGCTTGAATAAATTACGGAAGAGATACCGCTGTTTTGTATAGTAGCTTCACCCAAAGCTTGAATTGTCGAATAATCGTTTGTATTGTTTAAAGTACCTCCTGCGGACACCGTCACGACCAGCGGATTATAACCTATAATGTTGACGGCTGATAAAGTTGCCGCGCCGATAAGAGAAATTACGCCACTGCCAACAGTTACCAAAATGTCCGTCCCAACGGTATCGCTTGAATAAGTATTACCTATGCCGTCGCCAATTTGCAAGGTTGTAGTTTCGTTGAAGCCGTAGACAATATCATTGCCGCCGGTGATATATTGAACGGTAACATTTTCAGAATCGGAACTTAAACTTATTAAATCTTCGCCGTCGCCGCCGTCAATTAAAACATTGGAGGCACTGTTATAAATTGAATCGACACCCGCGCCGCCTTCGATTGTGGCACTTTCAGCATAGTTTATTAAAATATCATTTCCGTTGAAACCGTCAACTGAAGCTTTATAAGCTTTATCGTTAATGGTAAGGGTATCGTTGCCGTATCCCGCGTTTACTGAAACGCCATGATGACCAACCGTAAATAAATCGTTGTCATTGGTAAGAACAACACTTCCAACGGGATCGGGCATATCAACTTCCACGCCGTTAATATAAATATGTTCAGCAGACGCCAAAACATTTTTCAACAAAATTTTATCAGCAGTTGATCCGCCTGTTAAAGAAATAGTAACATCTGCGCCGCTTTGAGCAGTGTCAAAATTGCTTACTCCTTCTTTACCAACAGAAATAGACGAGCTGTCATTCATGCCCGTAATTGAATCTGCGCCGCTGTTGTAAATGTACAGGAAATTTTCCCCAGTATTGTAAATAGTATCGTTACCCTCGCCGCCAGAAACGCTGACGTTATCGCTGTAGTTGTAAATTGAATCTACGCTTGCGCCGCCGTTTATGTAAACACTCGCGCCGTAATTTGTAATGGAATCGGTACCGTCGCCGCTTTCTATGGTTGAGCTTTCGCCGTAGTTGTAAATTCTGTCATTGCCCGCGCCGCCGACGATTGACGCCGCATTTCCCTGCAAAGAATTGGAGATATAATCGTTGCCGTCGCCGCCGTCTATAGTTGCGCTCGCGCCGCTGTTGTAAATGGTATCGGCTCCCTTGCCACCGATGATTGAAACAACCGCACCGCTGTTAGAAATGGAATCGTCATTTTGGTCGCCGTCAATCGTGACATTAGAACCGCTGTTTGAAATGGTGTCTTTGTCGTTGCTGACACCGCCGTGAATTGAAACGAAATCGCCGCTGTTGGAAATGGAATCACCGTGAACACCGCCGTCTATAGTTGCGCTCGCGCCGTAGTTTAAAATAGTATCGGTGTTATTGCCGCCGAAGATTGAAACATTTGTTGCATTTTCTCTGTTGGTTATAAAATCGTCATTTCCGCCGCCGTCGATTGTGGCAGAAGAAGAGTAATTATCAACGGTATCATTGCCGTTGAACATGTTGACTTTGATATTTAACATATCAGCGGAGACAGTAAAGCTTTCGGCGTTGTTTGTTCCATTCATTGACGGAATAACAAAGATAGACGATTCACCCGCAGAATTCATGACGAGGATTT
>Ga0310697_10007783_pt1 | contig 10048 bp, 5 predicted proteins | sample 172DNAGHGlowgp2_FD_203883 | JGI IMG/M metagenome (GOLD analysis project Ga0310697, IMG submission 203883) | Sheep rumen microbial communities from Palmerston North, Manawatu-Wanganui, New Zealand - 1728 DNA GHGlow gp2 (v2) (version 2) | ecosystem: Host-associated > Mammals > Digestive system >...
ACGGAACCCTTGACGACGATGAGATTGTTCTCAGGAAGCACCTTGAGCACCTGCAGGTTCTCGACCTTGACGCGCTCGCTGCCCATGTGGCCTGCCATGCGCATTCCGGGGAGGACGCGGGACGGCCAGGAGGATGCTCCCATGGAACCGGGGTGACGAAGGCGGTTGTGCTGGCCGTGGGTCTGTCCGCCGACACCGGCGAAATGATGACGGTGCACAACACCCTGGAAGCCCTTACCCTTGGAGGTTCCGGTCACGTCCACGAACTTGACATCCTCGGTGAAGATGTCGGCGACCGTGAAGGTGGTCCCGAGCTTCAGCTCGCCCTCGAAGTCGGCCTTGAACTCGACCAACTTGCGCTTGGGAGTGGTTCCTGCCTTTTTGAAGTGCCCCATCAGGGGCGCGCTGGTGTGCTTTTCGGTGGTTTCGCCATAGGCAAGCTGTACAGCGGCATAACCATCTTTCTCAACTGTACGGAGCTGCGTAACTACGCACGGACCAGCCTCGATGACGGTGCACGGTATGTTCTTACCGTCGGCACCGAAAACGGAAGTCATTCCGATTTTCTTTCCAATTAATCCAGGCATTGGTTTGTTAATTAATTGTTTATAAATACTTTATAAGTTTCCGCCTATTTTTGCGGGCTGCAAATATACAACTATTTTCTCAATTTACAAACACTTGATTTCCAAGATTTTCATCTATCTTTGTATCGTAATACGTACGGAGATGTTGGAATTCTTACATTTTTCATGGGTCGATATCCTCGACATCCTGATGGTTGCAGCCATCATCTATCTCGTATTCCGCTGGATCCGCGGGTCGACCGCCATCAACATCTTCATCGCCATCATCATCGTAATCGTGATCCGCGTCATCGCGGAAGCCCTCGGCATGAAGATGATCTCCTCGCTGCTGGGCACCCTCATCGACATGGGCGCCGTGGCCCTGGTCGTCATCTTCCAGCCGGAGGTGCGGCGCTTCCTCAGCACGGTGGGCCGCACGGCCGGCAGCACGCTGGAGAAGCAGACCTTCCTGCAGCGGATCTTCCCCGGCTGGCAGCAGCACCGCAACGTGGACACCCGCTCCCTGCAGGAGATCTCGGAGGCCTGCCGCGAGATGTCCGCGCAGAAGACCGGCGCCCTCATCCTCATCCAGAACAAGAATTCCCTGGAGGACATCGTCGCCACGGGCGACATCGTGGACGCCGAGATCGGCCGGCGCCTGATCATGAACATTTTTTTCAAGAACTCCCCGCTCCATGACGGGGCGATGGTCATCGGCGGCAACCGCATCGTGGCCGCGCGCTGCACCCTCCCCATCACCGAGCGCACCGACCTGCCGGCCCGCTACGGCATGCGCCACAAGGCCGCCATCGGCATCTCCGAGCAGTGCGACGCCGACGTGGTCGTCGTCAGCGAGGAGACCGGCGGCATCTCGTTCGTCCGCGGCGGGCAGATCACGCCCATCGACACCATCAACACCCTCAACCTGCTGCTCGGAGAGAAGACACCATGACGGACGCCCGGCTCGAAAGCAAACTCGGATTCGACAAGATCCGCAAGGTCATCTCCGACCGCTGCCTGACCGACTACGCGGCCGGGCGCGTGGCGGAGGAGGCCTTCTCGTCGGACCCAGACATCATCCGGCGGCGGCTCGCCCTGACGGACGAGATGCGCCTCATCCTGATGTTCGAGGACAGCTTCCCCACGACCGGCTACATCGACGCCATCCCCTTCCTGTCCTCCCTGGAGCGGGAGGGCTCGTGCATCGACGTCCTGTCCCTGGGCAAGCTCAAGACCGTCACGGACACCCTGCGCCGCATCCTGCATTTCTTCGCCAGCATCAAGAGCGGGATCTACCCGCAGCTGGAGCGGCTCGTCGCCCCGGTGCGGTCCTTCCCGGAGGTGCAGCGGCGCATCGAGAACATCCTCGACAAATACGGCGACATCAAGGACTCCGCCTCCGACCGGCTCTTCGAGATCCGGCGGGACCTCCGGTCCAAGGAAGCCGCGATCTCCAAGCGCGCCGGCGCAATCCTCCGCAAGGCGCAGGAGGAAGGCGTGGTGGACGCCGACGCCGACGTGACCATCCGCGACGGCAAGTACCTCATCCCGGTGGGCACGTCCGCCAAGCGCAAGCTACAGGGCTTCGTCTACGACGTCTCCGCCTCCGGCAAGACGGCCTTCGTCGAGCCGACCGAGATCATCGAACTCGAGAACGACATCAGCGAGCTGCATTTCGAGGAGCTCCGCGAGATCCAGCGCATCCTGCTGGAATTCACCGACTTCCTCCGCCCCTACCTGCCCGACCTGCTGGGCGGCGCCGCCTTCATCGGCGAGGTGGACTTCCTGATGGCCAAGGCCCAGACGGCGCTGGACATCGTGGCGGGCATGCCCGTCATCTCCACGGACGGCAGCCTGTCGCTGCGCAAGGCGCGCCACCCGCTGCTGGAGAAGGCCCTCACGCGCGAAGGCCGCAACATCGTCCCGCTGACCGTCACCCTGACGCCCGGCAAGCGCATCCTGCTCATCTCCGGCCCCAACGCCGGCGGCAAGTCCGTCTGTCTCAAGACCGTCGGACTGCTCCAATACATGTTCCAGTGGGGCATGCTCATCCCCACGTCCGAGAGTTCCGAGCTGCCGGTCTTCGACCGCATCGCGGTCAGCATCGGCGACGACCAGAACCTCGAGGACGACCTGAGCACGTACAGTTCGTTCCTCGCGGACATGCGCGACCTGCTCGCCACCGCGGACGAGCGGGCGCTCGTGCTCATCGACGAGTTCGGCTCCGGCACGGAGCCGGCGGCGGGCGGCGCGATCGCCGAGGCGATCCTCGCCGAGATCGACCGCCGCGGCGTCTACGGCGTCATCACCACGCACTACACCAACCTTAAATTATATGCATCCGGGGCGGAGACGCACGTAATCAACGGCGCCATGCTCTACGACGCCGCCCGCATCGCCCCGATGTTCAAGCTGGAGATCGGCCTGCCCGGCAACTCCTTTGCCTTCGAGCTGGCGCGCAAGATGCGCCTGCCGGAAGCGATCGTCAAGGACGCCGAGACGCGCGCCGGCGAGGAGTTCGTCGGCATCGAGCGCAACCTGCGCAAGATCGCGCGCAACCGCCGCGCCCTCGACGAGAAGCTCCAGAAGATCAAGCACACCGACAAGGCCCTCGAAGGGATCACGGAGCGCTACCAGCGCGAGCTCGAGGACATCCAGCAGCAGAAGAAGACCATCCTGGACGAGGCCCGCAAGGAAGCCGAGAAGATCGTCAAGGGCGCCGGCAAGCAGGTCGAGAAGACCATCCGCGACATCCGCGAGGCCCAGGCCGAGAAGGAGCAGACCAAGGCCGCGCGCCAGGAGCTCCAGGGGTTCCTGGGTGCGCTGGAGGAGCGCAAGACCCGCGAGAAGAAGACCCGCGACGCCTACATCGACCGCAAGATCGAGCAGCTCAAGAAGCGCAAGAAGCCCGAGGCCCCGGCCCAGGAGCAGGTCAAGGCCGCGCCCCTGAAGGTCGGCGAGAAGGTCCGCATCAAGGAGGGCGGCCTCGTGGGCGAGGTGTCCAAGATCAGCAGCAAGTCCGTCACGGTCATCGTCGGCAACATCACGAGCACGATGGCCCCGGACCGCGTGGAGCGCATCTCCTCCAACGAATTCCGCGAAGCCGCCCGCAAGGTCTTCAAGCCCGAGCAGCAGAAGGTCGACAGCGCCATCACCGAGCGCAAGCTCGCCTTCTCGCCGGAGCTGGACGTGCGCGGGGAGCGCCTCAGCGACGCCCTCGACATCGTCACGCACTACATCGACGACGCCATCATGCTGAACATCGGCTCCGTGCGCATCATCCACGGCAAGGGCACGGGCGTGCTGCGCGAGGAGATCCAGAAATACCTCCGGACCATCCCGGGCCTGACCGTCAGCGACGAGGATATCCGCAACGGCGGCACGGGCGTAACCATCGTCAAGCTATGAAAACCGACAGACCCACCGTAGGCCGCAAAGGCGAAGAGGAAGCGAGCCGATACCTGGCCCGCCTGGGCCACCGCATCCTCGCCCGCAACTGGCGGGGCGGCCACCTCGAACTCGACATCATCACCCTGCTCGGCAACGAACTCCACGTCGTCGAGGTCAAGAGCCGCGTGGCCCCGGTCATGGCGGAGCCGAGCCGCAACGTCGGCCGCGACAAGCAGCGGCGCATGGTCGCCGCCGCCCAGGCCTTCCTGCACTCCGACGAGCGCAAGCGCCTCCCGGCCGACCTCGAGATCTTTTTCGACGTGATGTCGGTCATCTTCTACGGGACTGGCGCAGACTTTGATATTGAATACTATCCCAAAGCCTTTATACCACTATATGCTTAATAACCACTGTTACTGTATAATCATGGCCGGCGGCATCGGATCCCGCTTCTGGCCCATCAGCCGCACGGGAATGCCCAAGCAGTTCCTGGATTTCAGCATCCAGGGCCGGTCGTTCCTGCGGCGCACCTTCGACCGGATGAAGGCCGTCATCCCGGAGGAGAACATCCTCGTGGTGAGCCTCGAACGCTACCGGGAGCTCGTCCGCACCCAGCTCCCCGAGCTGCCGGAGAGCAACCTCCTGCTGGAGCCCTACAACCGCAACACGGCCCCCTGCATCGCCTTCGCGACCTACACGATCCTGCAGCGCGACCCGGAAGCCATCACCATCGTGACGCCCTCCGACCACGCCATCGCGCACCACGACGCCTTCAACAAGACCCTGGAGAACGCCCTCGCCTACGCCGCCGGCTCCGACGCCCTCATCACGCTGGGCGTGATCCCGACGCGCCCGGACCCCAATTTCGGCTACATCCAGATGGCCGGCAAGGCCGAGCCCGGATGTCCGGTCAAGATCAAGACCTTCACGGAGAAGCCCGACATCGAGCTGGCGCGCGTCTTCCTCGAGACGGGCGAGTTCCTCTGGAACTCCGGCATCTTCGTCTGGCGCGCCGACGCCATCCGCGCCGCGCTCGAACGCTACGCCCCCGAGATCACGCGCCTCTGGGAAGGCTGGCAGGAGGTGCTCGGCTCCGACAACCAGGGCGCGTTCCTGGAGCGCATCTACACCGACATGCCCCGGACCTCCATCGACTACGCCGTCATGGAGAAGACGGACAAGGCCTGGGTCTACCCCGCCGATTTCCGCTGGGCGGACATCGGCAACTGGGACTCCCTCTACGAATACCTCGCCTACCACGACGAACAGGGCAACGCCCTCAACCGCACCAGCCGCCGGCTGCTGCGCGACAGCCACGACAACATCGTCTACTCCACCCGCGACGACAAACTCCTCGCGGTCCGCGGCCTGGAGGACTTCATCGTCATCGACACCGACGACGTGCTGATGATCTGCCCGCGCGACGAGGAGAAGCTCAAGGAGTTCCTCCTCCAGCTCGCCATGCCCGAATACGAGGAGTACCGCTAAGGTCCTCCTCCCGAACGGAAAATCCCCGCAGAGCGCTGCTCCGCGGGGATTTTCGTTGTCGGAAGGGTGACGGGATCAATATCCCGGAACCTGCTGCTCCTTCAGGCCCACGTTGACGTCCATCACGGTCGTCGCGAGCGGGAGGATCTCGGAGTGCTGGCGGGTCAGGCCGCCGAAGAGGTTGACGTAGCGGACATTCTTCTCGTAGCCGTCCTTGCCCTTGTAGAGGCGGACGCCGTCGGGACCGGTCTCGAAGACACCGTAGGACATGATCTCGTTGCCGTCGGCGTGGGTGCACGGCGATACGGAGTCCTGCATGTCCACCACCACGTAGCCGTCCGCCTTGTAGGCGTCGATCTCAGCCTTGGTGAGCTGGAGGGTCTTGAGGGCCGTGTAGGGGATGTTGTTGTCGGCGAAGAGCCATTCGCCTGCCACGGGCTTGAACACGCGGTAGCGGTCCACGTCGGCATAGCGGCCCTCGCGGCCGGCGAGCTTCATCAGCTCCTCCTTGTTGGCGGTCAGGGTCTCGTAGAGGATACCCCAGCGGGCCAGCTCGGTGCGGCGCCAGGACTCACCGGCGAACTCGAAGCGGTTCTCGGCGATGATGGCCTTCAGGAACTCGTCGTGGGAGGTCGGGATGTCACCGATCTTGGAGGCGTCGCCGCCGAAGGCGCGGGTACGGACCGCCTTGAGGGCGTTCACGGCCTCGGCGGTCGGGGCGCCGTTGTACTCGTTGGCAGCCTCGGCGTACATCAGCAGGATGTGGTCGTAGCGCAGCCACGGCCAGTTGATGTCACGGGCGCTGGTGCCGGTGCCGATCGTGCTCTTCCAGTTCGGGCGGAACTTGCCGATGTAGAAGCAGCCGTAAGGCATCTCGTAGAGGTTGCTGTTGGCATCCACGGCATACTGGCAGATCGTCACGTCGCGGCGGGTGTCCCCTTCGGCATAGTCGAAGTAGAGGATCGGGTTGATGCGCATCTGCGGGAAGGCCTTGCCGAACATGGAGCTGGCGTGGCAGGAGGCGCCGTTGGTGTAGCCGACGTTGCACTTCACGTTGGTGCCGTACTTGCCCTGCTCGAGCATGGACTCCTGGTTGTAGCGGCCGTTGACGAGGTCGCGGAAGATGTCGTCATACTTGGGGGACAGGGAGAAGGAACCGCGGTCGATGACGGCCTTGCAGGCGTCCATCGCGATCTTGTTGAGCTCCTTCACGCGGGCAGCGTCGTCGCGCTTCGCGATCTTGAGGGAGGACTCGGAATAGGAGTCGAGGTCCCAGCGGAGGGAGTAACCGGCGGCGTACAGGGCCACGCGGGCCAGCAGGCCGTAAGCGGACTCCTTGCAGTAGCGCTCCGGGGTGAAATTGGCGATCTCGCTCTTCCAGGGCAGCAGGCCGACGGCCTCCTGGAGGTCCTTGACGATGCCGTCATAGACGACGTCGCGGCTCTCGCGGGAAGAGTAGAAGGAGGACTGCTTCGCAACCGGCTCGGTCATGTAGGGGACATCGCCCCAGTAGCGGAGGAGGTTGAGGTAGGAGGCGGCGCGGATGGCGAGGCTCTCGCCCAGCAGGCGCTTGACGTTGTCGGTCTGGTCCGGCATGGCACGCAGGCCCTCGATGCAGTTGTTGGCCTGCTCGACCGCCTTGTAGAACGTGGAGAAGCAACCGCCGGTACGGCCGGCAGAGAGGACATAGTTGCCCAGCTGGTACTTGGAGTTGGTCACACCCTCGGTCGAGTAGACCTCGTCGGTACCCATGCCGAGCTGATACCAGATCTCGTCGCTCCAGCCCACCTGGTAGGCACCCAGGACGGCCATTTCGGCGCGGGCCTCGGTCTGGAAGACCGTATCGCTGTCGAATTTCGTGGCGGACGGGATCTCCAGGAACTCGTTGCAGGAGACGAGGGCCGCGGACGCTGCGATGGCGAGGAAAATATATTTCGTTTTCATCTTGGTCACTGTATTAGAAGTTCAAATTGATACCGAGCACGCAACCGCGGGTCTTCGGGAAGGAGGAGCTGTCCACGCCCTTCGTCATGATACTGCCGTTGGTGGAAACCTCGGGATCGTATCCGCTGTACTTGGTGAAGGTGTAGAGGTTGTTGAGGGTCACGTAGAAGCGGAGGCCTTCGATGTGGGCCTTGCGGGTCAGGTCCTTGGGCAGGGTGTAGCCCAGGGTGATGGTGGCGAGGCGCAGGAAGGAAGCGTCTTCGGAGAAGAGGTCCATCGGGCAGGACACGGAGTAGTTGTTGTAGGAACTCAGGCTCCACAGCATGTTCTTGTCGTGCTGGTTGGGGTTGAGCTCGGCCAGGCGGGCCAGGTCGGTGGTCTCCTTGCCGGTGGCAGGGTCGATCAGGGTGAAGCGGCCGGCCATCTCGCCGAAGGCGTTCATGTTGCCCAGGTACGGACCGTAGTAACGGACCTTGTTGAGGTTCCAGACCCGGTTGCCCACGCTGAAGTTCATGAAGACGGAGAGGTCGAAGCCCTTATAGGTGAAGGTGTTGGACAGACCGCCGCTGAAGAGCGGGTTGGAGTTGCCCACCACGGCGCGGTCGGCGTCGGAGGAGAGCTTGTAGGTCGGGTTGCCCTCGGCGTCCTTGGAGTCGGTCTGCGGGACGAACTTCATGTCGCCCGGCTTGACCTGCTCGCGCTTGCGGTTGGAGTCGTACGGGATGCCCGGCTTCAGGATGTAGGATCCGTCGGCGTTCTGGGTGAAGTCATCCGTGGTGTAGACACCGTCGTAGACATAGCCGAAGAACTGGCCGATCGGCTGGCCCACCTTCACGAGGAACTGGGCGCTCCAGTTCTCGTAGGAGTCGCCGCGGCTGGCGTACATGTAGTCCTTGCCGCCCTGGCCGTAGAGGGACAGGACCTTGGAGCGGTTGAAGGAGATGTTGAAGTCGGTCGTCCAACGGAAGTCCTTGCCGTCGATGTTGACCGTGTTGAGGACGACCTCGACGCCACGGTTGCGGATGGAACCGAGGTTCTGGTACTGCGTAGTGTAGCCGGTCGTGTTCGGGATGTCGTTGAGGATGATCAGGTCGTTGGACTGGTTGTTGTACCAGTCGGCGCTGAGGTTCACGCGGTCGCGGGCCAGACCGAGGTCGAGACCGACGTTGAAGGACGTCGTGGTCTCCCACTTCAGGTCGGGGTTGCCGAGCGTGGAGCTGGGCACGAGCGTGGAGACATCGGTGTTGTTGATGGCATAGTGGCCGGCGCCGTAGGCGGTCGTGTAGATGTAGTCCTCGACGTTGCAGTTACCGGAGGTACCGTAACCGACGCGGAGCTTCATGCGGTTGATGACGTTGCTCAGGCCGCTGTCCTTGTAGAAGTCCTCCTGGGAGATGCGCCATGCGGCGGAAGCGGACGGGAAGAAGCCCCACTTGTGGCCCTTGGCGAACTTGGAAGTACCGTCGGCACGGGCCGAGACGGTCAGCAGGTAGCGGTCGTCGTAGTTGTACATGAGGCGGCCGAAGAAGGACACGATGGCGTTCTCGGACAGGCCGGAGGCACGGGAGTAGGACTGCGACATGCTCACGTTGTTGAGGCCGAAGTTGTTCTCCGGGAAGCCGTAGTAGACGTTGCGCTCGTTCTGGGAGTGGTTGAAGACCGTCTCCTGGCCGAGCAGGGCGTTGAGCGTGCTCTTGCCGAACGAGGTGTTGTAGTTGAGGGTATTGGTGATCTGCCAGGTGTAGCGCTCGGCGTTCTCACGGGAACCGTAGGGATACACGGAATCCTGGGTGTCCGTCTTGTAGCTCTCGGCGGCACGGGTGGTACCGTTGTCCCAGTAGTCGGAACGGATGGAGTTCCAGGTGTAGCTGCCGGCGGTGCGCCAGGTCAGGTTGGGGAGGAAGTCGATCTCGATGCCGCCGTTCAGGACGACCTGGCGGTTGTAGCTGTTGTTGTCGACCGCCTCGTTCTCGAGGATCGGGTTGTCGAGGTCGTACTGGCCTTCGATCTTCTTGAACTCCTCGGTCAGGCGCTTGTTGATGAGGTCGTCATCGGTGAAGCGGACGCCGCCGGTCGGGGGCTGGAGGAGGGTCTTGCGGAGGGCGGAGCTCATGCGGCCGCCACCCTGCACGTTGGTGCTGGAGAAGGCGGTGTTGAAGTCCAGGCGGACACCCTTCCAGAGCTCATGGTTGATCTTGGCGCGGACGGCGTTGCGCTTGTAGCCGTGCTTGGCCATGATACCGTCCTGGTCGTTGAAGTTGTAGCTGAGCATGAAGCGGGTCTTCTCGTTGCCGCCGGTCACGTTGACGTTGTGGGACTGCGTGAAGGCCGTCTTGCCGAAGACCAGGCCCTGCCAGTCGATGCCGGACTTGCCGCCGTACTGGTTGTGGATGTTGGAGTAGGCGTTGGCGTAGAAGTTCGGATCCGACAGGGAGCCGCCGAACATGTCGGCCCAGGCGTCAATCTTGCCGCTGGTGTTGAGCATGGCGAACTCGTACTGATACTTGACGTAATCCTCGACGCCGAGCATCGGGAGGGTCTTGCTGATCTGCTCGAACTGGCCGTAGGCGTTGTAGGTCACCTGGGTCTTGCCGGCCTTGCCGGACTTCGTGGTGATCAGGATGACGCCGTTGGAGCCCTGCGCACCGTAGATGGCGGTG
>Ga0310697_10007784_pt1 | contig 10048 bp, 7 predicted proteins | sample 172DNAGHGlowgp2_FD_203883 | JGI IMG/M metagenome (GOLD analysis project Ga0310697, IMG submission 203883) | Sheep rumen microbial communities from Palmerston North, Manawatu-Wanganui, New Zealand - 1728 DNA GHGlow gp2 (v2) (version 2) | ecosystem: Host-associated > Mammals > Digestive system >...
TACCACGTAGACCACGGCTACCAGTACAAGGCCTACGATTGTCAGCTTGATGTACTCGGCATACTCAGTTATCTTGTCGTTCAGCTGCTCCTCGGGCACGATGCTGTGCAGATACCATCCCAGCCCTGCCAGGATGGCGTGCCAGCACCCGGCTCCGATGGTGGTGTAGAGCAGGAACTTCCAGTAGTTCATCCGTGCCAGTCCGGCAGGGATGCTGATGAGGTGGCGTATGCCGGGGATGAGTCGTCCCGTCAGCGTGGCCACGATGCCATGATCGTCGAAGTAGCGTTCGCTCTTCTCCACTTTCTCTTGGTTCAGCAGGCACATCTTGCCCCATTTGCTGTTGGCAAACCTATAGATGACGGGGCGCCCCACGTAGAGTGCCACGAAGTAGTTGATGCTGGCGCCTAAGTCGGCACCTATCGTGGCATACAGTATGATGAGCGCCAGGTTCAGCGACCCAGCTGCCGCGTGGTATGCTGCGGGTGTGACGACAAACTCCGACGGTACGGGCACCACCGTACTCTCGAGCAGCATCAGCACGAAGATGGTGGGGTAGTTCAGATTATTGAGTAGTGTGCTAAGAAAGTTCATGCTTCATTCCGTTTTTTAGTGCGTATTCATAATAGTCGTCGGGACTGATGTCCTCGGGGAAGAGATGTCCTAAGGCGGTGCGTGCCTCGGAGGGATTGCGGCGGCAGGCCTCCTTCAGACATTTGAGGTATTCATCGCCGCGCTTCAAGTCCAGACAGCAAAGCGCCATGTATGAGTAACCGTCGTTACAGTTGTCGCCCGCCACCTCGAAGTAGTGCTGGAACATCTTGTAGGCCGCCTCCACGTATTGGTTGTCGTACACCGATACGGCAACGCGCATCATGGTGTGTGGCGAGAAGCCCGACTTCATGATGGCCTGTGCGAATGTCTCGTTAGCCTCTTCCACACGGCCGTTGGCCAGCAGAATGTGTCCCTTCACCACCTCCATGTCGGCGTGGTCGCAGTCCAGCGTTTCGGTCTTGTCCAGATAGTAGACAGCCGATTCCACCAAGCCCTGCTCACCGTATGCATAGGCCAGCTCCTGATAGATCTCTGCCAGGTTTTCCGAGTCATACGGCGTCAGCTCCTCGGCCTGTTTCAGTCGTTCGGCAGCCTCGTCGTAGCGATGCAGGTTGATCAGACAGCTGCCTTGGTATAGGAGTGACAGCTCGTCGTCGGGCACATGCTCCGAGTAGCGCTCGTAGTACTTCAGCGCCTCCTCGAAGTTGTCGAGCCTGAACAGGGCGTTAGCCTTGGCCATGATTCCCTCGGAGTCGTCGGGGTCGATGGCAATGGCATACTCGCTGCTGGTGACGGCTGCGCCGAAGTCCTCTTTCATAAAATGGACACTCGACAAGGCGTTCCAATAGCGTTTCTGGAAGGGGTTCTTGTCTATCAACTCGTTGAAGATGCGTTCCGAGTCGTCGTAGGCGCCCAGCCCCAGATAGGTGCGGGCCATGAGCTCTTTGAAGTCTTCCGACTCTTCGGGGTGGGCGCGCATACTCCATTCCATAGCCTTCTCGTAGTAGCCGTAGTCGGTCCAGAGGTTGGCCACGTCGAGCACGTAGTCCTGGTATTCGTCGCGGGGCAGGTCCTTCAGCTGCTCGCGCAGAAAGTTGTCGGCCTGCTCCACCTGTCCCTGCGCCATCCATACTTCTGCCCGGCAGTAGATATACTCCGGCACTTGCTTGTCGACGATTTGCTCCAGTCGTTCCTCGGCCTCTTGGTAGTCGCCCACGTTCAGGGCTTCGTGGATGAGGTAGTTCAAGGCAACGACAGAGTCGGGCTGCAGCTCCACGGCACGCTCAATAGCACGTCGGGCATCCTCCTGGCGGTCGTTCATCTGGTAGTAGTCCGCGATGTCGGCCAGGTCGTCGGCGTCCATGAATACGGGCATGTCGTGGGCGACTGTATTCTCGTAGTCGTCCAGCAGTTCCCGGAATTCCTCGTCGTTGAAATACTCCTCGTTACTCACCTCTTACTTCTTACTTCTTCCTTCTTACTTCTTCCACGTATCTTTCAGTCCCACGGTCTTGTTGAACACCGGCTTCTCGGACGTAGAGTCAGGGTCGACGTTGAAGTAGCCGATGCGCTGGAACTGCAGGTAGCTCAGGGCGGGTAGGGTCGTGGCGAAGGGCTCCACGTAGCAGTCGGTCAGGACACGCAGGTTGTCGGGGTTCATCATCGCACGCATGGCGTCGATACCCTTCAGGCCCTCTTCCTCCTCGATGCGCTTCAGCTCGTCGCGCGGATTCTCCACCTTCCATAGCCGGTCGTAAAGGCGCACCTCAGCACGTACAGCGTTGTGGCACGACACCCAATGCAGGGTCTTGCCCTTGATCTTACGGTCGGCACCAGGCATTCCGCTACGTGTTTCGGGGTCGTAGGTGCAGTAGATGGTGGTGACGCGGCCCTCGGCGTCCTTGTCGCAGGGGTGCTCCTCGTCGCACTTGATGATGTAGGCGTTCTTCAGACGCACCTCCTTACCGGGAGCCAGTCGCATGAACTTCTTCTCGGCCACCTCCTGGAAGTCGTCGCGCTCAATCCACAGCTCGCGGCTGAACTCCACCTCATGGGTGCCGTCGGCCTCGCGCTCAGGGTTGTTCACGGCGGTCAGCATCTCCGTCTTGTCTTCAGGATAATTGGTGATGACCACCTTGACGGGGTCGAGAACGGCCGAAACGCGCTGGGCGCGCTGGTTCAGGTCGTCGCGTACGGCACTCTCAAACAGAGCGGTGTCGTTCAAGGCGTCAATCTTCGTATAGCCAATCTTCTCAATAAACTTCTTGATGCCCTCGGGCGAGTAGCCACGACGGCGGTAACCGCAGATAGTGGGCATGCGTGGGTCGTCCCATCCGCTGACCACACCCTCGCTGACCAGCGTCCTCAGGTTGCGCTTCGACAGCAGGATGTAGTTCAGGTTCAGCTTGTTGAACTCTGTCTGGCGCGGGCGGTTGTCCTCGATGTTGTCGGTCTCGCCGCGCCACTCCTTCATCCAGGTGACGAAGAGGTCGTACAAGGGACGGTGCTCCACAAACTCCAGCGTACACCACGAGTGGGTGACACCCTCCAGATAGTCGCTCTGACCGTGGGCGAAGTCATACATGGGGTAGGCGTTCCACTTCGTGCCAGTCTTGACGTGCGGCATGTTCAGCACACGATATATCAGCGGGTCGCGGAACAGCATGTTCGGATGGCTCATGTCGATCTTGGCACGCAGGGTCAGCGTGCCCGGCTCGCATTGGCCGCTGTTCATGTATTCAAACAGGCGCAGGTTTTCTTCCACCGGGCGATCGCGGAACGGTGAGTTGGTGCCGGGGCTGGTGGTGGTGCCCTTCTGGCGGGCTATCTCCTCAGCACTCTGCTCGTCGACGTAGGCGCGCCCCTGCTTGATGAGCCACACAGCGAAGTCCCACAGCGGCTGGAAGTAGTCTGAAGCGTAGTAGATGTGCGCCCAATCGAAGCCCAGCCACTTGATGTCCTGCTCGATGCTCTCTATGTATTCCGTATCCTCCTTTTGGGGATTCGTATCGTCGAAGCGCAGGTTGCACTCGCCGCCGTACTTCTTTGCCAGACCGAAGTCAATGGCGATGGCCTTCGCGTGACCAATGTGCAGATAGCCGTTCGGCTCGGGTGGGAATCGCGTCTGCAGGCGCCCGCCGTTTTTGCCGGCGGCCAGGTCGTCAATCACTTTCTGTTCGACGAAGCTCACAGATTTCTTCTCTTCACTCTCGTTCATTACTTTCTTTTCTTCCATATCGTGTACGTTCTTATTTTTACTATCAGACTGCAAAGGTACAACAAAAAAAACAAATACCACACAAAAATCCAAAAAAACATAGTATGGAGCAATCAGTTAATTTTTGCCCGGAGCAAAAGGACAGTTTGCCCGGAGCAAAGTACCAGTTTGCCCGGAGCAAAATACCAGTTTGCCCGGAGCAAAATACGAACGATGCCCCCCGTATCTCTTTGGCATCCACTTGTAGATATCCAAAGAGGTACGGGGGGCAGGGTATTATACTTAACGGAGCCAAAGAGTATAGACGTCTGCTCCTATCAGTTTGTCAGCCTTATTTCTTTTTCAGAGCGGCGATAGATTCGCGGAGCGAGGCAATCTTCTCCTCAGAGTCGCTCTGCTTCTTACGCTCCATAGCCACGACGGCCTCGGGGGCGTTCTGGACGAAGCGCTCGTTGGCGAGCTTCTTCTTGATGCCGGCCAGGAAACCTTCGAGGTGCTGCAGCTGAGTCTCCATCTTCTGAATCTCAGCCTCAACGTCGATCAGGTTGCCCAGAGGCACAGCAAACTCGGCAGTACCAATCATAAAGGCGCTGGCGGTGGCGTCCTTCTCAGTCACGACGCTGATGGCGCTGAGGTTGGCCATCTTCGTAATGGCGGCGTTGAAGGCCTCGTATTCGTTGCTGCCGACGACCTGCAGTTCAAGCTGCTCCTTGGGGGCGATGTTCTTCGACGAACGTACCATACGTACGCCGGAAACTATCTGCTTCACCTGCTCAAAGTCGGCTGCCAACTTGTCGTCAGCCTCTGTGGGTGCGGGAATCTCCAGCTTGTCGCGCATGATTGATTCGCCCGGCTGGCGGTCGTAGAGGTGCTGCCACAGTTCCTCGGTGATGAACGGCATGAAGGGATGGAGCATCTTCAGCAGCTGCTCGAAGAATGCGAGGGTCTTGTTGTAGGTCTCGCGGTCGATGGGTTGAGCTTCGCCGTTGATATAGGCGGGCTTCACCATCTCCAGATACCAGCTTGAGAACTCGTCCCAGAAGAGCTTGTAGACAGCCATCAGAGCCTCTGAGATGCGGTACTTCTTAAAGAGATCGTTCACCTCGGCATTGGTCTGGCGCAGTTTGGCCTCGAACCAGTCCGTAGCAATCTTGGCAGCCTCAGGCTGCTCGATGTCTGCGACCTTCCAGCCCTTGACGAGGCGGAAAGCGTTCCAGATCTTGTTGTTGAAGTTGCGTCCCTGCTCGCAGAGTGCCTCGTCGAAGAGGATGTCGTTGCCGGCAGGTGCCGAGAGCATCATGCCCATGCGTACGCCGTCGGCGCCGAACTTCTCGATGAGCTCGATGGGGTCGGGTGAGTTGCCGAGACTCTTCGACATCTTACGGCCCAGCTTGTCGCGTACGATACCCGTAAAGTAGACGTTGCGGAAAGGCATGTCGCCGATATACTCGTAGCCGGCCATAATCATACGTGCTACCCAGAAGAAGATAATGTCGGGGCCCGTTACCAGGTCTGAGGTGGGGTAGTAGTACTTGATTTCCTCGTTGCCGGGATTGTTGATGCCGTCGAACAGCGAGATAGGCCAGAGCCAGCTGGAGAACCAGGTGTCGAGGGCGTCCTCGTCCTGACGCAGGTCAGAGAGCTGGAGGCTCTGGTTGCCACTTTCCTTGCGAGCCAGTTCAAGAGCCTTCTCAGCCGTCTCGGCAACGACGAACTTGTCATCTTCGTAATAGTACGCTGGTATGCGATGTCCCCACCACAGCTGACGCGAGATACACCAGTCCTGGATGTTCTCCAACCAGTTCTTGTAAGTATTCTTGTACTTGGCAGGATAGAACTTCAGCTCGTCGTTCATGACGGGCGGCAGGGCGATATCGGCAAAGTGCTTCATTGAGAGGAACCATTGCATCGACAAGCGCGGCTCGATGGCAGTATCGGGGTTGCGCTCAGAGTAGCCCACCTTATTAGTATAGTCTTCCACTTTCTCCATCAGGCCGGCCTCGTGCAAGTCAAGGGCTATCTGACGGCGGCAGTCCATGCGGTCCATGCCGACGTAAATAGGCGACTGGTCGCTGATGGTGCCGTCGGCGTTGAAGATGTCGATGGTCTCCAGATTGTGTGTCTTGCCCAGCATGTAGTCGTTGGTGTCGTGGGCAGGCGTCACCTTCAGACAGCCCGTACCAAACTCGATGTCGACGTAACGGTCCTCGATGACGGGGATGACGCGGTTGACCAGCGGCACGATGACTTTGTGACCCTTGAGCCACTGGTTCTTCGGGTCTTTGGGGTTGATACACATGGCGGTATCGCCCATGATGGTCTCAGGGCGCGTGGTGGCCACGACGGCGTAGTAACCGCGGTCGTCCTTATGTATGACGTTGCCTTCGGCTTCTAAAGATTCTATATTATCAAGTTTTTCCAGATCGGCCACATAATATTTAAGGTGGTACAGGTGGCTCTGCTCCTCACGGTAGATAACCTCCTCGGTAGAGAGGGCTGTGAGAGCCTTCGGGTCCCAGTTGACCATACGCAGGCCGCGGTAGATAAGCCCCTTGTTGTAGAGGTCGACGAACACCTTGATGACGCTCTTCGAACGCTTCTCGTCCATCGTGAACGCCGTCCGGTCCCAATCGCAGCTGGCACCCAGGCGGCGAAGCTGCTTCAGGATGATGCCGCCGTGCTCGTGTGTCCAGTCCCAGGCGTGGCTGAGGAACTGCTCACGGTTCAGGTCGTGTTTCTTGATGCCCTGCTCGGCCAGTTTCTTCACAACCTTTGCCTCGGTGGCAATCGAAGCGTGGTCGGTTCCGGGCACCCAGAGGGCGTTCTTGCCCTCCATGCGTGCTCGGCGCACGAGAATGTCTTGAATGGTGTTGTTCAGCATGTGACCCATGTGGAGCACACCCGTCACGTTGGGCGGCGGAATAACGATCGTGTAAGGTTCGCGTCCATCGGGCTTACTACTGAAGAGCTTGTTGTCCAGCCAGTACTGGTACCATTTCGATTCGACCTCTTTAGGGTCGTATTTGCTTGCTAATTCCATATACCTATTTTAAAAAACGGCTGCAAAGTTACAACATTTCCATCAAAATACCACAAGATTTCCCTAAAAAGTTGGTGGAATGGAAAATAATGTGTACCTTTGCGCTGTAAAAACAGTTAGGAAACCATCGTAAAATGCATACAAGAGAGGAACAACTGAAGGCTTTCGGGCGACTGCTTGACGTGCTGGACCAACTACGCGAGAAGTGCCCGTGGGACAAGAAGCAGACCAACGAGTCGCTTCGCCCGAACACCATCGAAGAGACATTCGAGCTGTGCGATGCCTTGATGCGTGATGACCGCAAGAATATATGTAAGGAATTGGGCGACGTCTTGATGCATGTGATGTTCTACGCGAAGATTGGCTCCGAGACGGGTGACTTCGATATGGCAGATGTATGTAACATGCAGGCAGACAAGCTGATATTCCGTCATCCCCATATCTACCATCCATCGCAGGTGGGGGCACCGGAGCCAAAGCCGCTGCCCTACGGTGAGGACTCAGAAAAACGTGAGTTTGCCGAAGCCAAGACGTCGGAGCAGGTGCTACAGAACTGGGAACAGATCAAACTGAAGGAGAAAGATGGCAATAAGACCGTCCTGTCGGGCGTGCCCGATGCCCTTCCCTCGCTCATCAAGGCCTACCGTATTCAGGACAAGGCGCGCAACGTGGGATTTGACTGGCAGAAGAAAGAGGATGTCTGGCAGAAGGTGCATGAAGAACTGGCCGAACTGGAAGCCGAGCTGCGGAAAGCAGACAAGGAAAAGTCGACCGACGAACTGGGCGACTTCCTCTTCTCGGTTATCAACGCCGCCAGACTCTATAAACTGAATCCTGACAACGCTTTGGAGCGCACCAACCAGAAGTTTATCCGTCGTTTCGGATATATTGAACAGCACAGCATACGTGCCGGCAAACCGTTGACGGACATGACGCTTGAGGAGATGGATGCCCTGTGGAACGAAGCTAAAGAACAAGAGAAATATGAAGAAGATTGAAGCAATGATGTTAACAGCTGCCGTGGTGTTGACTGCAGGCAGTTGTGGAAACAAAGGGACACAACAGACCGCAGATAGTGAACCAGACACAACGGCTGTCGTGATGATCAATCGTGATTCAACATTGTACGGTATTTGTGGCGACGGTTCGGCGATGAACACGCTGCAACTGATAACCGATGTCGGCGATACGCTGACCATCAGCGTGGTCGAAGCCAACGAGAAGGGAAAGTGCTTCGGCGGTTTCCAGACGGGCGACCGCATGGCCGTCATAATGAAGGACAAGACTGCCGCGACAATGGTCATCAATCAGTCGGCCCTGTTGGGCGACTGGGTGATGCCTAACCCCTTGGATGGCAGTTCGGAAATGGGAGTCCGCATCAAGGAGGGAGGTATCGCCGAAAGTATCGACCAGGCCTATCTGACCTATCGCTCGTGGCGACTGTTCAATGGCAAGCTCGAGTTCGTTGCCGTTAGAGAGGGTGGTGGCGACGAAGTGGAGACAAACCTGTATGACATTGTCTCTATCGGGCCTGATTCATTGGTGTACAAGGATTCGGAAGACGTCTATGAGTACAGCCGGTACAAGGAGCACCATTACGAAGTTGACATCAAACTGGAGGAGGCATCCGAAGACGATTACCGTTTTTAACCAGAAATAGTGGAACCGTTCAGAGTACATATCCTGGGATGTGGCAGCGCGTTGCCTACGTTGCGGCATAACCCGTCGGCGCAGGTCGTTGAGCTGCGCGAGAAGCTGATGATGGTTGACTGTGGTGAAGGCACCCAGCTGCAACTACGCAAACTTCGCGTACGCTTTACTAAGGTAAGCCATGTGTTTATCTCGCACTTGCATGGCGACCATTGCTTCGGACTGATAGGCATGATATCGACCTTCGGACTGCTGGGGCGGACTGCCAAGTTGCATGTCTACGCCAACGAACGGCTGGAAAACATGCTTGACTATCAGATGCAGATGTTCTGTCATGACTTAGGCTATGAAGTGGTGTTCCATCCAATAGATGCGACTCAGCAGGCAGTCATATATGAAGACCGCTCGATGACGGTAGAGACCATCCCGCTGTGTCATCGCATGCCAACCTGCGGCTTCTTGTTCCGCGAAAAGCCATCGTTGCCACATATCCGCCGCGAGATGATAGACTTCTACAAGATTCCCACGTCGCAGATTATGAATATCAAGAACGGGGCCGACTGGACAACCGATGAGGGTGAACTTGTGCCCAACAACCGACTGGTAGAACCGGCAGAAGCCCCCCGCAGCTATGCCTATTGCAGCGACACACGCTATATGCCGGAACTGCATCAGATGATAAAAGGCGTGAGCACATTATACCATGAGAGTACCTACGGCGAGGACAATATCCTCATGGCACAGAAGTATTATCACTCTACAGCCCGACAAGCCGCGACGGTTGCCCGCGATGCCGGCGTCGGGCAACTCATCTTGGGTCACTACAGCTCACGCTATGAAGACGAGAATATTCTCCTGAATGAAGCACGCGAAGTGTTCGCCAATAGCCATCTGGCGGCCGAAATGGACTGCTTTAACGTGTAAATTTGCAAATTATTGTTTTTTTTAGCCTTTTTATTTGGAAGTTAAGCAGATTCTTTGTATATTTGCACAATTAAATGCGTCGCTTATGATAAAAAGACTATATTATTGGACGTTTGCTGCACTTCTGGCAGTCTCTGCTCCCATTGCCGCTCACGCTGTGGCGATGGAGTTTGCTGCTGTTGAACAGGCGGATAGCCAGATAGGTATTTCTGTGCAGGGACAGTCTGTCTACATTACAGGAGCACAGGGCGAGACCTTGGAAGTTGTCTCCCTGACAGGTCGTCAGCTGATGACTGTTAAGATTGACAGTCCTGCGCAACGAATTGATTTAAACGTTTCAAAAGGTTGCTACATCTTGAAAGTAGGCAAAGTGGTAAGAAAGATTCAACTTCGCTAATAGGAGCGGCTTTGGTATCTTTCTTGTTGTTGTTGGCGGGTTGTGGAGATTCGTCGACACACAAACAGAAACGAGAACTGACATTAGAAGCTTTCAATGACTTGAAAGTTGAGGACTATGCTCTAAACTCCGCGCATATCAGCAAGAGTTTGGAGCATATATCGTCTGCTGACCACGATGACAGTTACGCAGCTACGCATGTCAGACAATATTATGCCAATGGCGAACCGATGGTTTGGGTTGGCTATGCTGGCACAGACGAACG
>Ga0310697_10007785_pt1 | contig 10048 bp, 9 predicted proteins | sample 172DNAGHGlowgp2_FD_203883 | JGI IMG/M metagenome (GOLD analysis project Ga0310697, IMG submission 203883) | Sheep rumen microbial communities from Palmerston North, Manawatu-Wanganui, New Zealand - 1728 DNA GHGlow gp2 (v2) (version 2) | ecosystem: Host-associated > Mammals > Digestive system >...
AGTCGTTCAGCTCTGAGGCGATGACGTCTAATTTATCGGGCGTGACAAGAATGGCAACTGCGGCAGACAAAGCGGCTGTAGATGAAGAGCCTCTTCTGAACAAGGTCGTGAACTCGGCGAAGCTCATCGACACCAAGCCCGTAGAGAGCTTTGTGAAGCATGAGACACGCGGACTTGTCCTCTCGATAATATCCATAGTCTGCGGCGTAATAGGAATCCTGACCTGCGGAATGCTCGTTATACCCGAGCTGGCAGGCGTGATACTGTCGCTGATACCGATACTTGGCAGTAAGTCGAAATACGGCAAGCTGAGCAAGACGCTTTCAGCGATAGGCTTGGTAGCGAGCCTGTCTGCGGGCGTACTCATTCTGATATCGCTGTTCATACTCAAAAAATGACGAAAAGCTCCGAACACTTGGTTCGGAGCTTTTTTACTGTAGTCATACGCCGCGCAGTCAGTTATTTTTCGGAGCAGAACTCCACCTTTTCGCCGTTGAGAATCATATTTGTTGTGCGGACAGCGCACATCTTGCCGCACATCGAGCAGGTGTGCCGCTCGGAAACGGGCGTGCTCTCGTAGTAAGCGCGAGCCTTCTCGGGGTCGATGCATATCTTGAACATCTCCTCCCAGTCGAGCTCGTGACGAGCCTTAGCCATTCTGTTGTCGATGTCTCTTGCATTGGGGATTCCCTTGGCGATATCAGCCGCATGAGCCGCTATCTTGCTCGCCATGATACCCTCCTTTACGTCGTTCGCGTCGGGCAAACGGAGGTGCTCGGCGGGAGTTACATAGCAGAGGAAGTCAGCACCGTTAGCCGCCGCGATAGCTCCGCCGATAGCCGATGTGATGTGGTCGTAGCCGGGAGCGATATCCGTAACGAGAGGTCCGAGCACGTAGAACGGCGCATTGTGGCAGATACGCTTCTGGAGCTTCATATTCGCCGCTATCTCGTTCATTGCCATGTGACCGGGACCCTCGACCATGACCTGCACGTCCTTAGCCCATGCTCTCTCGGTCAGCGCACCGAGCTCGATGAGCTCCGCTATCTGACCCGCGTCGGTGGCGTCGTCGATACAGCCGGGACGGAGCGCGTCTCCGAGGCTGATAGTTACGTCGAACTCGCGGAGAATGTCGAGAACATCGTCGTAATACTCGAAGAAGGGGTTCTCGTTGCCCGTCATCATCATCCACGCGAACAGGAGCGAGCCTCCGCGGGAAACGATGTTCATTTTGCGCTTGTCACGCATGAAAGCCTCGACTGCACGGCGGTTGATACCCGCGTGAATGGTCATGAAGTCCACGCCCTCCTCCGCGTGAGCGCGCACAACCTTGAGGAAGTCCTGCGCGGTTATCTCGAGGAGGTCCTTCTCGAGGTAGCCGATAGCGTCGTACATCGGGACTGTGCCTATCATAGCGGGCGACTTCTCGACGAGAGCCTTGCGGAAGGTGTTGGTCTTGCCGTAGTTGCTGAGGTCCATGATAGCCTCCGCGCCGAACTTGATAGCCATGTCGACCTTGTCCATCTCCATGTCGTAGTCATTCTTATCGCCCGAAATACCGAGGTTTACGTTTATCTTCGTCCTCATGCCCGCGCCGATGCCCTCGGGGGAAATGGACTTGTGGTTGATGTTGCAGGGGATAGCCACCTCGCCTGTCGCCACGAGAGCGCGGAGCTTCTCAGCGTCCATGTTCTCCTTCTCGGCAACTATCTTCATTTCGGGCGTGATAATGCCCTTCTTTGCGGCTTCCATCTGTGTGCTGTATTCTCTCATTGGTTTGATTCCTTTCGTGTTTGGATTTGTTTATTTTATCGGAACGCCGAGGGCGGCGTTCCCTACATTTGTATGGGTTTATTTATCGGTATTTCGGCGGGCGGATAGTATCCGCCCCTACATTTACCTGCGGAGCAGATAGCCGTGGTCGAGCGGTCCGCTCCCCTTGCCGAGGTCGAGCATTGCCGCGAGAGCTCCCGAGATGTACTCCTTCGCAGCCTCGACCGCCTCCGCGAGCTCCATGCCCTTCGCGAGCCCTGCCGCTATCGCGCTCGACAGCGTACAGCCCGTGCCGTGGGTGTTAGGGTTGTCGATGCGGCGCCCCTCGAACCACTGTGACGTCCCGTCGGGACAGCAGAGGAAGTCGCTCGCGTCGTTTATCATGTGTCCGCCCTTGCAGAGCGTCGCGCAGCCGTACCTGTCGACTATCGCCATAGCCGCCGCCTCCATGTCGTCCGCGGAGGCTATTTTCAGTTCCGATATCAGCTCCGCCTCGGGGATGTTCGGCGTTATCACCGCCGCGAGCGGGAACAGCAGCCGCTTGACTGCCTCGTATGCCTCAGTCGAACTCAGCGCTGAGCCGCTCGTTGCGACGGCTACGGGGTCAACGACGACATTTTCCGCCTTCCAGTAGGTGAGCCTGTCCGCGATGACCTCCGCGAGCTCCGCCGAGGAGACCATGCCTATCTTGACTGCGTCGGGGCGGATATCGCTGAACACCGCATCTATCTGCGCAGCGAGGAATTCGGGCGGCGTATCGAGGACTCCCGTCACGCCGGTGGTATTCTGCGCGGTCAGAGCCGTTATCGCGCTCATGGCGAACACGCCGTTCATGGTCATAGTTTTTATGTCAGCCTGAATGCCCGCTCCGCCCGAGGAATCGCTCCCCGCGATAGTAAGTGCCGTTCTCATCGCGTGACCTCCTCTGCTTTTTGGCGGAGAAGCTCCGCTGCCGCCTTGACGTCGTCCGCGGCGAAAATCGCCGACACGACTGCAATTCCGCGCTGTCCGCAGCCCGATATCTCGCTCACATTTTTCGCCGTGATACCGCCTATCGCCGTGACGGGCAGCTTCACGCCTGCCGTTATCTCGCGGAGAATATCGGGAGTAATACGAATGGCATTTTTCTTGGTCGGCGACGGGAACACCGCTCCCACGCCGAGGTAGTCCGCGCCCATTTTCTGAGCCGCACGCGCCTGCTCGACCGTCTTTGCGGTCGCGCCGATGATGAAGTCCTCGCCCGCAATGCGGCGTATCTCCGCGACGGGCGCGTCCTCAATGCCGACGTGAACGCCGTCCGCTCCTGCGAGCATAGCCGCGCGGTAGTCGTCATTGACGATGAGCGGCGCGCCGTACCTGTGGCATATCGGCACGAGACGCCTTGCCTCGTCTGCGAGCTCGTCCGTGTCGAGCTCCTTGTCGCGGAGCTGTACGCAGGTCACGCCGCCCTGCAAGGCGAGCTCGACCTGCTCTGCGAGGTCTCTCCCGCGCAGACAAGCGTTGTCGGTTATAGCGTAAAGGGTGAGCATTTCGGGTGAAAGTCTCATTCGGTGTCACTCTCCTCTCTGAAGCTGTCAAGGTAGTTTTTCGGGTCGGGACAGGTCATCAGCCCGCTCATCACGCACGCGCCCGCCGCTCCCGCGGCAAGGACTGAGCCGTAATTTTCGGCGCTGATTCCGCCTATCGCGTACACGGGGATATCCACGGCGGAGCAGACCTCCCGCAGGAAGTCAAGTCCGCGCGGAGGCAGTCCCCGCTTGCAGTCGGTGGCGAAAACGTGTCCCGCAGTGATATATGAAGCACCCTGTCTCTGCGCTTCGAGCGCATCGGAGACGCTGTGGCATGAGGCGCCTATAATACGGAACTTACGCTTTGTCTCGTCGGACAGTCCGCGGAGTACGTGCAGGGGCAGATGTATAGCCTCCGCACCGAGCTCCGCCGCTATGTCCGCGAAGCTGTGCAGTATGCACGGGACGCCGTGCTCCGCGCAGATGCGCATTGCCTCCTCCGCGAGGGAGCGGTACTCCTGCGGGGACAAGTCCTTCTCGCGGAGTATCACCGCGCGGGGCTTTGCGGCGGCTATTTTTCGGAGCTGAGCGGGGAAGTCCGCGCACAGTCCGCGGTTCGTCACGCAGATGATGTTACACATATAAATAGTCGTTCAACACGGGCTGGAGCCCCTCGCCCGACATATCGTCGTACATCTTCTTGAGGCTTCTGCCGTCGTTTATCTCGAACTGCTCGTCGCCCGCCTCATCGGCTTCCTTGCCCGTGTACTTGCTCTCGTGGTCGCCGATTCCCGTGGACACGCCCGCCGATATCTTGGTCGCGGCAATCTTGACGATTCCGTTGCGGAAGCTCTCGCTCTCACGCGAGGACACCGTGATACCGCAGAACGGCAGGAATATCCTGTATGCGCAGAGCACCTGACAGAGCTGTTTCTCGTGGACGTCGAGCGGGTTTATCTTCTCGTTGTTGACTATCGGGCGCAGACGCGGACATGACAGCGATATCTCCGCGTGCGGGTACTTGCGCTGGAGGTGGTATACGTGCAGAGCGCTCGCGAGGGCGTCCTTGCGGAAGTCCGAAAGTCCGAGCAGAGCCGAGCACGCAATGCCGCGCATTCCCGCCATGAGAGCGCGCTCCTGCGCCTCGAAGCGGTAGGGGAACACGCGCTTATGTCCGAGCAGGTGGAGCTGTTCGTAGCGGTCGCTGTCGTAGGTCTCCTGAAAGACGGTGACGTAATCGACGCCACACTCGTGGAGATAGCGGTATTCGTCGGTATTGACGGGGTAAATCTCGATGCCAACGAGGCGGAAGTATTTCCGCGCGAGCTTGCAAGCCTCGCCGATGTACTCGACAGAGCTCTGCGCGCGGCTCTCGCCCGTGAGAATGAGAATCTCCTCCATGCCGCTCTCGGAGATGACCTTCATCTCGTGCTCTATCTGCTCCATGGAGAGCTTCATGCGGCGGATGTCGTTGTAGCAGTTGAAGCCGCAGTATACGCAGTAATTCTCGCAGTAGTTGGCGATATACAGCGGCGTGAAGAGGTAGACCGTGTTGCCGAAGTGCTTCTGCGTCTCGAGCCTTGCACGCTCCGCCATCTGCTCGAGGAAGGGCTCGGCGGCAGGAGAGAGCAGTGCTTTGAAGTCCTCGACGGAGCACGTATCGTGCCTCAGCGCGCGGAGAACGTCCGCGGGGGTGTACTTGCTGTAGCCATAGCTCTGCATCTCGGAGATGACGCGCTCGCGTATGTCGGAGCTTATCTGCTCCATGCCCTCCATATACTGCATATGGTCGGTGCGCGAGGACGGGTCGTTCTCGAGGCGGTGCTTCTTTTCAAGTGCGGCTTCGGAGAGCTTGTCCGAATCCACAAAATAGTTGTTGTCCATTTATATTACTTCCAATTCGTTGTTATCTGTAGGGGCGAGTTCCGCTCGCCCGTGATGATGTTTTTATTGCGGGCGCACGGATAAGCAGCACACCAAATCTTTGATTTGGATTGTGATGCTATATGCAGCTTTGCTGTAATGCGCCCCTACATCAGTCTCTGAGGAAACCCGTGAGGGTATCCGACGGCGAAGCACCGCGTGTGAGGACGCGTCCAAGACCCGCGAGGTAAGCCTTTCTGCCCGCCTCTATAGCCTGTCTGAACGCCTCAGCCATAACGGGGAGGTCTCCCGCTGTAGCAAGCGCCGTGTTCGACATAACTGCCGCCGCGCCCATTTCCATTGCCTCGCAAGCCTGCGACGGACGTCCTATTCCCGCGTCCACGATTATCGGCAGGTCTATCTCGTCAATGAGTATCTGTATGAAATCGCGCGTTGCGAGTCCCTTGTTAGAGCCGATAGGCGATGCGAGCGGCATTACCGACGCCGCGCCTGCATTGACGAGGTCACGCGCGGTGTTGAGGTCGGGGTACATATAGGGCATTACCACAAAGCCCTCCTTCGCAAGTATCTCGGTCGCCCTGACAGTCTCCTGATTGTCGGGGAGGAGGTACTTTGTATCGCGCATTATCTCTATCTTCACGAAGTCTCCGCATCCGAGCTCTCGCGCGAGACGTGCTATGCGGACAGCCTCCTCGGCATTTCTTGCGCCCGAGGTGTTCGGAAGCAGTGTCACGCCCTTGGGGATGTAGTCGAGAATATTCTCGCTCTCGGCGGTGTTCGCACGGCGCACCGCGAGCGTGATTATCTCCGCTCCTGCGTATTTTACGGCGGCTTCGATGAGGCTGAGCGAATACTTGCCCGAGCCGAGGATAAAGCGGGAGCGGAACTCCCTGCCGCCGATTATCAGCTTGTCATCATTCATTGTAAAAACTCCTTAAACATCGTATTCTTGGGCGATAATGCGTATCGCCATATGTGCCATATGTGCCGCGCAGACCGCAACTCTCGCCGAAATCAGTCCGAGCCCGTCCGCAACGTCGCTGACCTCGTCTCCGCAGAGATAGAAGCGCTTCGTCACCCTGCGCGTGACTATGCTGTTCGCGGAGGACAGCCCCGCCATGCCCGAGCCCGATATCAGGGACTTTTCGGGCATTTTTTCCAGCACCGTGTTCACCAGCATCGCCTTCTGGTCGGCGCAGTCGAACGCCTCGCAGATGATATCGGAGTCCGCAAGCAGGTCGGGGATATTCTCCTCGGTCAGCTTCACGCAGTCTCGGGAAATCTCGCAGTACGGCGCTATTCTCGACAGTGTATCGTACAGTGCGTCGGACTTGTACTGCCCGAGCTGTTCGGGGAAGTACTGCTGGCGGTTGAGGTTGGAGATGTCCACGCGGTCGAAGTCGATGATGTTGAGATGTCCCACTCCCGCGCGTGCGAGGTGTATCGCTATATTCGAGCCGAGCCCGCCCAGTCCGCAGACGGCGACGCCCGCCGCCGACAGCCTGCGCTGAAGCTCCGCACCGTGGCGCTCCTCAAGGGCGCGGTACATCTCCTCCCTTGTGGGTATCGCCATATCAGCCGCCTCCGACGAAGCGCACCACCTCGAGATGGTCGCCCTCATAGAGGACAGTCGAGGCGTACTGGTCGCGCGGGACTATGGACTCGTTGAGCTCGACAGCCACGCGCTGTTCGCCGTAGCCTATCTCCGCGAGAGCCTCGGCAACTGTCTTGCCGTTGAGCTCGTACTCTTTGCCGTTGATAGTCAGCATAATCATTCCTCCCAACAAAAAAGCGGCTGCCATAAGCAGCCGCAAAATCAACTTTGTTCAGCTCCCTACGTTGGCATTATCCAAATCAGGTCACGGGTCGGCGGTCGTACCGCCCTCTCAGCCTGTAACACAAGCTCCCCTGCACAGAACATTATAACACATATGTTTAAAAAATGCAAGCATTATTTCGCCGCAACGCGGAACTGCACGCCTTGCTCGGCATTGTAACGATTAACCGATTCAGATACGGTATGAAACGCGGAAAAAAATTCGCGGCTCAGTAAAACTAAGCCGCGAAACTGCGTGCGCCCGCTCGGCGCTGTGTATGTGGAATGATTTAGATCCGCTATGGAACGCGGAAAAAATTCGCGGCTCAGAAAACTGAACCGCGAAACTGCGCGCGCCCGCTTGGCGCTGGTTGGGGTGGAAGGATTTGAACCCTCGAAATAACGGAGTCAGAGTCCGCTGCCTTACCACTTGGCGACACCCCAGTATGCTGATTGGATTCAGCTTTATTATTATACCACTCTGCAAATTAAAAGTCAAGCATTTGAATTAATTTTTATATTTTAACATAAATTGCAACTATTACGTTACGTAAGGGTTTGGGAAAAACTACAACTATGACGCAGCGTCATAGTTGGAACAGCAAAACAAAAAAGCCCGAACCAAGGGGAGCCCCCTTTGGCGGTTTCGCAGGATACCGAATATGTACCGTAAATTTACGGCTCGGTAGCCCACAAATTCCGCTAAGGGAAGCACTCTAAGTCGGGCTTTTTTTATCCGTTCATTTTGCGGTAGCGTGCCATGAGCGACATGAGGTCGTACTTGCACATCTCGGGCTTGGTGTCCATGAGCTCCTGCTGCGTGACGATGCACGGATTGCGGCGGAGCTTATCGCTGCGCTCGCCCGCGCGCCAGCCTATCGACGCCATATAACAGCACCAGCGCCTGTGCTCGAGAGCTGCGAGCTCATAGGCGAAGCTGTCCTTTTTCAGCTTCTCGAGCAGCTCCTGCTCCGAGCCTATCATCTGCCATGCGGAACCCGTATACCGCATAAGAGAGCCGTTTCTGCCGAGGAGCTCCTCGAGCTTGTCGGCGAGCTGAACGCCGCTCTCCTCCGCGAGCTTGGGTATGATATCGTTCTTGACCTCGTCATGGTACGCGGCAGCCTTGCTCGACGAGCGGCGGAACAGCCTCAGACGGTTCCATTCCTGCTCGGGGTCGGCGTCGGAGTTGGTCTCCGAGCCCGTCTCGTCGGCGGTGATGAGGGCAATGTTGTTGTAGAAGTGGTTGTACTCCTTTGCGCTGCGGTCTATGGCGCGGTTGATTATCATATCGAGAGTGATGACCACGCTCCTGTCATCGATGAGGCTGACGTTCGCGAGAGCGCTGTCCTCGGCGGAGATATAACCCGCGAGACGGCGGTCGGTGTCCATTCTCATCAGTATAGGCAACTTCAGTCCGCGCTCGGCGAAGAGCTCCTCGAGCTGCATCGCGCAGTTGACTGCAAGGTCGATATTCTCAAGTGCAATGACTGCATATGTATACGGGTCGGAATCGAGCTGTCCGCGTATAAGGTCGTAGAAGCAGCGGTGCGCGATATTCAGCTCGTGGAAGTTTATCTCGAGCAGACCGTCCGCCGCCTCGCTTTTCAGCGTCACCTTATTGTCGGTCATATCGAAGGTGTCGGGGCTGAGCTGATTGAGGAACACAGCCTTTTTCGCCTTCATATCGCTGTCGAAGACGTCGATGACTATGCGGTTGCTCTCGTGGACGACTCCGAGGTTCATCGCCTGCAATACAGCCTGCTGACCGAGCTGACCGAAGCCCGCCGCGAGCAGGTGTACGTCCCACTTGCTGAGGGGAGTGTCCGTGCCCCTGTATACCGTGTGGAGCGGATGGTCGGAGTACATCTTGTGTATCTGCATCTCGGGCAGTCCGATGAGCTCGAGGTCGAAGTACGCGTCAGTACCCGCGGCGCTGTTGTAATACTCCGCGATGAGGCGTCCTATCCCCTCCTCCTCGCACCTGCACGACACCTTTGCGCCTGCCGCGAGGCGTATCCTGCTCTCGGAGTCACCCTCGTTGAGGCGGAAGAGCTGTAACAGCGAGAAATTGCGTATCGACGAGGTCTCGAAGAGTATGACATTCGTCGCGTCCTCAATGTGGGTCTTTGCGAGCAGAGCGGGAACCTCCGCCTCCTTTGCCTTGAGGACGTCCGCGGAATGCACCACATAGCCTGCCTTGTTCAGGCGGTAGACCTCCTCGCTGCTGACAGCCTCGTTCGTCACAATGTAAACGCAGGTCTTTTTCGGGTCGGAGCCGTTGTTCTTCAGCATTGATGCAACGTCGCTGTTATAGCCGAAAACTACGATGTGTCGGCAGTTCTTGTTCCTGCGGAAGAAAATGATGAACCGCAGTATCCGCTCGAGGAACTTGTATATGAAGGATATCGTGCAGTACGGCGCTGTGAACACAGCTACGCAGTACGCATAGCCGATGCCCTTTTTCAGCGGGGACGGGTCGTTCCTGATGAAGGCGACTGTATCCTTTAGCGTCACCGTCGCCTTGAAGCCGAATGCGTTGATGCTGTTTTGCAGCACGAGCAGATACTTGAAGAACGGCTCGTAATCCTTGTAGTAGATGAATCCCTGTGCCGTCGCTATCAGGAATGACAGCACGGCAAGCAGGAATATCAGCCGCGTAGTCCTTTTGCGGCTCTTGTTATTGTTCATTTAACTGTCCTTTCACGCTTCGCCGAGTGCCGTGAGGTATTCCCTTGCGGCGTCGAGGAGCTGCTGAGTGGAGTATATCGGGAAATAGCCTATCTTGTTGCGTCCCGAGTCACTGATGAAGACGATATCGCGGCTTGCGGGAGCTGCTGCGAAGTCGTCTATCCTGTAGCGCACGGTTATCCTTTCCTCGTCGAGCAGCCATGCCTGCGAGTCGTTCCATACTGCGTATGCCTTTGTGCTGTCCGCGAAGGGGCGTATCTCGAACTTGTCAGCGGACGAGCTGTCGGACTCGTATATCTCGTTCTCGGCGTCGTCTGCGAAGTCAAGGCGGCAGCTTCCGAGGTTTACGCCGTTTATGTCTATCACGTAGAGGCGG
>Ga0310697_10007788_pt1 | contig 10045 bp, 8 predicted proteins | sample 172DNAGHGlowgp2_FD_203883 | JGI IMG/M metagenome (GOLD analysis project Ga0310697, IMG submission 203883) | Sheep rumen microbial communities from Palmerston North, Manawatu-Wanganui, New Zealand - 1728 DNA GHGlow gp2 (v2) (version 2) | ecosystem: Host-associated > Mammals > Digestive system >...
TGGTTTGATCAGCTTGAGTACCCCATCTATCACTTCGACTTTGAATCTTTCCCCTGCCCTCTGCCGCGTTTCCGTGAAGAGACACCTTACCGGCAGTCAGTGTTTGAGTTCTCCCTCCATATTGAGAGAGCCCCTGGAGTCTGTGATAAGTATAAGGACAACTATATCTTCCTCAATGAAAATTCTGATGACGATGAGCGCAAGGAACTTGCCAAGGCTATCATCGACCATTTCGAGTTTAATGAGGACGGAACGCTCCATGGTACCATGCTAGCCCAGAATACGTCCTTTGAGAGGGGACGTCTCGAAGAGTTGGCTGTCCTTTATCCTAAATACGCGAAGAAACTCCTTGCTATCCGCGATAAGTCCGCCGACCTGATTGATCTGCTGAAGACCAAAGAGGAATTCTATAAAGACGCGTTTGGCGATACGGCCAAACGAATCAACTACTATCATCCGAATCTTTCCGGCAGTTATTCCATCAAAAAAACCCTGCCGGTCCTCGTACCGGCACTCACTTATAAGGGAATGGACGTAGGCAATGGCGTTCAAGCATACATCACCTACCTCAATTACGACTCTCCGAATCCTACATTCGGCATTATGAATAACAAGGCCGCACGCCGTGCCGCTCTCGAGCGCTATTGCCAGCAGGACACCTGGGCGATGGTCGAAATCTTGAGGACGGTAAGAAAGAAAATATAGTATAAACACAAATTAGTTTCCTCAAATATGCTTACAACAAATCCCGAACATAATCGACCGATACGGTCTATCTGCGCAAAATGCGGCAAGAGCTTTGTTCATAGTCCCTGGACCAATGGGTATAGCGCAGACTATTCGTACAAGTTTGCCGATCCGCGGGAACTCGGTCTCGTAACCTTATGTGATGATTGTGCCAAAGAAGAGCTTGCCTTAGGCCATGTGAGTCATCTTATGTTTTAATACGCAGAGTCTTGTGTGTTTTGTTTAACGATTTAATTAGCAAATAGATTATTGACAAAGAACTTGACGGGTTCTAAGAACCCACATTGTTTGATGTTTAACTTTTAACTACACCCACAACTTTTAGTGGAGAGTGATGATGAGAACACTATCTTTAATAACTATTCAGAAATGAAAAAAAGAGAACTAGTAAATGGCGAAAATATCGTTTATCATATTATTCAGAAACAGATAATTCAGACTTACGATGCAATAGACCCTCCGAGAGAAGTCAAGTTCATGATTGAACAGCTTCTGTTATGGGGCGGCGTATGGTTCAAGCCAAAAACATTTCAACAAATCCCTGTCTTGTTGCCTTACGCCATAAGAGATGCGGCATGCCGTAAAAAAGACCCGGCCACAGGTGAAGACACCCGCGGAGTCGCAAATGATAAGGGCTTTATGCCAGACGACAATTCCAGCATCAAGGGCATCCCCAAGTCTTTGACGATTGAGAGCGTATTCTCGGAAATGAACGGAAATAGTTTGGGGAACGGATATGTTGCATCGCATTGCTGGAGAATACTGCAGAACAAACCTGGCGTATTAGCTAGCCAGTGGGAAAGGACGAATTCATTCATACCTAATCTTGTATGGTTGCCCACGCAACTCTCAAAACTAACTGATCGTGAAGGTAGTTACGCTCAGCGGTTCATTCAGCATGTGTCGGGCTTATTATATCGTAATATCGACCTGCATAATCCTATGCTAACTGAAATCTGGGATGAATTAAAGGAGCCTAATATTGCACCTGTTAGCGAGGTCAATCTTGACCAGTTAAATTATTTTGAGGATAATGCGAAGTGGCTCAGCCGTAGAAAAGATAATCTTCTAAAAGAACTTCAGTCTATCTTGAATATCCTTGATGGTGGCTCACCAATCGTTAAAACAATCAATGTCAGCAAATATGTTCCGTCGCTGATTAAGATTGCGAATACACTGCCTCCAACAGATAAAGCGTATTTAAGGATGTGGATAAAGGCAAACATGGGAGAAGATATAGTTTTAAATGATTATTGGAGAAACCAATTGGCTGAAGTTTACGAACACATCAAACGTGATTGCGCTCCGGGTGATTATGACTGGAATCGTAGAGGCATTATTGTCGCCGATGATGAGACAGGTGAATTACTCGCTTTGGTCAAAGGAGCTCTCAAATACGAAGAGCTATACGCGGCCGGAAAAGTCAACGAAATCACGGTGGATAAGCATTGGCCACTGGATAACTTTGATGAGTGTTGGAAGATGCTCCTGTCTGAGGCCAGGAGGACTAATCACGGATTGCTGGTTGTCAATGTGAACGACATCAGAATCTTTGACCACTGCTGGTGTATCAAGCAGCTGGCAAAACAGGAAGATCCTTCTTTGAAATTCAATGAATACGTGCTTCTCGTGATTAAGGACATTCCCTGGGCTCAAGTTAAAGAGTACGCCAACGAGCACGATAAAGGAGAGTTCAATGCAATGATGGACTGCTTTTACCATAGGATCTATTTTGAAGGATAACGTATTAATGTTTAGGCAATGGAAAACGTCAATTACATCTACGGAAAAACCATCGACGGCAAGCCGATAACACTGGATGGATTCAGGGTGGAGTCCTTTATGATCTATGGAAACAAAGCCCACCAAGAAATCGTGGACATATTTTTCAAGTCAGGGGAAGAAGTCGAAGTATTTGTCTTTACCGACCAAGGCGAAAGTATTCCCGATAGTCTTGCCGACTGCATGATTGCAGCAAAAGAGAATCCAGAGATCCTGACCAGGCCCTATCCCGTGAATCTTATCGGCTGTGACACTATTGAAGGAATTCCGTTTTTTTTTGACGGCAACGCCGTAGAGTACTATACCACCGGCCGCAATTCAGATGAAGATATGGTTGAGCTGCACTTTGCTTCGGGTCATATCTTTGAGGTTCTCAGCGCACTTGACGAAAACCTTTATCCCGGAGAAAGCGTGGAGACCATGGTGGACGACTGCATCTGCCGGTATTATAAAGACGAAGAGGAATAGAGTATGGCTGAGAATAAAGGGAGAATAGTTAAGCGGGGCGTCATAAACCAAAGGTATAAATACACCATTTCGGACGACGGCGTGGTGACTATCATGGGTATTGGAGTACTTGAAAATGGTGGAAGTCCTCTGAAATTAAGATTTCCTGTAGATAACCTTGTAATAGCTGAAGGAATTACCACCTTAGGACGTCTGGTTTTTTGGTGGTATGGTCTTCATACGATTCAGCTTCCCGATACTTTAGTAGAAATAGAAGATTGTGCATTTGCCCGCTGTTATTCTCTAAAGGCTCCTATTCTACCTGATTCCATAACGGAACTGGGCCGATGTGTGTTTGACGAGTGCGACGGTTTCGACAAGATAGTAATACCCCGTAACCTAAAGGTGCTGCCTTATGGCACATTCAGAAGTTGCCGGAATCTGAAGGAAGTCGAACTTTCCAACGTCGAAAGAATTGAAGAGTATGCTTTTGGCGCTTGCAGATCTTTGAAGAAGATAGTGATTCCTTCGACAGTCAAATATGTAGGAAAGGAAGCTTTTAAATATTGCACATCACTGGAAACCGTCGTATTCTCCAGTAACAACTGCAAGATTGAGGACAACATCTTTGAAGGATGTCACGCTCTTAAGAAGGTTGTTCTTCCCGCAAGTTATGCGTATCGTAATCTGGGAAATCTTTGGGGCTGGGACTACACATCTTTGGTTAACGATATTGTGGAATTCCTGCCTCCTTCGTCACCTGATTGTATCTTCCCGATAGAGGCGATTGAAGCTTTTTACAATGAATACGATGATAACAGCCGGGAATGCTGGAGAGAGTTATCTCAAGCTGAAAAATCTATCAAGCTAAACGAATCTACAACGATATGGGGATTCGCCATGCTGACTAGAGTCCATGATTACGCGAATAATTATAATGCGCGTTTTACGATTAGCTTCGAAGAATACAGTGAGACCTTTGAAGATGACGGGTTTTATGCCGCATCCTTGAAAGCTTTCCTGTGGAAGCAGTTCCTTTCAAAACCAATCGACAAGTTCGACGGACTGACTAACAATTATACCCGTTTCATATACAAGTGGAATGGCAAGGACCTTGGCCTTGGATATCAAGCCTCTGATTCAGAATACATCAGTGACAGCAAATTGTTGGGAGAGGAAATAATGACCCCCTATTATTCGCTGGACAAAAACCGTAAGATTATTCGTCTTGAGGCTCCTATGGAAATAGTCGATGTTTCCGATGCTCTTGAAGACTTTACGAAACGGATTGGGAATGAATCCGGTATGATCGGCGGTATCGTAGAAGAAATGATCAATGAGTTTGGCCCGGTAAAGACCTGTAGGGTACTCGGACATTTAGTATCAATAGGCAAGGTTGTTTACTATGAATACGAATCTGAGTATTCTAAAGTAATTCGTGGTGTGTGGAAGATCGTAAAGAATTCTTAATTTATAGCAAAGTGTATATTGAGGAAGTACATATTGGCTTGTCTGCCAAGACCTCCAAGGTCGTAGGAACCATAGAATTTGAGGAAGATGACCTTATCTACGAAGGATTGGGTCACAAGTATTTCAATGGAAAACTTGACCTTTATCGGCAGAACTATTACATTGGCGAGTGGATGGTCGACCTTTGGGGACGCGATAAAGCCGGCACTCTGATTGGCGAGAGCATTTTCGGCGGCTATGCCGAAGCCGAATGGGAGGGTGATTCGACCATCGCACTTTTAAGGTTTTGGAAGTTGACAAAGGTAGAAGAAAAAGTCAAACGCGGCCGTAATTATTTCGTCATATATTCCGGCAAACGTCATTGGGATATTGACGAGGAACTCTATCAGCGTGAGAAGGACTTCCTGCCGGTGTTGTTTTCGCTAACTACCGATCCGGCGAACGATGTAGAATTTGAGGCAGACGGCGTTTTTTACATCAATAATGGTTTCAACACAGTAGCGGTTGTAAAATCCGAGGATGAGAATTTGCACTACAAGGATTGCCTGACAATACCGCCGACCGTTTCGTTTAGAAAGAAATCATACACCGTCACCGAAATCCGTGATGTTCAGGATTGCAACGAGTTGACCGAGGTCAAATTGCCGGATACTATCACTCTAATAGCACGGAACGCATTCTTTGGAAGCCATAACATACAGACAATCAATCTTCCCGAAGGTATCAAGACCATTGAAGAAGGAGCTTTTTGGGGATGTGCCAAAATACAAAAAATCGATTTGCCTAAGAATTGTGGGGTTGCCAGATACGCATTCGCTTTCTGCGAGGGCCTCAAGGAAATCAGTTTAAACGAACAGACCTCATACGATAGTGAGACCTTCAGGAACTGCATTAGCCTTGAAAAGATTGTACTTCCTCAAACAGTCAGGGAACTACGCCATGGAGTATTCAGAGGCTGCTCCAACCTGAAAAAGGTAGAATTGAACGAAGGCCTGAAGAGTATTGATGGTGACTGTTTTTCCGGTTGTGCAATTGAAGAACTCCGGATTCCTAAAACCGTCGGGGTTATTGATGCGCCTCTTGAGTGTAATAGTCTGAAGAACATCATAGTTGACCCTGATAATGATAAGTTAAGATCAGTTGATGGTGTCGTCTATAGCGAAGGAATGAAGCGCCTGGAGGTATGTCCCACCGGTAAAGAGGGAGAGGTTGTCATACCTGATGGTGTGGTTTATATTGAAAGCCATGCATTCCAAAGCTGTTCACGCATTACCAAGGTAGTCATCCCGGACAGTGTTTTGTTCATTGGATGGGAAAGTTTTTATGGATGCAGGAACCTTCATACTGTTATAATTGGGAACGGCGTAGATAGAATTCAAAAGAATACTTTTTCCTATTGTGAAAACCTGTCAACGTTAGTAATTGGAAACAGCGTGGAAAACATTGAGGAAAAGGCATTTTACGGTTGTAAGTCATTGACCAGGGTTGACCTTCCAAGCACCATCAAGCATTATAGCATGTCTTTGTTTGAAAAATGCCCGAACCTTACGGAACTCACAATGCCGGAATGGATGGAAAGGCACCGCAAGGACATAATGGATTATGCCAGCGGGAAGAAATCTACAGGTTGGTTTTAAGAAAGAAGAATAAAAATAGATGGCAAAGACAGTTAGCAAGGGCCGCAAGACCTGGAAGGACGGATCGGTAATGACCTACACGGTAACCGACGACGGTGTCCTGACAATATCGGGAAGCCTTCGTGACGGCCGCCTCGTGCCCTTCAAATCAAAGGCCCCGTTCCGGCACGTGGTGATAGCGGATGGCATAGAGTCAGTCGGAAGTGAGAACTTTATGGGGCTCAGGGAACTTGAAGAGCTGACGCTGCCTCCATCAGTGAAAACGATTGAAAGTTATGCGTTTTCCAACTGCGAAAACCTCAAGCGCATCCATTTCTCCGAAGGGCTTATCTCTATCGGAAATGAGTCGTTCCGGAGTTGCGCTTCCCTATCGGGGCTCCGTCTTCCCAAGACGCTATCCCTGATTAATAATGACGCATTTATGGGGTGTGATGCCCTTGAAAAGGTTAGCCTCCCGAAAGGAATAGGACTCGGAGTCGGTGTTTTCTGCGGGTGTGACAGTTTGAGGGAGGTGGTTCTTCCAAGAGGCCTCCGTGTTATCCCCGAGAGTGCATTCAGCGGTTGCATATCCCTCGAGTCGATAAAGATTCCTGACTCCGTTGAGGCCATTAGGTCACGTGCTTTTTCCAGATGTGATAAACTCCAGAATTTCAAGTTCCCCGAAAGGGAAGATCTTACTATAAGTGAAGACGCATTCGGAAATAAAATAGAGTGTGAAATCAAGGGTGAAGACGGAGTCAACTATATAGGCACCATCTGCAACATCAAGACAGACAGGGCCTGGGCATCCATTCGACCTGCTGATAAGATAGAGAGCGACAGGGAGGTGATTGTTCCGTCACAAGTGGAATACGAAGGCAAGTCTTACCCCGTCACCGTAATTGACAGGGAGGCTTTCTATGGGATGAAAATGACGTCCCTTGTATTGCCCGACTCGGTTATAGAAATAAAGGATTCCGCATTCAAACACTGTGACCGTCTCAGGGACGTAACCCTGGGGAACAACCTGAAGAAGATTGGAGATTACGCCTTCGAGTGGTGTGAAAACCTCCGTTATATGCCGATTCCGGCCTCCGTCCGGCAGGTCGGATTCCACGCACTGCACAGAACTGTCCTTGTGGACAATTCCTGGAATTGGGGCGTTCTCTATTTTGGTCATATCCTGTACGGCTATCACGGAGACCTTCCGGAGCATTCTTACATCGAAGTGCGGGAAGGAACGACAGTGATTGCGGATGGAGCATTCAACAGCAAGTTCGAATCCCTGACGGACTACAATAACCTGGAAGGCATCATCCTGCCTGAAGGAATCAAAAGAATCGGGGATGATGCCTTTGCGTACTGCAAGGGCCTGACATATGTCTCCATGCCCAAATCTGTGGAGTATATAGGCCGTTATTCTTTCGAAAAGGACGTCAAGATATTGTCTGCTCCCAGAAGAAGGCCGAAAAAAGCACAGACGGAGGAACCGTTTCCGAAAGACGTTGCCTTTGTTGAAGAGACAGAGCGCTATACCCTTGATGAAAATGGTGTGCTCACTTTCAAGGAAGACGTAACCTTGATTAAGGATGAGGAGTTCAAAGGCAGGAATGACATTAAGAAAGTCATCTTGCCTGGCACGGTTGATTCCGTAGGTGAGTTTTCTTTTGCCAATTGCAAGTCGCTTAGAGAAGTCGTTTTCTCGGAAGGTGTCAGTTGGATTTGGCGAAATGCCTTCACAAGTTGTCATAAACTGAAGAGGGTTCACCTGCCCGCATCAATGAAAACGATTTGTTCATCCGCATTCTCCTGCTGCAAGGGACTTCAGGAAGCGGTCGTTCCATCAAATGCCCATATAGACGAATATGCATTCTACGGATGTGATTCCCTTAAAAAAGTCATCATCCGGGACATTAAGCCATTGACAACTGATAACAGCTAGTGTAATGATATGGCCCAAAAGACACTTGCAATAATGGCAGTTTCCAGGTAACGATATCCATTTTCCCTGGTATTATATTATGAACAGCAATCATAAGTATGAAAAAGGATAATGTACAGTTAACAACAGCGGGTAAACTTCTCAAGGACCTGAAAAGGTATGAGAAGAAGCATTGGGACCTCAACGTCATCGCGTGGACGGATGACGACCGCATCTTCGGCGTCGTAGGCACCTGGAAAGACGAAGACGGTGACTTCCAGATCGTAGTGGAAGAGATTGACGAGATTCTGGAAGGTATCTGGACAGTCGCAGATGTGATTTCTTCACTGGAGGATATCGGCAAGGAAACAAGTGTGTACCTGGCGGGCGACGGCTATTATTTCGCTATCGACAGCAACGGGTCATCCATCTTCACAGAGGCCGATGACGACGACGCGGTGGGGTGTTATGTCACCGTCTTCGGAGAGTATGAGGAAGAGCCTCAGGGCGGACAGGATGAAAAGGAGGTGCACCGCCCGTCCTGGAAGGAGGTCTGGAAGGAAAAGACCAGGAATTGGAAGGGCGTCCTTGAAGGTGTCACCTTCCTCCTTTGCATCCCTCTGACCGCCTATGGACTCTACTACAACATCGCCGCGCTGGTGAAACATTCGGGTCCCGTATGGGAGAGCCTTCTCTGGATTATCTTCCTAGGGCTTCTCCTTTACGTGTGCATCGACAACCTTTTCTTTCCAAACCGTCACAAATAGACATATGAGTATTACACAGGAAGAATTCCGCAAAAGAATTCACGAAATCATCCAGGACAAGATATTCTTCTCCAACATCAGTGGCAACCCTGTGGAGGTAGTGGAGAAACTCCCGGAAGAGATCGTGCCAGGCAAGGTACTCTTCGATGGCCTGAACCTCTTTGACGGCATAGAGGGCATCGAGGATGACATCCAGAAGATGCACTCGTTCACAAAAGACGGCGTCGTCGTCAACCTTGAGGACTACTATACGGACAGCGGCGCCTTTGAAGAGGATGGTTGGGAAAGCTTTCTGGCGGCTCTTGAGCGCCTTATGACAGTCGACGAATTCTCCCAATACATAGATAAAAATGGAATCGAATCGGAACTCCCGTACCCGATTGACGAAAACGGCCATGCAGAGATTCCCGCAGACACACTATATATCAAGGAAGGGGCGTTCATTAACTGTTCGAAGCTCGTCAGCGTTACCCTACCGGATACTGTCCTGGGAATTCGCAATCATGCGTTCTGTGGGTGTAAGAATCTTGCCAGCATTGAGGTACCCGCTTCTGTCAGGCTGATAGCCCCATCTGCGTTCAATGGCTGCACGAGCCTTGCAAGCGTTGTAATTTCAAGCAGCGGCGGACTTGTGATTGAGGAGCAAGCATTCGCAGGATGTACATCTCTAACAGATGTGGTATTTAAGAATAATCCCCTTAAGGTTATTTCTCACCACGCCTTCGAAGGATGCCCGTGCAAGGAAGAAGTTATGAGAAAGAGTGATTATTAATTCAAGGATCTTCTAAATATTTACTGAGATGAGCGTAGAGCAGGACATTTTCGTCATTGGAGTTATTGGCTCCAGAAAAAACATTACCCGTATGCTGAATGCGGCCATACATAATGTCGTGGCCGGCGAACCCATTGTGGAAAGTGATGACATCGAGACCACCAACCGCAAGCTCAGCTATTTCACGGGTCGCGAGGGATACAATATCGGTATCTTTGACCTCCTGGACGAGGAATGTATGAAGGACGAGGCCGTAATAGGAAAAAAGGAAGCCTTCTATAACAGGGTGAAGGCCTGCGAGAACTGCCCGTTCGACTGCCCTAACTCGAAGCGGAAATCCGATGCTCAACCTTTGGAGTACGGCAGCAAGGAAATGGAAGAGTATTGCCCCTGGCCGGACCCCTATGATGCTGAGGATGCACCTACGGAGCCGAACAGATACATTGAAGTAGTTCGCGTTGAGGAGGGCACGAACGATTATACTGCTAAGTTCTCCTGGTACCTGTATGAGAGTTTCGGCCCC
>Ga0310697_10007789_pt1 | contig 10044 bp, 11 predicted proteins | sample 172DNAGHGlowgp2_FD_203883 | JGI IMG/M metagenome (GOLD analysis project Ga0310697, IMG submission 203883) | Sheep rumen microbial communities from Palmerston North, Manawatu-Wanganui, New Zealand - 1728 DNA GHGlow gp2 (v2) (version 2) | ecosystem: Host-associated > Mammals > Digestive system >...
CTTGCCGTTAGCACAGGAGTGAAGGCGCAGAACGTTGCCGACACCATCCCCCTCAAGCCCCTTGCCACAGAAATCCCCGACACCGTTGGCAAAGTGCGTGTTACAGGAGTGGTTCTTAACTCCAAAACCAAAGAGCCTGAGCCGTTTGTACATGTTTCGTTGAAAAAAAGTGCTAAAACGATAACTGATTGTGCTACAGATTATAATGAAGGAAAATTTGTTTTAGAGATACCTCGTGGCGAGTATGATTTAGTTGTCCATGCAATAGGTTTTAAGCGGTATGAGAAAAAAATTATTATTACAGATGATTTAGACATGGGTGTTGTTTCTCTTGAGCCTATAACTGAATACTTACAAGGTGTTAAGGTTGAAAAAGTTATAATGAAAGGGCTGATTGATAAAGGAGGAGAAGCTGACCCTCCAGATGCAGAATACAATGTCAATGGTGTAAAAGTGATAGTAAAATAATGAAAATCGAACAACTAAACAATTAAACATTTCAATTTTCAACTTTCAATTTTCAACTTTCAATTATGGAAAACGGTCGTCATATATGCAATGAGCTGAAGGCGTTGCGTCGGCGGATTGCCGAGGAAAACGGTATCCCTTTGGAGACCGAGGAATGTACTTACCGTGGCGAGTGCTGCGGCACCTGTCCCCGTTGCGATGCCGAGGTGCACTATCTCGAGGACGCCCTTTCGCGCCGCCTGCGTATGGGCAAGGCCGCTGTGGTGGCGGGCGTGGCGCTGGGACTTGCCGTTAGCACGGGAGTGAAGGCGCAGAACGTTGCAGACACCATCCCCCTCAAGCCCCTTGCCACCGAAATTCCCGACACCGTTGGCAAAGTGCGTGTTACAGGAGTGGTTCTTAACGCCAAAACTAAACAACCTGAGCCGTTTGTTAATGTGACAGTGAATAAAGATGGTAAGATGATTGGTGGTGCTGCCACGGATATGGATGGAAAGTATGTTCTATATATTCCAAAAGGTGAATATAAGTTTAGAATCTCAGGTATCGGTTTTAGAGAGATGGAGTTTTTGAGAACTATTGGCGAGGGCGATGAAGGCGGTGTTTTAGTTGATGAGATCTATTTGGAAGAAGCTGTTATGGGGTTGCTTCCTGTTGTAATAAAAGGAGATGCTGAACCCAAGAGACCAATATTGATTGACAAAGACCCAAACGGGCCAAAAGGTCATATCGAATACGATGGAGTGAAAGTGATTGCAAAATAATGAAAATCAAACAACTAAACAATTAAACATTTCAACTTTCAACTTTCAATTATGGAAAACGGTCGTCATATATGCAATGAGCTGAAGGCGTTGCGTCGGCGGATTGCCGAGGAGAACGGTATCCCTTTGGAGACCGAGGAATGTACCTACCGTGGCGAGTGCTGCGGTACCTGTCCCCGTTGCGATGCCGAGGTGCGGTATCTCGAGGACACCCTTTCGCGCCGCCTGCGTATGGGCAAGGCCGCCGTGGTTGCGGGCGTGGCGCTGGGACTTGCCGTTAGCACGGGAGTGAAGGCGCAGAATGTAACCGACACCGCCGCGCTAAAGCCCGTAGCCAAAGAAATTTCCGACACCGTTGGAAAAGTGCGTGTTACAGGAGTGGTTCTTAACTCCAAAACCAAAGAGCCTGAGCCGTTTGTAAATGTGACAGTAAATAAAGATGGTGAGATGATTGGTGGCGCTGCCACGAATATGGAAGGAAAATTCACAATTTTGGCACCCAGCAAGGGATTCGGAGAGTACGAGGTTTTAGTAAGTGCAGTTGGTTTTAGAAGGACCAAAATTTCGATAAATATCGACAAGAAGAATAAAGACAATCTGGAATTGGGTGAAATTTATTTGGAAGATAATGCGGGGGAGAATGTCCCTGTTATTATAGTAGGAAAACCACGCAACCATCTTTTCGACAAAGACCCCTATGGAGCGAAACAAACAATTAGATATGATGGCGTTAAGGTGATAGTAAGATAGTAGTCAGTGGCTTCGGCAAGTTCAGCCACCGATTAAGTCAAAGGTCAAAGGTCAAAAATATAGAAAAAAATTCAACTTTCAACTGTTATGAATAAGGGTAAGGATATTTGCAACGAACTCAAGGCATTGCGCCGCCGCATTGCCGAGGAGAACGGTATCCCTTTGGAGACCGAGGAATGCACCTACCGTGGCGAGTGCTGCGGCACCTGTCCCCGTTGCGATGCCGAGGTGCGGTATCTCGAGGACGCCCTCTCGCGCCGCTTGCGTATGGGCAAGGCCGCCATGGTTGCGGGTGTGGCGCTGGGACTTGCCGTTAGCACGGGAGTGAAGGCGCAGAACGTTGCCGACACCATCACCCTCAAGCCCCTTGCCACCGAAATCCCCGACACCGTTGGCAAAGTGCGTGTTACAGGAGTGGTTCTTAACGCCAAAACTAAACAACCTGAGCCGTTTGTTAATGTGACAGTGAATAAAGATGGTAAGATGATTGGTGGTGCTGCCACGGATATGGAAGGAAGATACAGTATGTTTCTCAACCCTGGAGAATATGAACTTAAAACGATGTCTTTGGGTTATAAAGACGTTTTGAAACAGCTGAAAATTGAAGATGTGAAGTCGGTTGTGGAAATTGATGATGTTTTTATAGAATATGATCCAACAAGAATAATAACCCCTGGAGTTGTTGTTACAGGACGAAAGTATCCACTTATTGATAAAAATCCTTATGGATCAACACAAACTATTGAATATGATGGCGTAAAAGTGATAGCAAAATAATTTCGGAACAGGGCGGCGCTTCGGCAGGCTCAGCCACCGATTAAGTCAAAAGTCAAAGGTCAAGGGTCAAAGGACAAAAGTCAAAGGTCAAAAGTCAAAAATATAGAAAAAATTTCAACTTTCAACTATAAACTTTCAACTCGTATGGATTCAGTTCCTTTTATCGGCATTGACCGTCACCGGCTGGGTGCCGACGGCAGGGGAGTGACAACCCTCGCAGCTTTCCACGGCTGTCCGCTGCGCTGCAAGTATTGTCTCAACCGCCGTTGTCTGGAGTCGGCCGAGGGGTTGCCCGCCTACACCCCCGAGCAGCTGTTCAAATATCTGAGCATCGACAACCTTTATTTCATAGCCACTGGCGGTGGCGTGTGTTTCGGCGGCGGCGAGCCGTTGCTGCACAGCGATTTTATTTGCGAGTTCAAGGAGCATTGCGGCAAAAGCTGGAACATTACAGTTGAGACATCCCTTAACGTGCCACAGGAGGCTGTGGCCGAGGTGGTTAAGGTGGCGGGGGATTTTATAGTGGATATAAAAGAGAGCAACTTGGATATCTACCGTGCCTACACCGGGCAAGAGGGCGGTCGTGCGTGGGACAACCTGCGGTTTCTGCTTTCCGCCGTCGGTCCGCGACGCATTATGGTGCGTGTGCCGCTGATAGAGGGTTACAACACCGAAGCCGACACCGCCAAAACCATCTCCGCCTTGACAGAAATGGGAATCACCAATATCGACAGTTTTAAGTATTTGACGGATAGATAAGAGGGGTTTATCTATCGCTGTCCAAATTAAAATTGCACATCCGCCACAAATTGCAGTAAAACAAAGCTTTGTGCGGTGTTTGTGCGTTCTCCTTCTATTTCTTTTGTCTTGAAACAAAAGAAAAGAAGCAAAAGAAAAATTCAAGGCTGTGAAAAAAAACTAAAAAACGCCTGCGTTCCGCTAAAGTCGTCAAACTCGCACTGTAGTCATAGTTCTCTACAGAAACCAAATCTCACACATAATTTCGTTTTTCAATCGTTTTGCTGTTTCTATGCTCAGACACTGACGCCTTCTTAACGCTGCTCTCCGGCGTTTTTCTTAACGCTTTTTTTTCAATGCCTTTAGGCTGCCGCACTTGGGTTTAGATTCGGTTTTTCTAAACCTAACGATTTTCGCAGGAAATCGAGTGCGCGGTGGACCGAACAGTTACCCGGGAAGCGTGGGCCAATGCGTGGTGGATAGGGATGAAGAAAAGTCCTGTGGACTTTTCGATAGCCCGAAAGGGCGGAGAATTTGTTTTTCTCCGCTTCGCTATCGAAACATACACAGAATGTGTTTTTTTTCCCGCTTCGCTATCGAAACTGCCACTGGCAGTTTCTTCATATTTTAAGAGGAAAAAGAAATGCAAAGGGAAAACACAATCTTAAACCGAGACCGTTTTTTTACGGAGTTCAATAGACTTAAATCAAGCTATAGCGATAGTTTTATCTTTTCCTTTTCGTAATCATTTCTTCGACTTTTTCTCTCGAGTCGTAGTATGTTAAAGAAGATAAAGTTTCACGATAATGTCTTTTTTCTTTGCAATATGGATAAGCGAATAATAAGACTTCCAATCTGGAATCGTCGTATGTGAGTTGCTCCACTAGTTCGATGAGTTGCGAAACGTGTAAATTCTTTTTTGCCACGTGTTTTTTTATTACAACAACTTTATCATCATCGAAGCTATGCTCATAAACTTCTTTCAGTATGTTTTTAAACTGACGGTCGGTGCAGAAGCCATCAGTTTTATTCATGGCGGAAGCGGCTGCGGCATTGGCGGCTTTCGCCGCTTTGTTGGCGGCAGCTGTAGCAGCTCTGGCTTCAGCAATGGCTTTATTTGTTTGTGCTTTTCTTACAGCGGGTTTTATATCTTCATCGTCATCGTCGTATTCAGGCTTTACACCTTTGCATTTTTCTTCTACAGCCACTTCGAAAGCACGTGTGCTTTTAAGGGATATTTTCTTTTTCTCTATCTTTAAAGTGTAGTATTTGTGTGTTGATGTGAGTACCACCTTTTCTGCTTTTGATTTGGCGATGTTCCCGTTGCCATAATCAACAGTAACTTCCAAGAGAGATTTCGCATCTTCGTCAACAGGTATTTCGATTATCGAAATGGATGATTCGGAATGTTGATTCTGTAGTATATTGTCCAAATATACCCAAAACTTTATGCCTTCTGTCGAGTGAATGCTGATGATTTTCTTGCTGCTGCTGTTTGTTATTGCTCTTACAATTGCAGATAATAATCCCATAAGACTTTAAATTTTAGTTGGTTTTTATTTCGTTGCAAAATTACGAAAAAAATCCGTATCTTTGCAAAAAAAAATACTTACAATATGATATTCTATTTTTCGGGATGCGGCAACAGCCGTTTTGTGGCCAAGGGATTGGCTGACGCTCTGGGCGAAAGTCTTGTGTTCATCCCCGACGCCGAACGCTCGGGCAGCTACGAATATACGGTGGCGGAAGGGGAGAGCGTGGGATTCGTTTTTCCCATCTACTCGTGGCGGCCGCCGCATCTGGTGTCCGATTTCGTGAGCCGGCTGCGTATAGCGGGCAATGTCACCTACGTGTGGACGGCCGTTACCTGCGGCGACAACGCCGGAATGGCGGAGCGGGTGTTCCGTGCCGACCTTCAGAAAGCGGGACTACAGCTCGATGCCTCGTTCTGTTTCGTGATGCCCAACATCTACGTGAATATGGCGGGCATGACGGTGGACTCCAAACGTGTGGAGCAACGCAAGCTGGCAAGAGCCCGTAAACACCTGCCCGAAGTGGCGGCAGCCATAGCAGGGCGCAGTGGTGGCGAAGGTCTGCTGAAAGGACTTCTCCCGCGGTTCAAGACCAACGTCATCGGCAAAGGCTTCTACCGCTGGGTGTCCGACAAGCCTTTCTTCAGCACCGACGACTGCATCTCGTGCGGCAAATGCGCCAGCGTGTGTCCGTTGCACAACATCACTATGGAAAACGGCCGCCCGCACTGGAACGGCAACTGCACCAACTGCGACGCCTGCTACCACTACTGTCCCAAAAACGCCGTGCAGTTCGGCAAAAAATCGCGTGGCAAAGGTCAGTACCATTTCCCCGACTAAGTATGTTTTTTTACATATAATTGCCAAAAATTAATCATAAATTGTTTCTTTACATGTAATTGCCAAAAATTAATCATAAATTATTGTTTCTCAAAAATTAATGGATAATTACATGGTAATTCATGTTTAAATAAAAAAATGTATAATTCATGTTTGCATAAATAAAATTAATGGATAATTACATGGTAATTCGTGTTTAAAAAGTTTCGATTATGGACATAGAACAATTCCGTTTGCACTGTCTCGCGTTGCCGTTCGTAACCGAGGACATGCCTTTCGACGACACCGTGGTGGTGTTCCGCCTCAAGGGCAAGATTTTCGGCTGCATAGCCACCGACAAGCCCGACCTTGCGGTGCTCAAATGCGACCCCGAGAAAGCCGAGCAGCTGCGCGAGCGTTACAGCGCCGTCGAAGGGGCGTACCATTGGAACAAGAAATACTGGAACCAGATCTATTTCGGCCGCGACGTCAAGGACGAGCTGCTGCTGAGCCTTATCGCCCACGCCTACAACGAGGTGAACAAAAAACTGCCCAAGAAAGAAAGAGTGAGGGAAATTGAAAATTGATAGTTGAAAGTTGAAATTTTTAATTGATAGTTGATAATTTAAAATTGTAGGGACACACAGCGTGTGTCCGAAAAAAAAGTAGAGACGTGGTGTACCGCGTCTCGGAATTTGGAAGAATGAATTTGTGGGGACACACAGCGTGTGTGCAAAATTGATAAAAATATATGGAATATACCGTAATTGTACAGAAAAATCCCGAAACGGGGGTGTACACGGGCCAGTGCAGAGAGGTGCCCGAGGCTGTGTCGCAGGGCAATACCCTCGACGAGCTTTTGGAAAATATGAAAGAGGCCATAGCCTTGGCCGTGGAATGCCGTAAGGCCGACTTGGCCGCTCAGCGAAAAACCGACAAGCTCTTTTTCCGAAAAGGAACGTGCCTTCAAGACCAAAAAAAATGAAAAAAACTGGGAAGGATGAGAAAACATCCCGGATTTTGGAACGTCAGGCACTGATGAATGAAGCCGAAATGTTGAATAAATCGGTTAATAAGAACGATGTAACGCTGGACGAAATTGTGAATGAGGTTCGTAAGGTGCGAAAAGAGAATTAAAACTAACTTAAAACTCTGCGAAAAGAGGTCCAAAAATTGATGCTTGCTTATTTTTAACACGTTGTATTACAGTGTTTTGCAATTAAATTTTGTTCAATACAAAAAATATTCGTAAATTTGCAACGTGCTTTTGGTGTTTGCTACAAGCCTGCGCAGCAGGCGGGAAGGACAGAGAAAAACACCGTGAGAGGCTTTTTGGATGGTGTGGTTCAAGCGAAAGCGCGATACTTGCGTATTCCTAAGCCTCTTGTTTTTCCAGATTTGGCACCTAACGCCTCATATTATATGAGTGACGGCCCGACTTAGAGCGGAGGAACAGGCTGATCTGGAATTTTTTTTGTCAATTCAAAAATAAATTGTAATTTTGCATTGTCGTTTCGGGTGCGGATAATACCTTTAAAGCAAAGGAATAACAAGACGTGTACTGAAAGGCGAAAGCATTTAACAGCCCGAAAGACAGAACGTTTGGCACAGCTAAACGTTCTTTTTTTGTCAATTCGAAAATTTTTCGTAATTTTGCAGTCGTCTTTCGGACTTGGCAACCGCTCCATTTTTGGAGTTTGCAGCAGGTTGGTCGAAAGACTTTTTTTTAGTCTTTTAAGGGGAAAAGAAACGGAAAAAGTACAACAGCTAGCTTGCGGAATAAGACGTATGGGACCGGCAAAGGCAGGATACCCGCTTTTTAAATAAAAAGACAAACAAGGGTGCTCCAAAACATTTGGAACACCCTTATCTGTTTTTCGGATTTTATAATTGAATATATCTGCTGCTATCTGTCGCCCCTTCAGGGCTCATTTCTCCGCTCCCTTTGGTCGCTATCGAAACATCCACTGGATGTTTCTTCACACCTTCGGGGCTTGAGTGTTTTCAGGCTTCCGTATGTGGTTATTGGGATAAAGTCCCTTCGTGACTATCTTTCTGACAACTGAATCCTGCCAACTGATTACTATTTTTCAATTTTCAACTCTCAACTTTCAATTTCTTTGTGGAGCATAGCGGACTCGAACCGCCTACCTTTTCGTTGCGAACGAAACGCTCTACCTGATGAGCTAATGCCCCTTTTTTAAAAGAAAAGGACGGCGTGTTGCCGCCCTTTTCGGTTTTATGAAAATTCAAGTTTTATTTGTTCACTTGGAATTTCTTGTTGCCGGTCTTGAAGAAGTCGGCGATTTGGTTAGCGGCAGCGATGCCGGCGTTGATGTTGGCCTCTTCGGTCTGGGCACCCATCTTTTTGGGAGTTGCGAAGTAGCGGCCTTCGAATTTTGCAAATTCGTCGTTGGCGTCTGGCATGATGTCGGTGATGTATTTGAGGTCGGTGCGTTCGGCCATCAGCTTGAGCAGACCGGCTTCGTCGATGACTTCCTTACGGGCGCTGTTCACCAGTATGCCGCCTTTGTGCATCTTGCCAACGAGGTTGTAGTTGATGCTCTGTTTTGTCTCGGCGGTGGCGGGGATGTGGAGGCTTACCACGTCGCAGGTCTCGAAGAGTGCGTCTTGGTTGGCCACTGCTGTTGCCATGCCGCTGGCGTTGATCTGGTCGGCGGTGAGGAAAGCGTCGTAGGCGTAAACGTCCATGCCGAAGCCTTTGGCTATGCGGGCCACGTTGCGTCCCACGTTGCCGAAAGCGAGTATGCCGAGTTTCTTGCCCATCAGTTCGGAGCCGCTCTTGCCGTTGTAGAAGTTACGCACGGCGTAAACCAGCATGCCCATCACCAGTTCGGCGACGGCGTTGCTGTTCTGGCCGGGGGTGTTCATAGCCACGATGCCGCGGGCGGTGCAAGCCTCGAGGTCGAGGTTGTCGTAGCCGGCGCCTGCGCGAACCACTATCTTGAGGTTCTTGGCGTGGTCTATAACTTCTTTGGTGACTTTGTCGGAACGAACGATCATGGCATCAACGTCGGCCACGGCTTTGTAAAGGTCGTTCACATCGGTGTATTTCTCGAGCAGAACGAGTTCGTAACCGTTCTTCTCAACAACTTCGCGTATGCCGTCAACGGCCACTTTTGCGAAAGGTTTTTCTGTTGCTACTAATACTTTCATTTGTGTATTGTTTTTTTGGGGGGTTAAGAAGTTAAGTAGCTAAGAAGTTAAGGGATTAAACTGTCAGATTTTTTTTTGATGGAGAGATACTGTTGGATTTGATGGTTTTAAGGCTTTTGACAAGAATTGTGATGATGTCGTCTATATCGTCGATAAGACTTTTGGCCTGTTCAGTTGTGATATAATCTGTGTCTCTCAGCAATCTCACCCAATAGTGAGTCTCTTTGGCTTCTTTGAGTGAGATATGCAGTTTGGCTATGAAATCGTTGTTGGACTGTGCTCCTGAAGCTTCTTCAATATTAGCTCCGATAGAGGTTCCGCAGCGAACAATTTGTTTTGAAAGAATGAACTCTTTTTTCTCCTCGCGAAGAAATTTCGCCAATTTGATAACTCTTATGGCAAAAGCGAAGCTCTTTTCCTTCAAAACGCTTTCCTTGGCCATCCGGATTAGTTCCTTAACTTCTTAGTTTCTCAACTAAAAAAACTACTTGTTTTGTTTTTCAAAATCCTGCATGCACTGTACGAGGGCTTCGACGGCTTCGATGGGGCAGGCGTTGTAGAGGCTTGCGCGGAAGCCGCCTACGCTGCGGTGTCCTTTGATGCCAACCATGCCGCGTTCTTTGGCGAAAGCCATGAAAGCGTCCTGTTTGTCTTCGTAGCCGGGAGCCATCACAAAGCAGTGGTTCATTATGGAGCGGCTTTCTTTTTCGGCGGTTCCGATGAACATGCTGTTGCGGTCGATTTCTTCGTACAGGAGGTTGCTCTTCTTGACGTTGATTTTGTTCATTTCTTCAACGCCACCAAGTTCTTTAACCCATTTCAGGGTTTCGTACATCATGTAGATGTTGATTACCGGAGGAGTGTTGAACATGCTGATGTTCTTGGCTTCTTCGGCGGCGTGTGTGCGGTAGTCCACCATTGTGGGCAGGGGGTTCATGTACTGACGGTCGGTGATTTTGCCGAGGATGTCCTTGCGAACGATAACGAAAGTAACGCCGGCAGGACCTACGTTCTTCTGA
>Ga0310697_10007790_pt1 | contig 10043 bp, 7 predicted proteins | sample 172DNAGHGlowgp2_FD_203883 | JGI IMG/M metagenome (GOLD analysis project Ga0310697, IMG submission 203883) | Sheep rumen microbial communities from Palmerston North, Manawatu-Wanganui, New Zealand - 1728 DNA GHGlow gp2 (v2) (version 2) | ecosystem: Host-associated > Mammals > Digestive system >...
ATGTCCACCTCGTCGGCGCCGTCGGCAACGGCCAGGGCGGTCTCGGCAATCTTGGTCTCGATGTGGGCCTGGCTGGAGGGGAAGCAGGCGCTGCACACGGCAACGTCAACGCCCGTCACCTCGAGCGTGCCGCGAACGACAGCGGCAAAGTTGCTATACACGCAGATGGCGGCAACGTTCTTGTACTGGGGATAGTTGTTGTCAAAGTCATTGACCTTCTGCACAAAACGGGCCACGCTGCTCTCGCTGTCCTCGGTGGCGAGGGTCGTCAGGTCAACGCAGTTGAGCAGGAATTGCTGCACCTCGGGGGTGTTGTTCTCGGCGGCGTGCTGGTCGATGATTTCCTGCACGGCGGCACTCACTGCAGCGTCGTCGATGGTGACGTTGCTCTGGCTGATGGCGGTCATGTACTTGTCCATCGGTTTGTGGTCATGATCGTGATGCTCACATCCGCATCCGCAATGTTCGTGTTCGTGGTTGCTCATAATCTTGATAAAGTATTTATTGGTTAGTAAGTTTTTCGTTATTGATGTGCCGGGTCTTGTCACGTGCGGTCTTCTTGGCAAAGTTGCGCTCCAGCGCCGCATCCAGGTCGATACCCGTCTGGTTGGCGAGGCACATGACCACCCACAGCACGTCGGCCAACTCATCGCCCAGGTCCAGGTCGTCGCCCGGCTTGCTCGACTGGTCGCCGTAGCGCCGTGCAATGACACGGGCCACCTCGCCCACTTCCTCGGTGAGAACGGCCATGTTGGTCAACTCGCTGAAGTAGCGCACGCCATACTGCTTGATCCACGCGTCAACACGCGCTTGAGCCTCTTGTATTGTCATAGTGATGGCAAAGATAGCATTTTTTGCTCAATCAGTGGCAGTTAATCGGGAATTGATTTGGTTTTATGCTTCAGTTTTCCGTTTTTATGTCCAAATTGGTGTTTTTTTACGATTTTTAGTAATAATCTTTTGCCATGTCAAAAAAAAACAGTATAATTGCTCGCTGAAATTAATTAACCCAAAAACATCTTAATACGATTATGAATAAGAAGTACGACCCCCAAGCTATTGCCAAGACGTTGAAGGTCGAAGAACTCTACGACCTGGACGTGACCATTGCCCGCTTTATTCTGCCGCGCTTGATTGTGTTCAAGGAGCACTGCGAGCGCACCCCCAACCTGAATATGTCCCCCGAGGAATGGAACGAGATCCTGGACAAGATGATCTACGCCTTTGAGCGCATCGCCTTGCAGACCGAGGAGGACACCCCCGAGTACAAAGCCTATATCAAGGCGATCTGGAACAACGAGGAAGACCTCTCCGACCTCAAGCGTGCCGCCAAGGACTCCCTCAAGCCCATCAGCGAGGGCCTCTCCCTCTACCACAAGTACTACCGCAGCCTCTGGTGGTAGTTCCCCGCATCAGAGTTAATCCATGCCTCCACGTCAGGGTTGGTCTATGAGGCTGTGTCATAATTCCTTCGTTGCTAATTTCTCGGCCGTTAGGCCGATTAAAAATCGCAAGTCGAACCTTCAGTTCGGCGAAGCCAATTATGATGCTCCCTCTCCCATGCGCCCGAGATGCAATTTATCAGCCTGATATCCGTTATAATAGAAAAACGGAAAATGACAATGAAACGGACAATTCTGATTCTTTTAGCGATATTGACCATGGCTCCTGTCGCCCTGCGTGCCCAGGAGAGTACTGTTGCATTGCCCTCGTGGGGCTTCGGCTTCCACGTCGGTGTGGGTGGCATGGTGCCCACGGGCTCGCTGGCTGATGACCTCAAGGGCTGCGCCATGTTTGTTAGCGGTCTTGATGTGGGCTATAACCGCCTGAAGCTCAAGTTTGTTGCGTCCTATGCCCAGCCCTCGTTCAAGAACAAGAACCCCTATGCCGTCTATGATGAACAGGGCCGCGACCTGCAGCTCAACGCCACAGCCAATCCCTCCTTGTTGGGCCTCACGGCACAGCTGGGCTACACCGTGTGGCAGCAGGGTAGGGTATCGGTGACACCGATGGTGGGTTTCACCGCGAGCCGCCTGTCCTGGGACATCAACCATATCAAGTATGAGAAGGACGAGGATGACATCGAGCGTCCGTTGATCAAGGATGTGACCGGATCTAAAGAGAACACCTTTGGTTGGTCGGCAAGCGTGGATGTGGACGTCAAGTTGCACGGAACGCTCGTGGATTTCCCCGCTGGCCCCGACGGTCAAGCCCGTTACACTTCATCGCTGCGCATCTCCCCCTTTGTGACCTATGGCAAGCTCAGCAAGCTCAACCCATCGGTCAAGGGCTGCTGTGTAGGCCTCACAGTTTCCTATGCAGGCTTCCTCCGCATCCTCAAGTAACATCTAAGGTCTAAAGTCTAACGTCTAGAGTCTAACGTCTAAGATCTAACATCTAAAGTCTAACATCTAAAGTCTAAACTCTAACAACTAAAGACTATTTAACATCCTTTTCTTGCTGGGATTCATTTCTTTATTCTACTTTTGCGGCGAGAAATGAAACGATACTTCCTCATATTGGCATTTGTCGTGACCTTCACGGCTCTTGCGGGCGCCAAGGCGCACGCCGCTCCCACTGTGCAGGACCCCCTCGACAACATCGAGTTGCCATCGGTGCTGCAGAAGACCTTTGCCGGCTACTATCACTTCATCGAGCCCTCGACAGGCGACACGCTGGCGATGATCGTTTTCAATCCCATCATCATCTATCCTCGCGAGCGATTCCGCAACAAGGCCGAGGAGAAACTGTACTGGAAGACCGTGCGTGACGTGAAGAAGACCTTGCCCTATGCCAAGCTCATCAGCTCCACGTTGCTCGAGACCTATGAGTACATCGACACCTACCAAACCGAGAAGCAGAAACAGGCCTACCTCAAACGGTTTGAAAAAGAGCTCTTTAACCAGTACAAGCCACAGATGAACAAGATGACCAAGAGCCAGGGCAAATTGCTCATCAAGCTCATCAACCGCGAGACCAACCAGAGCAGCTACAGCATCCTCAAGGCCTTCCTCGGAACCTTCCGTGCCGGTTTCTGGCAGACCTTCAGCAAGTTCTTCGGCGCCAGCCTCAAGGCCGGTTATCACCCCAACAAGGACAAGAATGACGCCATGATCGAGCGCATCTGCGTCCGCGTCGAGCAAGGCGCATTATAACAGACGTCCGACGACAGCATTACAACAGAATAATAGAGGCGAGCCCCCGTGGAGCTCGCCTCTACTGTAGTCAGATTGGGAGGAGATGTGTCTTATCTCACGCTGATCTTGTAGGCCTGCTTGCCCACGGTCACGATGTAGATGCCGGGAGACATCGACAGGGTCTGGTAGCCATCGGCAACAAAGCTCTTGACCTGACGACCGTCAACCGTGAATACACGCACCTGCTGACCCTCAAAGCCCTCGATGTTGATGCCGCCCTTGACAGCAACAATCTGCTGCTCAACAGCCATCTCGTTGACACCGCTGGGCTTCTCCTTGCAAGAGATGCTGATGTTGTCCAGCCAGATGCGCTCGCTCATCGTGCTCATGTAGCCACGGAAAGCAATCTTGACGAAGTTGGCCATCTCAATACCCGTCAACGGGATCTCAAACAGTTGCCACTCGCCATTGCCCTCGGTGACATCAATTGTGATGAGTTCCTCATAGGGGGCATCGTTGGCACTCTGTGAAACCACCAGGGTGGGCAGGATGGCAGAGCTGGAGGGATAACCCATATAAACCCAGAAGGAGAGCGTGTACTGCTTGTCGGCCTCGAGTCTTACCTTGGGAGTAATCAGGTCAGACCAGTGGTAGCTGCTGTAGTAGTTACCATTGTAGCACAGGGCATAACCATTGTCACCATCCTGAGACGTCATCTCGTCGTTCTCGGTCAGGATTTGCCAGTAGGTGCCATAGTTAGCAACGTCGGCATCAGCAACCCAGCCCGTGCTATACAGGTAACCGTCGGCAAACGACTCGGTAAACGGTGCTTCCTTCAGCTTACCCAGGACGATGTCGTCAAGCACAGCCTGTCCAATGCCAGCCGATGTGGACGGTATCACGGCATAGTAGTGAATCTCCATTTCTTCGGTCGGATCGCGGTCAACGATGTAGGTGGTCTCGGTAGTGGTACCGATGACAACCATCTGCTCCTCGGGAGTAGTGCCGTCGGGGAAGTACTCGACGATGGTGTACAGCAGCGAACCGTCAATAACACCACCATTCACGGCACCGCTGGGAGCATCCCAGGTCAGGACAGCCTTCTGGTTGTCCTCGTTACCGGTGATCCAGAAGTTCTCGACAGCCATGGGCACATCGACGCCGGCAAAGACGGTGACCTCGCTGGCCTTGCCACGGCCATAATCGTTCTCGGCAACGATGATGTAGGAGTTGTTGCCACTCATGGGCTGCTCGTCAACCCACTCTAAGGCCTTGCCAGGCTCAACATCGGTAAAGGTCATCAAGGGGATGGCCGAGCCTGCACGGTAGATGTAGACGGTCAACGGACCCTCAAGCGGACGCTGTGCATAGTCAACACTGGGTGCGTTGAAGGCGAAGTTCACCTTCAGCAATCCGGTCATGTCGTGCTCGACAACGAGGTTCTCGACACTGTAGGGAGCAAATGCCGAGCCCACCAGCGTGATGGAGATGTCGTCGATGCTGGGCGAAATGTAGCTGCTGGATACATCGGCAACCATGAGGATCGAGGGATAGTACTTGCCCGTCTCGGCGGCAATGACCTCGTTCTCGATCCATACCTTCTCGCCATAGTTGGTGTACGGCAGCTGGTCGGGATAGATGGACTGGGCAGTCGAGTCAGGAGCCATACCGATGCCGGCATAACCCGGACATACCTGGTTATAGGAGCTGTAGGTCCAGTTGAAGGCATAGGTGTAAACCATGTCCTTCTCGAGCTTGATGGCGGGCATGTAGAGCCAGATCTTCTCTACGGGGTGCTGCACGAAGTAGCCGTAGCCGCCCAGCGCCAGGTTCTGGTTGTAGCTGTACCAGATCCAGCGGTACTCGTTGGTACTGTAAACCGACGAGTCGTTGACGGTGGTGAAGAAGCGTGCATCGGCCTCGGTGTCAAACGTGTTGCTGTAGGGAGCCGTGTAAACGCCGATGAAGGCCTCGGCACTCACGCGCTTGCCCTCGCCAGCCTCGTTGCTGATGCCCACGGTGTAGGTGTGGACACCCACGCCCTCGACGGTGTTGTCGGTCCAGCTGGCATTGCCACCCACCTCGACGGGGAATTGTGCCACGGCGGTCTCCTCGCTGTCACGATAAATGTTTGCGGTCAGCGGGCCGGTCAGGTCGTTGCCGTTGAGCGTGGTAGTGGGAACGGTAAAGTTCACGTCAGCAATCATCTCGCCCTCCTCATCGGGGATGATGGTCAGGTTGGTGACCTCGGCGGGAGCCTCGTTCTTGCCCAGTCGGTTCACGGCCATTGAGTAAACAAAGACACCCGAGGCGTTGTCTTCTCTGTGGGTATATACGCGCACTGCAAAGTAATAGGTACCGCTCTGTTCTACCTGGAAATCAACCTCCCAGTCGGCCAGGGTACCATTTACGTCATAGGCCTCATTGCTGTCCAGCACCGTGAAGGTCGTGGGATCGTTGGGATCGGTACCGATCATCAGGCTCACGCGCTCAAAGTAGTTGGCAAACGTGTTGCGCATGTTCACAATCAAGGCATAGGAGATACCCTCCTCGATAGCGATGCCCGGCGAAACCAGGTAATCGTCGTCGGCGTCTTGGTCATCACCCATGTTATAGGGACCGGTGTAGATGCCCCAGCAGCCGTTGTACTCGTTGAATGACCAGGTGTACTCTGAACCCCACTGGCTGGCATCATTGTTGGCGTTGATGATGGTCCACAAGTCGCGGGTCGATGGGTCGCTGAAGTCGTCATAATAGGGAGGCATGAAGGCCGAGCCAGTCAGGATGGCATTGGAAATGGCCTCGTCGCCCTGCTTGCCGTCGGCATTGAACGGGGTAACGATATAATAGTAGCGCTCCATCTTGGTGGGCAGCGTCTCGCTGAACTCGCAGGCGCTCTGGTGGTCGGCGACGAGGACGTTGCCCGGCATGCGCACGACGTTATAGGTCAGGTTCTCGAGGTATCCGCCATTGACACCGGTCGTGGGAGCGTCCCAGGTCAGGTGGCTCACACCGTCCTCGACGGTGAACGTCAAGTTGGTCACGGGCAGCGGCGTGTCATAGCCTGCAAAGACGTACAGGTTGTTGACAGGCGAGAAGCCGCCCTCGTTCTGGAACAGCACATACACATAGTGGTTGTCGTTGGTCACCTGGCTGCTGATGCTCTGGGTGCTGCCGGGTGCTACAGTAGCATAGTTGACAAGAACCTCACCATCGAGCCACACCCTCATGATGACATTGCCGCTCAACGGTGTGCCGTCATAGGTAGTGGTGGGAACGGTGAAGGTGATGGTGCCGTCGGTTGAGCTGCCATCGAAGTTAAAGGCCAGATCGGTAGTGGCTGCGGGAGCCATAGCGGGAGCAGCATTGTCCAGGAAAAATACGCTGGGAGCCTGCTCGTTCTGGGTGAGTTGCTCGATGAGCGTTGTGCTGGCATCATCGGGGTTGATGGCATACAGGCCTGAGCCCTTCTGGGTCACGGCCATCCACAGGAAGCATGCGCTGGCGGGCTCATATCCCATGCCCTGCACATACATCGTGGGGATAGCTCCAAGCGTACCCACCGAACGGGCATCGCCAGTGTACTTGTCCAGCGAGTAGAGTTCTCCATCGTTGCCCACGCAGTACATCTCGCCATCGGGGGTGAAGCCCATGGTCAACGGCTGGAAGTTGTTGGGCCAGGGACAGAGGGTCTCAAACATGCGGGTCTCGGGATTCCACACCGCCATGTTCAGGCCAGTCAGGTCACTGTTGTACTGGATCGAGTAGATGATATCGCTGGTCACGTCATAGCCCATCACCGAGGGGATGAAGCTGAAATCGACGCTTTCATAGATCTGTGACCACAACTCGTGGAAACCGTCGCGACTCAATCCATTGTATTCCACGCCGTTGAGGCTGCCGAATATCTCCATCGGCCTGGCGCCCACCAGCTGGTCGCGACCCATGGCACTGGCCATGAAGTTGTACCTCAAGTCGGTGGACAAGGCTTGGAAACCGTTGTTGTCGCCGATGGTGTAGCTGTAGATGCCATAGGGCACCGAACCGATGCTGTAGCCAGCCCACGCGTCGGAGTTGGTCAGGTTAACATACATGGTAAGGCCCTGGAACTGCGCTGCACTCGGGGCTGCTTTCCTTGTCGTGGCCTTGTTGACGGGGAGCATCTTGGCTCGTGGCGTTGCTTGAACAACCTGCTTGGCTTGTTGTAGCGCAGGCGTGTAGGTTGATGACTGCTCGCCGGCCATCGCCACGAGGCCTACCAATGCGAGCATTGCGAGTAAAAGTTTTGACTTTCTCATGAAGTTTGTAGTTAAATGGTGGTTAATGACTGCCGGACAACTTTTTTAGGAGGATTCTACGGCAGGGTTAATTGACACATCTGCAAATATACACATTTATCCTCGCTTTTCATCTCCAGAAGGTGATAAAATACACAATTCTTGACTAATCAAGCCAAAATCTTACAAATTTCAGTAGCCGCCTTCCCATAGCCTTGATAGCTCCTATTATCTATATTATCTTCTATAGTGTCTATAGTATCTATAGTTTCTATAGTAACTATTGCTACTATTATTGAGAATAAAGTGCTGTAACCGGTCTCCCCCTCTTAGATAAGAGAGAGCCGGGGGCGTTGATGCTGCTGCGGCGCTGGCCGCCTCAGGTAGCTTCTATTTAATTGTGATAAAACAACAACGGCGGGTACCCCCCGCCGTTGTCATTAATAAAGGTTTAGTTAATGGTATTGAGTTTTTGGTATTGTGGGGCTTAGCCGAGGCGTTTGAGCTTCACGGTGAAGTGGCGCATCAGGGGAGCTTCCCACTCGATGGCGACACCGCGCGTGATCTCGTTGCGACGGTCGTAGACGTTCTTCAGGGCAGCGGCAATCACGTTCATGTGGTTGTCGGTGTAAACGCGACGAGCGATGCACAGGCGCAGCAGGTCGAGGCCGCCGAAACGGTTCTCCCTCGTCACGGGGTCACGGTCGGCGAGGATGTAGCCGATCTCGCAACCACGGATACCAGCCTCCAGATAGAGTTCGCAGGTCAGGGTCTGAGCGGGGAACTCCTCCTTGGGTACGTTGCACAGCACCTTGTCGGCGTCGATAAACAGGGCGTGACCACCCACGGGACGCTGATAAGGAATGCCATACTCGTCGAGCTTCTTGGCCAGATACTGAACCTGGTGGATGCGGGTCTCGAGCATCTCAAACTCGGTGTTCTCGTCCAGACCGACTGCCAGGGCGTTCAGGTCGCGGCCGTTCATACCACCGTAGGTGATAAAGCCCTCGAAGGGGATGCAGAACAGCTTGGCACCCTCGTACCAGTCCTGGTTGTTGGTAGCAATGAAACCACCCATGTTCACAACGCCGTCCTTCTTGGCGGACATCGTCATGGCGTCAACGTAGGAGTACATCTCGCGGGCAATCTCCTTGATGGTCTTGTCGGCGTAACCCTCCTCACGGGTCTTGATGAAGTAGGAGTTCTCGGCAAAGCGGGCGCTGTCCATCACGACGGGCACGCCATACTTGTGGCACAGTTCGCAGGTCTCCTTGATGTTCTTCATCGACACGGGCTGACCACCCACGGTGTTGTTGGTCACGGTCAGTACCATGAAGGGGACGTTGCCCTTGTTCTCGCTCAGCACCTTCTCCAGCTTCTCGAGCGATACGTTGCCCTTGAAGGGGATCTCGAGCTGGGTGTCCTTAGCCTCGTCGATGGTGACGTCGATGGCCTTGGCCTTACGGGCTTCGATGTGGCCCTTGGTGGTGTCGAAGTGGGCGTTGCCGGGGATGACATTGCCTTCCTTCACCAGATAGGAGAACAGCACGTTCTCGGCTGCACGGCCTTGGTGGGTAGGGATGACATACTTGAAGCCGAAGATGCGTTGTACAACGCTCTCAAACTTGTAGAATGAGGTGGCACCGGCGTAACTCTCGTCACCCAGCATCATCTCGGCCCACTGGCGGTCGCTCATCGCGCCTGTACCAGAGTCGGTCAGACAGTCGATGTAAACCTGCTCGGCCTTGAGCATGAACACGTTGTTGTGAGCTTCCTTGAGCCACTGCTCGCGCTCGGCGCGGGTGCTCTTGCGAAGCGGCTCGATCATCTTGATTTTCCAAGATTCAGCAAATGGTAATTCCATTGATAATCAAATATTTAGGTTAAACTTTTTTACAAATTTCGCTAAAATCTGAACCCCTATAAAAGGTAAATATATTCAAATTTTATGCAAAGTTACGGCAACTTGACGAACTGGCAAAAAATAATCGTCTTTTTTTGCCCCATTGTTTTTTTTTAACAGTTTTCAGTGAGAGCTGCAACCATTCAGCCAAATCACCTGCTATCGATCCTCACGCTAAGCGTGGGGACACTGATTAGATATGCGCAGAAAGAATTCAGGGACCTAACGGGCCGTGAGGCCCATAGTGTCCCTGATGTGTCCTGGCTTTTATGGGGAGAATTGTTTCTCGTCAGTAGTGCCGCCTTGCCGATCAGTACTCGCACCTCATGCGGTTGGTGGTGGGATAGGTCGGGTAGGTGGGGTAGGTGGGGTAGATCGATTGGCTATCCTTGTTCAGGATTACCAGAGCACCGATCACACCTGGAATCCATCCGGCGATGGTGAGGATCGTGATAATCAAGAACGAACCACAACCCTTGTCCACTACAGCCAGCGGCGGGAAAATAATTGATAAGATAACTCTAAACAGTGACATCGTTCAACTCCTTTCTTCAATAAAATCTGTTTTATTCACTTGATTACTCTGTGAACTAATCTGCAAATCCTGTGCCAAAGATTCCTCCAACAGAAAAAACCATCACATGACTGTGTCATCATACAACTGCAAAAATAATAACCGCCCAATGGGCGGGAAATTAAACAAATCGTTAAATTAAAATTAATATA
>Ga0310697_10007792_pt1 | contig 10042 bp, 8 predicted proteins | sample 172DNAGHGlowgp2_FD_203883 | JGI IMG/M metagenome (GOLD analysis project Ga0310697, IMG submission 203883) | Sheep rumen microbial communities from Palmerston North, Manawatu-Wanganui, New Zealand - 1728 DNA GHGlow gp2 (v2) (version 2) | ecosystem: Host-associated > Mammals > Digestive system >...
TTTCAATTTTCAACTTTCAATTATCAACTTCCAATCCTTCCCTCCCCACCCAGAACATCCAATTTTCAATTTTCAACTTTCAATTATCAATTTCCAATCCTTCCCTCCCCACCCAAAAACATCCAATTTTCAATTTTCAACTTTCAATTATCAACTTCCAATCCCCCGCCCGAAAATAAATTTTGCAGGTATCAAAAAAAAGCATATATTTGCAAGTTAAAACAGGACGCCCCGATAGGGTTGTGACCCTACGTAGTGGCCTGATAGTGTGTATAAAATAAAAACAATATATTGCAATGAGAAGGTCGCTTTTTGCCTTGATGCTCGTGTCGGTGCTCCTCACCGGCTGCAACGGGCTCTCGAAAATGAAGTCTGGCAGCAACCGCGTGCGCTACCAGGCCAACCCCAACCCCGTGGAGACAATGGACGAGAAGGTCGTGGTCAAATTCACCGGCTCCATCCCGGAGAAATATTTCAACAAGAACTGCGCCGTGTTCCTCCAGCCCGTCTTCACTTGGGAGGGCGGTAACATCCCCCTCGAGCCCATCACCCTCAAGGGCGAGAACGTCCAGGGCGACGGCATGGTCATCAAATACGCCACCGGCGGACGCTTCACCTATAGCGACCAGTTCGACTTCAAACCCGGCATGGAGACCGGCCGCGTCACCCTCACCCCCGTCGGCTACCGCTCCGACCGCACCAACGAGGACGCACGCTACGCCAACGAAATCGTCCGCGACAACAAGGGCGTCCAGTTCTCCACAGTCCTCATCTCCGACGGCGTGAACAACACCTCCTCATGGGTCGACATCAAAGGCAACATCTCCATCTCCCCCATCAACTACAACAAGTCGCAGGGCATCGTCGAAACCGCCGACATCTACTTCCTCAACGGCACCTCCAATCTCGACTGGAACTTCTCCATGAACCAGAAGTTCGGCGCCGCCGAGCAGATGCAGCACCTCAAGCGCGTCATGCTCGAGCAGGGCCTCCCCAAGCAAATCAGCGTCACTGGCTGGGCCTCCCCCGAAGGCGAGGAGACCAACAACGTCGGCGTCTCCAAAAACCGTGTCGACGTCGCCACCGCCGAGCTGAACAAAATCCTCGACGAAGTCCTCACCGTCATGGCCCGCCGCGCCAAGGTGAAACCCCAGGACGTCGAATACTACAAATACCAGCAGCTCAAACAGCTCATCATCACCAGCCGCGCCTCCGGCGAAGACTGGGTCCACTTCGTCGTCATGGTCGAAGGCTCCGAAATCCAGGACAAGCACGCCATCATCAACATCGTCGAGACGCAGCAGAACGTCGTCAAGCGCGAACAGATGATACGCAACATGGCCGAGACCTACACCGAACTCAACGACGAAATCTTCCCCAACCTCCGCCGCGCGCAGATAGCACTCTACTACAGCGAGGCTCGCAAGACCGACGCCGAGCTCGCCAAGCTGGCCTCCACGCGCCCCGACAAGCTCAGCTTCGACGAGCTCATGTACGCCGCCTACATCAACTACAACCACGAGACCAAGCTCAAATACTACAAGTGGGCCACCGAAAACCACAGCCAGGAATGGGCCGCTTGGAACAACGCCGGCGCCGAAGCCTTCTACCTCGGCGACTACGACGAGGCCGAGCGCTACCTCAACGTCGCTCGCGACATGAACCCCCACAACCCCGACATCCTCAACAACACCGGCCTCCTCTACCTCGGCAAGAAGGACTACACCCTGGCCAAATACTACTTCGAAGAGGCCAAGCGTCAGGGCAGCACCGACGCCGACGCCAACATTCCCATCCTCAACCTCAAGCGCGGCAACTACTCCGAGGCCGAAAAGAGCCTCAAGGGCACTCCCTGCAGCTACAACCTCGCCTTCGCCCAGCTCATGAACGACGAGACCGGCAACGCCATCCGCACGCTCGACTGCTGCCTCGACCAGAACAAGGACGTCAAATACCTGCGCGCCGTCGCCTACGCCCGCATCGACGACAAGGTCAACTGCCTCAAGAACCTCAAAGCCTCCATCGACGACGACTACGAGTACAAGCGCCGCGCCGCCGTCGACACCGAGTTCCGCAAGTATTGGGACGACGAAGAATTCAAACTCATCATCAAGCTCTACAACAAGTGATTGGATGATACGACGTCAAATTCCTAACCTCATAACCCTGTGCAACCTGTTGTGCGGGGTTATTGCATCCTATGTGGCCGTGACCGGCCAGGTCCGCATGGCCGCCCTCTTCATCTGCCTCGGCATCCTCTTCGACTTCTTCGACGGCCTCGCGGCCCGCCTCCTGGGCGTCAGCTCACCCATGGGCAAAGAACTCGACTCGCTGGCCGACGTCGTCACCAGCGGCGTCGCTCCGGCCATGATTATGCTGCGGCTCCTCGCCGACAACGCTCCCGACCCCCGTGTGGCGGCCGTCGCATTCCTCATCCCCCTCTTCTCTGCCTACCGCCTGGCCAAGTTCAACCTCGACACCCGCCAGTCCCACTCCTTCCTCGGCCTGCCGGTCCCAAGCCAGGCTCTCGTCTGGGTCGGCATCGCCGCCAGCGGCCAGTGGCTACCCGACTCGTGGCCCATGGTGGCCGCCTTCGTCGTCCTCTCCCTCGTCCTCGACGTGCTGATGGTCTCCGAGCTGCCGCTCTTCTCCCTCAAGTTCAACTTCCGCGACCTCTCCTGGCGCACCAACAGCGTCCAGTACCTCTTCCTCGCCGGCTGCGCGCTCATCATAGCGCTCCTGCGCGACTGGATCGCCGTCTCCTTCATCATCATCTGGTACATCATCCTCTCCGCCATCACACGCCGCCGTCATGCTCAGTGACCCCAGAAACATACGCATCGAAGACTTCGACTACCCGCTGCCCGACGAGCGCATAGCGCGCTACCCGCTCGCCGAGCGCGACCACTCCAAGTTCCTCTGCCTCCGCGGCGACGACATCAGCGAGCACCGCTTCTGCGACCTCCCCTCGCTCCTCCCGTCCGGCACCATGCTGGTCTTCAACGACACCAAGGTCATCCACGCCCGTCTCCTCTTCCGCAAGGCTACGGGCGCCGTCATCGAAATCTTCTGTCTCGAGCCCTACCATATGCCTGTCGCACAGGCCTTCGAACAGCGGGGCCAGAGCTCCTGGGTCTGCATGATTGGCAATAACAAGCGCTGGAACGGCAGCGACCTCGACGGCCAGTGCATGGTCGACGGCCAGCCCTGCACCTTCTCCGCCACACGCCGCGACAAGGAGGGCCAGGCGTGGGTGGTCGACTTCCGCTGGACCGGCGACTTCTCCTTCGCCGAGGTCATCGAGAACGCCGGCGTCATACCCCTCCCGCCCTACCTCAAGCGCGACGCCGAGGAGAGCGACGCCACCCGCTACCAGACCGTCTACGCCCACCACGAAGGGTCCGTCGCCGCCCCCACCGCCGGCCTCCACTTCACCCCCGACCTCCTCGCACGGCTCCGCGACGGCGGCGTGGCTACCGAGTATCTCACCCTCCACGTCGGCGCCGGCACCTTCAAGCCCGTCTCTACCGACACCATCGGCCAGCACGACATGCACGTCGAGAAGGTCTTCGTCACCGCCGCCAACCTGCAGCATCTTGTGGCCCACGCCGGCCGCCCGCTCATAGCCGTCGGCACCACCAGCGTCCGCACCCTCGAGAGCCTCTACTGGTTCGGCGTCCAGCTCGTCGACCAGCCCGACGCCGAGCTGATGCACGTCGCACAGTGGGACCCCTACACCCTCGACGACCGCGGCCTCTCTTTCGTCGACGCCTTCGGCAATGTGCTCCAGTGGATGCGCCGCCGCGGCATCGACCACTTCAGCGGCGAGACGCAGCTCATGATTGCCCCCGGCTACCGCTACCGCACAGTGACGGGGCTCGTGACCAACTTCCATCAGCCCAAGAGCACCCTGCTCCTGCTCGTCTCCGCCCTCGTCGGCGACCGCTGGCGCCGCTGCTATCGCTACGCCCTCGACCACGACTTCCGCTTCCTGAGCTACGGCGACAGCTGCCTCTTCCTGCCCTGATTTCCATGTCACCCCTCCGGTCCCTCTTCGCCACCCTCTTCCCGCGCACCTGCGCCTGCTGTGGCGACGTGCTCGTGGGCGACGAGCGCCGGCTCTGTCTGCGCTGCATCGCCGGCCTCGAGTATCTTCCCTCGTCCGCCGCTCCCGACAATGTCGCCGAGCGCAAGCTGTTGGGACGGTTCGACTTCGTCGCCGCCATGGCGCTCTGCTCCTATCTCAAAGATGGTGTGGCACGCTCCGTCGTCCACGCTATGAAGTTCCGCGGCAACACCGAACTCTGCGTCGAGATGGGGCGCCAGCTGGGGATGGCCTTGCTCCGCGACGGCCGCTTCGACAGCGTCGATGTCCTGCTGCCCATCCCGCTCCACTGGCTCCGCCGCCTCGGCCGCGGCTACAACCAGAGCGCCCTGCTCTGCCGGGGCATCGCTCAGGTCTGGCCTCGCCCGGTCAGCGTCGGCGACGTGGTGCGCCACCGCTACACCCGTCGCCAGAGTCTACAGAAAGCCTCGCGGCGGGTCGAGAACGTGCATCGCGCCTTCCGCGTGAAGCACCCGGAACGGCTCGCCGGCAAGCATGTGTTGATAGTGGACGATGTGCTCACCACCGGCGCCACCGTCGCTGCCTGTGCTTCCGTGCTCGCGGCGGTGCCGGGGGTGCGTATCAGCGTCGCCACACTGACAGTCGTCACTTGAACCCTATTTACTGATTCTGTTTAGGGTGACTTCTATAAATAACCCCGTAGGGGTTTCATATCAATAGCAGACACCTGACTACCCACCCCCCAAACCCCGTAGGGGTTTCATCCAAATCCAATTTTAGAAATATCCTTAGAGGTAGACCAGCGTGCTCAGCTCCCCGCCTATGCGACGGGCCGCCGTGCTCTGTATGTCGTCGGGCGTGAGCGAAAGGATGTCGGCGTTCATCTCCTCGAGGGTGTCCACGTGGTCAAAGCAGAGGTACGCTTTGCCGATGGACTGCATCTCGTTGAGCCCGTTGTCGTTGTTTATGGCCATCTGACCTATGTATTGTCGTTGGGCCGCCAGCAGCTGGCGCGGGCTGAGCTTGTTGTCCGCTATCCGGTGAAGCTCGCTGCGTATCAGCTGCAGCGCACGCTCCTCCGTCCCGTGCTCCACGCCGGCGTAGATGTAGAAGAGGCCTGTGTCCGTCAGCGGCACATACTGCGACTCTATGCTGTAGCAGAAGCCGTAGCGCTCCCGGATGGCCACATTGAGACGCGAGTTCATGGCCGGCCCGCCCAGTATGTTGTTCAGCAGGCTGAAGGCCGTCTTCTCGCGGTCGTAGATGGTGGGTGCTTCGCAGCCTATGAGCAGGTGCACCTGGTGGGTGCGGCGGTGTATCTGGCGCTCGAAGTGGCGGAATTCGGGCCGCACGCCTCGCTCTACGCTGGCGGGACGGTCTGCCGCGCCGCCGAAGTAGCGCTCGCACATCCTCACCAGTCGCTCCATCGTCACGTTGCCCACCACGGCCACCACCATGCGCGACGGCGTGTAGAGCCGCTCCATGTGTTGACGCAGCCGCTCGGGGCTGAACGCCCGCACGTTCCGCTTGCTGCCCAGTATGTTGTGCGACAGCGGATGCCCTTCGTAGGCCAGCTCTTCATACTGGTCGAAGATGAGCTCCGAGGGCGTGTCCCTGTAGCTGTTTATCTCTTCTATGACCACCTCCTTCTCTCGCTCTATCTCGGCTTCGGGAAACGTCGAGTGGAACAGTATGTCGGCGAACAGTTCGAGGCACCTGTCCAGGTCCTTGGTCAGCGACGTGGCGTACACGCAGGTCTCCTCCTTGGTGGTGAAGGCGTTCAGCTCTCCCCCCACACCGTCTATGCGGTTCAGTATGTGGTAGGCCCTGCGGTGGGCCGTGCCTTTGAAGATGGAATGCTCTATGAAGTGGGCCATGCCCTCGTCGCTTCCCTTCTCGTCGCGCGAGCCCACATTGATGTAGACCCCCGAGTAGGCCACCCGCGAGGCGGTGTGGTTCAGTATTATGCGTATGCCGTTCGAAAGCGTGTGGTATTCGTACATTGCTTAGTCTTTGTCTCTCCTGAAGGCCAGGAACCAGGTGCTCAGCAGTATGCCGGCCAGGGTGTCGAGAGTGTCTTCGGTGATGAATGAAATTAGTATCGTGATGCCCCAGGCCAGCATCAGCGGCGGTATCCTCCGTCTCTGTCGCAGCAGCGCCGCGAGGGCCAGTGCGGCAAGGATGACGATGACCGCCAACCCCGCCATGCCTATCATCGAGGTGGTGGTCAGATATTGGTTGTGGCTGCACTTCGTGGTGCCGGTCAGCTCCGAGCCGTCGGCGGCAAGCCGGGTGTGCATCTCGTCGATGGCATCGCCGGTGCCGGCTCCGAACAGCGGATGGTCGGCAATCACCTGCATCGTGGCCTGCCACAGCTCCAGACGCTGTGCTATCGTGAACCCCGCCACGGCTTGGAAGTGGCGGTGATATTCGCGCTCTATGAGCAGTACGTACACCATCTTGCGTAGCTGGTTGTGCTCTTCGTACACGGGGTTCGCTACCCCTCTCTCTATGGCCTCCACCTGCTGGTCGGTCAGCGTCGCCACTCCCGCGCTGTCTTTCGTAAGCCCCAGCCCGTTCAGATAGCGTATCAGGGTGGGCTGCACTCCGAAGCCTGTGGCGGTGGGACCGTCGTAGGGTAGGGCGCTCCGCTGCTCCCACTGGCTTCTGAGTTCTTCCAGGCACACGTAGTTGTTCACATAGTTGCCGTTCTCCACCATCCCGTCACGGGCGTGCACGTAGGGCCTCCCGTTGGCGGTGTGGGTCGGCAGGGGGCCGTCGGCGTCCGTGGGCAGGTCGTAGTATCGGTACACCTCCACCGCTACGGCGGCCGTAATCCCGGCTATGGCGGCCACCCATATCGCTATGGTCCACCACCGCCGGCGGTAGACCAGCGTGACGACCAGCGATATGGCTGTCAGCACCGCTATGGCGGTGAACGACCGTATGAGAACCAGGAAGGCAAGCAGCCACAGCGCCGCGGCAAGACTGACTATCGACACCGTCTTGTTCGTCGTGCGTCGCCGCCACGCCTGCTCGACGCAGAAGCATATCACCAGGCAGCAGTTCAGGGCGAAGCGGATGTGGGAGATATACGGTACCGCCTCCCGATAGGGTAGGAAAGGGATTGTGAACAGGCGTATGGCCGCTATGACCGACACCACAAGCACCGCGCAGCCGTAAAACCCCAGCACCGAGTCGCGGGCCCGCCCCGTCACCGGGGCCGAGGTCAGTATCACCAGCGGCACAATCGCCAGCGGCAGCGATACACGGAGTATCGACCATCCGGCCTGCAGGTTGGTGCTCCAGAGCATCCCGGCCAAAAGCAGCAGAAAGAAGGCAAGGTACACTCGCAGCACGCGGCTCCTCAGGGCTCTGTCCCACTTCGTGCGCCAGTCCGAACGCTGCGTGCTGCCGTCCTGCTTCGACCACCCTTCGAGCAGCCAGTTCACACCCAGCAGGACCCACATCAGGTTCGCGGCCCACGTCGAACACACCATCGTCCCGCCCAGCAGGCTGAGCAGCACGAGGTAGACGTATCTATGAACCTTGGCGGAGAACAAAACGGCTGTGGCTTTGCGGGTGTCCTATTGTCGTTTCTCGCCCTTGCTTCCCAGCTCCTCGATGGCGCGCAGCACCACCTTGTCGCCCTTCAGGGCCCCTTCTATGCGCCCTTCGTCGTAGTAGTAGCGCGTCAGTATCTCGCCCTTGAGCATCTCGCACACCTCTTCCCGGTGTTTCTTCAGGTCCCCCTCCTTCTCGTGTTCCAGGGCGGCCTCCATGGCCTTCAGCTGCGACGCGATGGCGGTGTCGTAGCGCTCCTCCTTGGCCACCTCGCGCAGCTGCTTGATTATCCGTTCCGTCACGGTCGAGTAGCTGAGCTTCTTCTCTTTCAGATAGCGGCAGAAATCGGCATACAGCGCGTCGTCTATCTCGAAGTCGCCAGCCGCGGCTATCTCTTTGTGGCTGCGGTAGTAGTCGGTCGCATAGTCGAACACGAGGAACTTCTGCGCCAGCGCTATGCCGAGGTTGGACATGTACTCCGGCTCCACCTCCACGTCGGGCTCTATGCCGAACCCGTCGTATACCGTCCGGCCTCCCTTGGTCTTGTACGCCGTCTTCAGCGAGTCGGGGACCTTCAGCGCACGCCCGTTCTCGTCGCGGTGGCTGTAGTCGATGGCCTGTATGCAGCGCCCAGAGGGAATGTAGTACTTGCTCACCGTCACCTTCATCTGGCTGTTGTAGTTCATCGGCAGTATGTTCTGCACTAGCCCTTTGCCATAGCTGCGCTGCCCTATGATGACCGCGCGGTCCAGGTCCTGAAGGCTTCCGCTCACAATCTCGCTGGCCGATGCCGAGTTGCCGTCTATAAGCACCGCCACCGGTATCTCCGTGTCTTCGGGTGCCATGCGCGTGTAGCTCTTGGTGTTCTTCGACGCCACCTTGCCCTTGGTCTCCACCACCAGCGTCCCTTTCGGCACCCAGATGTTCACTATGTCCACGGCCTCGTTCATCAGGCCGCCGCCGTTGCCGCGCAGGTCCAGTATGACGCCGCGCATTCCCGGCTTCTCCTCTTTCAGCTTCACGAAAGCCTCGCGCACGTTCTTCGCGGCGTCGGTCGTGAACTCGTCCAGCTTGATATATCCGTAGTCGTGCCCGCGCCCCACATAGCCGTAGTAGGGCACATTGGGCAGCTTTATTTCCCGACGCTTCACCGTGACGTCAAACTCCTTCCCGGCACGCTCAATGCGCAGCAGCACGTCCGTGCCGGCCTGCCCGCGCATGGCAGCGCTCACGTCGGGTGTCTTCTTGCCCTCCGTGCTCTGGCCGTCCACGGCCACTATGCGGTCGCCGGCCTTAATTCCGGCCTCGGCGGCTGGCAGACCCTTGTACGGCTCGCTGATATACACCGAGTCGCCCCTCTGCACTATCATCGCCCCTACGCCGCCATACTGCCCCAGCAGCTGCATCTTCACATCCTCCATCTGGCTCTCCGGATAGTAGTTGGTGTACGGGTCCAACGACGCCAGCATGGCGTCTATCGCCACCTTGATGGTCTTGCCAGGGTCCACATCGTCCACGTAGTTTTGGTTCAGCGTCTTGTATACCGCCGAGAAAATCTCCAGATTCTTCGCAATCTCAAACCCCCGGTCCTCCTGGGCCAGCACACCGTTCATGGACAGCCCGACGACGGCCAGCAGTGCTATGATGAGTCTCTTTTTCATTGTCTTTGTTGCTTTGTGCTCCATGTTAACTCGAAAACCCATCTTTTATTGTGTCCCCTCCCGCAAAATCATCGCCCCTCTCTACCCCCTCTCTACCCTCCCATTAGCCCCATTAAGCCCATTAGCCCCACAAAACCCATCCTCCCCCATCCCCCCCTGTCACTCCAGGTTGTTGAGTTTAGGAATAATGACACTGTCGCGGAAAGCGCGGCAGAAGATGTCCACACCGTCCTGGTTCAAGTGGTTTATATCGTAGAAATGCAGCGAGTCGTCCAACTGCGGCAACGGCATGAAATGAAAGTCCCCGTACTCCGCCATCTCCGCCTGGAACTGCGGCAAGGGGTTCGAAGCCCGCTCAATAGACCTTGCCACCGGCGCAACAGCCAGTATATCAGGAATACCGCCGGCAGAAAAAGCGCGAATCCGAGCGAGTTGAACAGCATATTCCGTCTGCAAAAGTACAACTTTTTTCTCTCATGGCGAAAAAAAGAGGCGCACGGCCCGCTCCCTTAGGTTCAACATGTGAATGCAACACGTCAATGCAAATATACAAAAAATTTATTTTTAGGGGCATCGAAGTTCAATTTTTCACGAGGACGGCTGTTGAGTTTGAGTTGTACGGAGTGGATGAAGTCATCGGAGATGTCGCGGAAGACGGATTTTTTTGGGATATACTGGCGGATAAGTTTGTTAGTGTTTTCGACCAGCCCCTTCTCCCAGGAGGAATAAGGATGTGCGAAAAATATCCTGG